>Ga0256405_10004588_pt1 | contig 25576 bp, 19 predicted proteins | sample RumenRJG_02DNA_FD_189096 | JGI IMG/M metagenome (GOLD analysis project Ga0256405, IMG submission 189096) | Bovine rumen microbial communities from Lethbridge, Alberta, Canada - RJG_02 | ecosystem: Host-associated > Mammals > Digestive system > Stomach > Rumen | place: Canada: Alberta... | reverse complement strand
GTTCCTCGCGTATCATCGAATTAAACCACATGTTCCTCCGCTTGTGCGGGCCCCCGTCAATTCCTTTGAGTTTCATTCTTGCGAACGTACTCCCCAGGTGGATAACTTATCGCTTTCGCTTGGCCACCGACTGTCTATCGCCGACGGTTAGTTATCATCGTTTACTGCGTGGACTACCAGGGTATCTAATCCTGTTTGATCCCCACGCTTTCGTGCCTCAGCGTCAGTCCCGGATTCGTGAGATGCCTTCGCAATCGGTGTTCTGGGCAATATCTATGCATTTCACCGCTACACTGCCCATTCCTCCCACGGCATCCGGACTCCAGAAAAGCAGTATCAAAGGCAGTTCCGCAGTTGAGCTGCGGCATTTCACCCCTGACTTACTCCTCCGCCTACGCACCCTTTAAACCCAATAAATCCGGATAACGCTTGCATCCTCCGTATTACCGCGGCTGCTGGCACGGAGTTAGCCGATGCTTATTCGACGAGTACTCTCATCGGGCCTCGCGAGACCCTTATTGCTCCCCGTCAAAAGCAGTTTACGACCCATAGGGCCTTATTCCTGCACGCGGCATGGCTGGTTCAGGCTTCCGCCCATTGACCAATATTCCTCACTGCTGCCTCCCGTAGGAGTCTGGACCGTGTCTCAGTTCCAGTGTGGGGGACCTTCCTCTCAGAACCCCTAGACATCGTCGCCTCGGTGGGCCGTTACCCCGCCGACTAGCTAATGTCACGCGAGCCAATCCGTATCCAATGAATCTTTCAAACAAAGATCATGCAATCTCTGTTGTTATGGGGTATTATAAGACGTTTCCATCTCCTATCCCCCAGATACGGGCATGTTGCTCACGCGTTACGCACCCTTCCGCCGGTCGCCGCCAGTGTATTGCTACACCGCGCTGCCCCTCGACTTGCATGTGTTAAGCCTGCCGCTAGCGTTCATCCTGAGCCAGGATCAAACTCTTCTTTGTATATTCTATATCTTAGCTTGATTCCGGCACTCTTTTCAATCTCTTGAATTGACGCTCTCGATCTATTTTGTTCTCGGTACTTGCTTGTACTTGTTCTTCCAGTATTTTCAATGAACTGCGTTCATGAAAATGGCCTTCAACCCCCTGCGCCCCCTGAAGGGGGACTTTTGCCGCTCCGCGGCCGCAACGTTGTTGCGCTGCTTCGCAGGAGCTGCCGGCATTCAACCATTATCAATGAACTGACCGTTTTTCCGAAACGGGCTGCAAAGATACGCACTTTTTTGATACCTCCAAACTTTTTTTTCATTTTTTTTAACTATTTTCGTGCTCAATGAAAAAAACAAAGGTTTCACTTGGGAGCATCTTCGCCGTCTTCGCAAAGATAGGCGCCTTCACCATCGGCGGCGGATACGCGATGATTCCCCTGATTGAAGCGGAGATGCGCAAGCGCGAGTGGATTTCGGAAGAGGACATGCCGGATATCATTGTCCTTGCGCAGAGCGCTCCCGGCATTCTCGCAGTCAACATGGCCATTTATTCCGGATACAGGCTGCGGGGCATGAAAGGCGCCGTCGCGGCCAGCCTCGGGGCAGTCCTCCCCTCTTTCGTGATAATCCTGCTCATCGCCATGCTCTTCACGGGCATCAAGGACAATCCGACGGTGATGAGCATCTTCCGCGGCATCCGGCCGGTGGCCGTAGGGCTGATCCTCGTCCCCGCCTGCAATCTCGCCAAGAAGGGATGCAAAAAATGGTGGGCATGGCTGATCCTCGCAGCTTCGCTCGTGGCCGTAGCCTTCCTCAAGATTTCCCCCATATATATCATATTGGTTACCATAGTGGCCGGGGCGGCCGTCAGCATGGCGAAGGAGGCGCGGCAGCGGAAATGATTTATCTGCAACTGTTCGCCACCTTCTTCGTAATCGGTCTCTTCACTTTCGGAGGAGGCGCCGCCATGCTGTCGCTGATACAGACGCAGGTGGTGACAAAGTTCGCATGGCTTACGGAAGGGCAGTTCACGGACATCGTGGCCATCTCGCAGTGCACGCCGGGGCCCATCGGGGTCAACTGCGCGACATACACCGGCTACGAAGTGGCCGGGATAGCGGGCTCCGCCGTGGCTACTTTCGCGCTGGTACTGCCATCCTTCATCATCTTTTACGGCATCATCTCCATATACAACAAATATCACCGGACCTCCCTTTTCGGCGACATCATGTCCGGCCTGAGGCCCGCGGTGGCAGGCTTGATCGGCGCGGCGGCCCTCATCCTCATGTTCCGCCTTTCGATGGACGGAGGCCTGCCGAGGATGGAGATAATCGAGGAGAACTTCGGCGACTGGAGTTCCTGGGTCATCCTGGGAGTGTCCTTCGTCGCATCTTATTTCTTCAAAGTCAACCCCATCCTGCTCATATTGGCAGGAGGGATCGCAGGATTAATAATTTATCAGATATGAGAAAAACGATTATCGCAGCATTCTGCCTGATTCTGGGAGCATCCCTCCAGGCGAAAAAGGCAGAGACAAAACTGAACATCATCCCCGAGCCCCGGAGCGTGAGCGTGAACAAGGGCAGCTTCAAGATCAAGGGAGCGAACTTCAACTACGATTCGTTCCTCGATGCTGCAAGCGTTGCCGCAATCGCCAAACTGGCGGACGACATCAACTTCGCCAGCGGCAAGACCTCCAGCGTCGCCGTTGCGACCGGGATGAACTCCGGCACGCCCCTCGAAGCCATGAAAGGCATATATTTCCTGAAGGATGCGACGCTCGAGAAGGAAGAATACAGAATTGAAATCGTGAGCAATGCCGCAAAGATCACGGCATCCGGCAAAAACGGTTTCCTCTATGCCCTGAGCACCTTCAAGCAGTTGCTTCCCGTCGAAATCTTCAGCGGAAAGCCCGCTTACGGAGCCAAGTGGAGCATCCCCTGCTGCACCATCCAGGACAAGCCCCGTTTCCCCTACAGGGGCATCCACCTCGACTGCGCCCGCCACTTCTTCGGCGTAGAGGCAGTCAAGCGCTTCCTGGATGTCTGCGCGGCATACAAGATCAACCGCTTCCATTGGCATCTGACCGAAGACCAGGGCTGGAGGGTAGAGATAAAGAAGTATCCCGAACTCACCGAAACTGGGGCTTTCCGCGCAGGCACCCAGACCACCAAGGACAGGGACAAGCACGACGGCAAGCGCTATGGCGGATACTACACCCAGGAGCAGATCCGGGAGATCGTGGAATATGCGGACAACCTCGGAATTACGGTCATCCCCGAAATAGACCTCCCCGGACACATGCTGGCCGCTCTGGCTTCCTACCCCTGGCTCGGATGCACCGGCGGCCCTTACCAGGTCTGGACGAGATGGGGAGTTTCCGACCAGGTCCTCTGCGTCGGCAAGGAAAGCACCTTCGAGTTTCTCTTCAACGTGCTGGACGAAATCTGCGAACTGTTCCCTTCGGAATACATCCACATAGGAGGGGACGAATGCCCCAAGAAGGAATGGGAGAAGTGCCCTGCCTGCCAGGCGAAGATTGCCGAGCTGGGCTTGAAGGACGGTGACGGATTCACCAAGGAACAACGCCTGCAGAACTACGTGACCAAGCGCGTTCAGGACTACCTTGCAGGCAAGGGACGCAAGATAATAGGATGGGACGAAATTCTGGAAGGAGATCTGGAAGAAGGCGCGACCGTGATGTCCTGGAGAGGCACGAAGGGGGGCATCAAGGCATCCAAGATGGGATTCGACGTCATAATGAGCCCGACGACCTACTGCTACTTCGACTACAAGCAGGGCGCGACGGAAGAAGATATGAAGGTAGGAGCGAATTACGCTCCCAAGAAACCCTTCGATGCCAGGAACCTCTACAGCTATGAACCGCTGGACGAGATAGAAGCCGGCGCCGCGAAGCACATCCTCGGAGTGCAGGGCAACGTCTGGACGGAGTGGATACACAACGAGCGGGAGCTCTACTACATGCTGATGCCGCGCTTGCAGGCGCTGAGCGAAGTGCAGTGGACGGTTCCCGGAAATCGCAGCTACGACAATTTCGCGCGCAAGATGCAGGAATACCACTTCCGTGCGATGGATGGTCTCGGATACAACTACCGCCCGGGCCTGTAGGTCCGCCGGACAAAAGACTCGAACGCCTCCCGATATCACATCGGGAGGCGTTCTCAATTCTAACCTAAAATTTAACCTATGAAAAAACTATTCGATTGAATTTTTATGCGAATATCGTGCCAAACGTGCCCGGGCACGAAAAATTATTCCGCTTTTATGCTGACGATTTTCACCTGTCCGACCGGACGGTCGCGGAGGTCGGTCTCCACGGCGGCAATCTTGTCGATTACATCGAGGCCCTCTATGGTCTCTCCGAACACGGTATACTGCCCGTCAAGCTGGGCGCAGGTCTTCTCGTCCTGGACGATATAGAACTGCGAGCCGGAGGATTCCTTCATGGGATTGGCCGCATCACCGCGACGTGCCGCCGCCAGGGCTCCCTTCTTGTGACGGTACTGGGGAAGTATCTCCGCCGGGACAGTGTAGCCGGGGCCGCCGGTGCCGAAACGGTCGGCATTTGCAGGATCCTTGGTGAGAGGGTCGCCTCCCTGGATCATGAAACCGTTGATGACACGATGGAAGAGCAGTCCGTCGTAATAGCCCGACAGCGCAAGCTTTGCAAAATTCTCCCTGTGCTTGGGCGTGTCCTTGTAAAGCTTGATCTTGATTGTACCGTAGTTGGTAACGATGTCGAAGATGGGTTCTTCGGCCAGGTCTGAGAGTTTCTTTTCCACTTTGATTGAATCTTGTTTAACTTGTTCTGCGGCAATTGTTTCCTGCTCGGCCTGAGCCTGAGCTTCGGCAGCCGCTTTTTTCTTGTTTCCGCAGGCGGAAGCCAACAGCGCCAGCACCGCGACGCCTATAGCGAGTATGAGATACTTTTTCATGATTAATCGATTACCTGTTGTTTGCGGCGCCAGTTGAGCACCGGCAGCATGAACGAAATGACAGCGGCACCCAGCCAGAACCAACTTACATAAGTAAAGTCGTGGACCATCGCTCCGTTCGCACCTTCGACGATATGGTTGTCGAGAAGCAGGCCGGTGACGACATTCTGAAGGCCCGCGGCGGCATATGAAGCCATTCCGACGATGCCGAGCGCCGCACCCGTGGCCTTGCGGGGCACAAGATCCACGGCCATGAGGCCTCCGACAAAACTGATCAGCACCCCGATTGCAACTCCGAACAGGACCATGGCGAGAATGTTCACCCATTTCGCCGGACCGCCGAACAGGAAGATTGCAAGGGCTATGGCCTCGAGTATGCCGGCCACGAAAGCGGGATACTTCCTGTCGCCCTTGAAAAGCACATCCGAAAGCCACCCGGAAACCACAGTGCCTATAATACCGAAGATAGGATTGACTCCGATGATGGCGGCAGCGCCGGCAAGGTCGTAGCCCTTGGCCTCCTGAAGGAAGATGGTCCCCCATTCGTTGATGGCGTAGCGGCTCATATACATGAATGCGCTGGCGAGGGCGAGAATCCACACTCCCGGATTCTTGATGACTGCGGCCTGCATCCGTTTGGTTTCCGCACGTTTCTGCTCGGGGCTGAGTTCTTCTACCGATTCAGCCTCCCCGGCAAGCACTTCCACGGGAGGAAGGCCCTTGGCCTCGGTGGAATCGTGAAGGAAGAAAATGATTATCAGTATGCCGAGCACGCCGGCGAGGGCGGCACCGAAGAAGCCCCATTTCCATCCGAACGTCGCCACAAGCATGCCTACGAATATGAATGACAGGCCTTCTCCTATATTGTGGGAAGAGCTGAAAAAGCCGTAGTATGTTCCCCTGATGCGCAGAGGGAACCAGCGGGACAGCGCAATGATTGCGGGCGGAGCTCCCATGGACTGGGCCCATCCGTTGACCGCCCAGCAGACTGCGAACAGGACGAACAGCGCCGAATTGGCGATTCCTCCTTTGAGGGCTGTGACTCCGAGCACGCCCATGGTAAAGTTCATCAGCACGGAAACCACCAGTCCGGCAGCCATGAAGCGCTTGATGTTGGAACTGTCGGCAAGGAATCCGTTGACAAGCTTGCCCAGGGCGTACGCCCAGTAAAGGCACGCCCCTATGATACCCAACTGGGTGGCGTTCAGCAGGCCGGCATCTATGAGCGGCTGCTTCATCACACCCATGGACAGGCGGCACACATAATAGAGCGCATAGCCGAACGTGCCTGCAAGGAAGGCCTGCAGGCGAAGACGCTTGTAAGTCTTGTCAACTTTGTCGGCCGGCACCTTCACCGCTGCCGGAGCACTCGCTTTGAAAAAGTCCAGAAAACCCATGATTATTTGTTTTAGGATTAATACGCGTCTATGGCCTTGAGGAAGCGTTCCTCAACGTCGGAGAGCAGATACAGTCCGTCCGGATTCGCCTTCAGGCCACGCAGACTGATTCTCCGGGATGCGGGAGGATTGCTGTACGACAATTTCGTTTCGCCGCGCAACTGGGGCACCGAAGCGTAAACCAGCCAGACATCGGCATACTCCACGCCGTCCTTCCCCGTAAACTTCTCGAAAATCACCTTCGACCCGATAGGTGTGCGCTGTTCAATCGCGCCATCCAGTTCATAAGGCTCGGCCTCGAGGGAGGCAAGCACGCTGCCGATGTTGGAATCGTGTCCGCAAAGGAAAGAGAACACACGCTTTTCGTTCTGTATTTCGGACAGAAGTGTGAGAAGCAGAGGATGGGCTACATTCACTGCCACTGAAGGAGCCGTGAAGAGCACGTCGCCATACCATTCCTTGATGAGGGAGATATTGGTCCAGTCGTCTAAAGTCAGGGTATTTCCGAAGGCTGCCTTCTTCTCGTCCGGCTCTTCGTAATACTGAAGGACCAGGGCATCAGCAAAGGAACAAGCCATCTTGAGGCCTCCGGACATGGAAGGCTCAGTATTCAGTTTGAAGGATACTGATGTATGGAACTGGGAGAACCCTGCGGTATCCGGATAAGCCGGGGAGCCCTTGATATTTATAACCCTTTCGATAAGGGCGAAGCGCTCGGCGAGCTTGATTTCGGGATCGTTCAGTATTGCCTCCACCTCCTTCCGGGCCTGTGCCTCGAATTCAGGAGAAAGTTTGGTAATCTGCGGATTGAAGACAGGGTCCATGGTGTCGAACTGGACGTTCATCTCCACTTTCGCATCCTTGCCGGGAAGCAGGGCGTCGGCGAAAGAGCGGGCCGTGTACTGGCAGCGCTGCTTGGCATTCGCATAAAAACGGAATGCATAAGGGTCCCTGCCGTATTCGTCCAGCATATCCTTCTCTTCGAGCCACTCCTTGAAGAATGCACCCATAAGACTCTCCAACCTTGTGCCTTTGGGAGTAAGAAGGCTCGGGGAGCCCTCCCACTGAAACCACTCATAATCGGAATCGGTCATACGGGAGAGGATAGAGCCCTTGCCAACCATTGGAGAACGGATGTTGTGGCGGCTGAGCACCACCATCTGTTCCAGGGCATAGTTCTCGGAGAAACCGGCAGGGCGTGCCAGCCATTCTTTCTGTTCCTGCGGCACGGGCAATTCAGAACGGTCATCGTGCTGACAGGAAACAAACACGAAAAACAATGCCAGCGCGACGGGAAGGTAAGTACGGAATATTTTCATAACAGAATAGTTGTTTTAAGCCGCAAAGTTAGCAAAAAAACATCACCTGACTATCACTTCACTGACGGTGGCTCTTACTTTCACACTGCCACTGTTGAATTGTAATCGTACATATCGCACATCCCCGGCATCGACAGTACCTCCTACAGAAAGTATCTGGTAATGCCTTCGATCCGGGTGCAGTCTCTGCCCGGGAACAGCAACCGGAGAATAATTCTTTCCGTCGGAAGAAACGCTGAATGACACATCTTCCGGAAGGCGGATGTTGCGCAGATTGTAATCCGCAAATTCGGCGCCCAGATAGGAAATATCCTTCTTTTCTCCCAAATCTATGTCTACAATCGCTTCTTTGCCACGCACCTCGAACCACTGTGTTTTGTCGAAGACATTCCAGCCCCCGAGATGTCCGTCCACAAGAACGGGGACTTCCTGCGGGGCACCGCCTCCGACCCGGGCCGAAGCCTTGGCTTCCCGGGTGATGCGCGTGATTTCGACGAACGCCTCCGGCCGCTCTCCCACTTCGGTCTCAAGATCAAAAACGCCATATCCCCTGACTTTAAGCCACTTGCCCAGGGAAATGGCACGCTCCCGGAACGACACGTAGTCCTTTGACGAAGAAGGGCTCCATCCGGTTTCGGCAACGGCGAAGGATCTGGGATAAAGCATGTACTCAAAGTGCCGGGGCTCAATCACGCACTCTCCCCAAAGATTGGCCTGTACCCCGAGCAGATGCTCCAGGGAATTGATCCCCTCTTCCGGATCGTAATTGTAGACAGATTTTATCGGGAGATAGGGCTTGAATGCCATGGGTTCCTTGTAAGGCGCGTCCTGACCATAATCGAGATAGTAGTACGTGTTAGGAGTCATGATTACGTCGTGCCCCATGCTGTTTGCCTTGATTCCGCCATTTGTGCCGCGCCAACTCATTACGGTCGCATTGTCGGAAAGGCCGCCCTCCAGGATTTCGTCCCAGCCTACGAGGCGCTTTCCATGCGAACTCACGAACTTGTCGATGCGTCGGATGATATAGCTTTGCAATTCAAGTTCGTTCTTCAGTCCCTCACGCTCCATTCTGCTCCGGCATCGGCTGCAAAGTTTCCAATTGGCTTTCGATGCCTCGTCTCCGCCTATGTGTATGTACTTTGACGGGAAAAGATCCATAACCTCGGCGAGCACGTTCTCAAAAAAGGCATAGGGAGCCTCCAGGCCCGCACAGAACACGTTGTTCACTTTATGGTCGCCATCGCAGAAGAATTCGGGATGAACGTTCAGTAGGGCCTTGTTATGCCCGGGCAGTTCAACCTCGGGAATAATCTCGATATGGCGTTCGGCGGCATAATCAATGATTTCCCGGATATCCGCCTTGGTAAAAAAGCCTCCGTACACATGCCCGTCGTCATAAACGGTGCCGTGAACGTATCCGGCAGGGGTGTCGATGAATTGTTGGGGCTTGTCCGACTGGAGATTGTGGAAGAACCAATTGTCGCCGAAGGCAGCCTTGCCTGTCATCTCGGGAGCGCAGTCCAGTTCTATCCTCCATGCTTCATTGTCGGTCAGATGCATATGCAAGCGGCTCATCTTCAGCAGAGCCATCACATCCAATTGCCTGAAAATAAACTCCTTGCTTTGAAAATGGCGCACCAGATCGAACATCAGACCCCGGTAAGCAAAACGGGGCGCGTCGTCTATGCGGCAGAAAGCCACGCGGCCGTCAGGGTCGGCATTCCGCATCTGAATGAGCGACTGAAGGGCATAGAAAACTCCCGTTTCGTCTGCAGCAAAGATACTTATTCCCTTCTTGTCAATCGTCAAGGTATAGGCACCTTCCGGCCTGCCCTTCCGCTCCCCCGGCCCGGTCTTGACCTTGATCGCGGCCATATCTTCATCAGACAAGCTGAAATCCTTGCGCTTGTCCAAGCTTATGCTTCCGGCCTTTTTCCCCTCCGGCACGGAATACGATGCAACTTTCGGGATAATGCAATCCGGGGTGCTTCCTCCGGAAACCGGAGTGAGCAGGAAGAACAATGATAATAAACAAATCATAATTACAGTTTTAGCAAAATGGCAAAACCCCCTGAACGGGCCATCCATACAGACAGCGTATCCGCCGAAGTAAGCCGACGCTTTTCGACAACATACCTCTGGCCGGGATTTGATCCGTCTTCCTGCATTCCGGCAACGCCGTCGGCATCGGGAGCATCCCTGTATATCACCGCCTCATACTCTGTTCCTTCTTTCAGGAAGTCCAGAGGGAAACTGACCTCGCGGGCATTTTCGTCGTTGACGCCTCCCACAAACCACACGTCGTCCGCACCATTGCAGAAGGCCGATGCACCGACTCCGTCTTTACGGGCCTGACGGGCTATTACGACATAATCTCCCGGCTCCGCCATCAGATACCTGCTCTGCTCCCAGTCGACAGCCACATCCTTGATAAACTGGAAAGCATCCATATGCTCAGCATAGTGCTCGGAGGTCTCCCGCCATCTGCAGGGGAGAATACATGGTCACGTAAAGGGCCAACTGCTTGCAGATGGTGGTGGGCATATAATCGTCTTTGGAATTCGGATTGAGGCGCAGAATATTACTCTCAAAGATGCCGGGAGTATAATCCATCGGGCCTCCCTGAAGCCTCGTAAAGGGCATGACGGTCACTTGGTGCGGTTTGATGCGGCTGCGGTATTCGTTGCCCTGGGCTGCCTCGTTGCCAATAAGATTGGGCCACGTGCGGCACAAGCCTGTAGGGCGGACGCTTTCGTGCATGTTAATCATTATCCGATTTTCGGCAGCTTTCCGGAGCACATGGTTGTAATGATCGACCATGGGCTGGCTGTAATGTCCTTCTCCGAACGGGATGATGTTCCCCACATATCCGTTCTTTACTGCATCGTAGCCATATCGTTTCATGAATGCGAATGCATCGTCGAGGCGACGCTCATAATTGCGCGTGGAAGAAGACGTTTCGTGATGCATTATGAGACGCAACCCCTTGGAATGGGCATAATCGTTAAGCGCCGCAACGTCGAAATCGGGATAAGGGGTGACAAAGTCGAATACATCTTCTTTCTGGCCGCTGCGCCAGTCTTCCCAACCTTCGTTCCATCCTTCCACCAGGACGCCGTCAAACCCATTCTCCGCGGCGAAGTCGATATAGCGTCTGACGTTTTCGTTGTTGGCCCCGTGCCTGCCGTTAGGTTTGGACGCCGAATAATCCGTAACGCCGAGTTCAACTGCCGAATAGTCCCAGGTATAGGCCCAGGTACTCTTGCCGGTTATCATCTCCCACCAAACGCCCAAATACTTGACGGGATGAATCCAGGAGACATCTTCCAATGCACAGGGCTCGTTGAGATTCAGTATCAGGCGGGAAGCAAGCGTTTTGCAGGCATCGTCGGTCACCTGTACGGTCCGCCACGGCGTCTTGCAGGGTGCCTGCATGCGTCCCTTCCATCCTTCAGCGTCGGGGCAGAGCCAGCAGCGGAAAGAAAGCTTCCGGGGGTCTGCTTCAAGATGCATTGCAGGATAGTTTTCCAGGGCTGCTTCGTGAATGTTGATGTATAGTCCGTCGTCGGAGCGCATCTGTATGGAAGTCTGCACCCCGGCATCGGAGAAATGATGGGGCTCCCTGTAATCGGTAGCCTCCTTCATTTTGGCGCGGATCTCGGAAATACGGCTCTCGAAATAGGTATATTCCTGAGTATCAAGGTCGCCCGGAATCCACCAGGCCGTGTGGTCTCCCGCCATCCGGAACTCGGTACACTCTTCCCTGATGGTAAAATACGAAAGATCCTCTTGCTGCGGGAATTCGTAGCGGAAACCCAGACCGTCGTCGTACAGGCGGAATCGCACTGTCATCAGCACGTCGAAAAGCCCCTTGTTAGCGAGGGCCCTGGCCCTGTCGACAGCCTTGTGAACAGGATTCATTCCTTTCTTCCTGAGGGTCACCGCCAATTCGTTATAGTGATTTCGAATCAAGCGCTCCTCGCCCCAAACTGTCTCCCAAGTCTCATCAAAGGAGTCGCGGGAGACATCCACGAGTTCAAAACCCTCGAGAAGATCACCGTCGGGACCATAGTCTTTTATGTTCTGTCCGTTTTCGGCATGCGTACCTTTGTATACTCCGCGAAGGACAAATCCAAGTTTCGAGGGAAGAACCACATCGGACTCGCCGGACCGGAGAGCATACATCGGCTCCCCTTTCTCAGAAAGAGAAAAGACGAGCGACAGATGCCCGTCGGGGCTCGAAAGAGTTTCTCCGGCAATGACAGACGATGCAGTATTTCTCCCGCAGGCAGACAGGAGCAGAAGCGACAATGCGAGTAAAGCAGTTTTCTTCATTATCTGTTGACGAACAAAGCAGTGCGTGAATTCAAATAATCTTTGACCGAAGGCCATTCATAGTAAGAACCCTGAGCAGGGGCCAGATTCCCCAGACGGGCTTCCTCGCCGTTGAGGAGCAGTTTGACAAGGGTTTCCCCCTTCCTGCCATGCTTCGGACGATAAAACACGAACTGGATATTGGAAGCCTTGGGGCACAGATAATTACGGAAAGAACAGGGCAGATCGTCAGCACTTGCGGGAACGTATCCGGAGCCTTCTATGTCCATTATCATGTCCAGGGTCAGGAGCACATGGTCGTGACCGAAACGGAGGTCCGCCCCACGCTTCCCGCTCTCCAACCTGCCGTCCGCCTTTGCAATCATGTCGTCCACTATCGAAGAGCAGGATGTCTTATTAGGAAGATATCTTCTGAAACTTTCGTAGTTGTCAACTTCCCACATCGTTGCGAACTCTTCGTCTGTCAGCAGCCCTTCCGTCTCTATCCTTTCTTCTTCGGGGATGCTCTGCATGCCTGCAATCAGCATGTAACAATAATGGAAGAATGTATACGGATGGATTCCTTCCATCGCAGAATCCGCATCCTTGAACAAACGCCCTAGGGCGGTCCTGTATCCCGGCATTTTTCTCATGAAGTATTCCTCGGTAGTTTCCGGATATGGGAAGAAGCCCGCAGGTCCGGTGTAGCGGAATGGATTTTCCCCCATGTTGGGGCGTGTCGCCTGAATGTCAAGGATCCCCTGATGCTCGTATACTTCGGATTCCGGGGCCTCGCGGGATATTGTCGCGCAACACGAAGACATGCTCATTATCGAGCGCACCGAAGCCGAAGAGCAGGCATCGACCACACTCCCCTTGCCGAATGCGGGCGTAAAAGAACGAACCATATTCCGGCCTATCCAGGCTTGCTGTTCCCAGCCCAGAGGCGTAAGTTCTCCAACTTTGTACTGACCTTTCTGCCAGAAAGCATCCAGCTCCGACAGGAGTTTCTGCCCCCGAGTGGTAAGATTTCCCTCTTCCGCCCCCTTCTTGAGCGTACGCAGCGGTATCGAATAAGTGCGCGCCGTATAGGCATAACGGGAGCCGTGGCGGCCGTAATGCTCGATGAAAACCGGTTCGTAGCCCTTCGGGGTTGGCGTCAGTATTTTTTTCGACATGTCGTAGATCCGGTCGCATCCGGAAGCCAGATTCCTGTCGGCAAGCACTTTCGCCCTCACGTCTTCCCGGGCTGCGGACGGCAGCTCTACAAGGCAGAAATGCGAGTAGAGCCTGCGCTCTCCGGCATGATCGTGTTTCTTGTTGCCGGAAGGATAGTTCACCACGTGGGTGACAGAATCCCCTTCACCGCGTACGCAGAGGGTGGTGGAGCCGCCGCCGTCCATATTCAGTGCATGGCTTGGATGGAAATGCCTTTCGAGGAAACGGGTAAGCTCCCGGGCAGACATCCCTTCGCTTATTCCCTTCTTGCGGCCGTCCACGGTCACCATCAGGAAATGGCCGTCCGATGTAAGCGCCACCGCCGTGCGGGGATGCCTTACCCCCTGGTGACGGACAGGATCTTCATAATTGTAAACCTTGAGTTGTTCCGCCGTCAGGGTACTGTCGACAAAGAAAGCTCCCACGGGCTCGAAGTTGTCGATCAGCATCGGGGCGCTGGTGAATATATTCTCCCATGGAGAAGAAGCATAGAATGCCCTCTGCTCCGCAATGCTCTTGCCCTTGCCGTCAAATGCGATGCTGACGTTGCGGCCGCTGCCGTCGACGTAAACCGCGCCTTCGCTTTTCCAGTTTGGCACGGGTGTGGTCATCACTGTATCTTTGGGCATGCAGGAGTAATAGTGGCCGTTTTCTTTTGCAACGATTGACTCCGGTTCGTATGCGGCATTCATCGCAGCAACGGCATTGTACTGACGGAAGACATCCGAGGTGACGCTCTGTTTGTCGCTCCAGGTAAAACGGAGTGCATACGACGGATTAGAAGTGTCCCAGTCGATGACAAAGACCTCTTGCGGAGCTCCGGATACGGTGTCAAATCCCGCGAAACTGTGATAGACTATGCCGGGTGCCACCGTTTTCGACTTCCACCCCGGCCCATTCTGGGCGAAGGAGGCGGGGACGGCAAGAAAAGCCGCAAGAAAAAATAAAAACAATCGTCTCATGATAATATCTTATTCAACCACATTTTAAATACAGGATCGCCTATAACATAACCATCCATAGTCACTTCAATCAGCTCTTTGTTGACCAGGGCCTCTTTCAATCTGGAAATATTGGATGCTGAACCAAGGTTATACTCTTCCCTTATTGAAGACTCTCCGAATCCTGTTGAAACACCATTGTTCACAGCTCTCAAGAAATTGATTTGATATGTTGTCAAAGACTTGATCTGCTCGACGAACACCGGTGTATTTTGAGAAACAAGATCTTCTACGGATGCATCTATAATCTCAGGTGAAACCCTACCGTCCGTATGCAGGTAAACAGAATAGGCAAGCTGCTGCACGTATGAAGACTGATACTCGACAGTATTGCAGATTCTCTCAATGTCGGCATCGCTGATCGACTTCCCTGCATCCTCGAAGCGGCTTCTGATATAAGGAATCCAGTCCTTCAAAGCTATCGGTTCCAGATTCAGCACCTCCCCGAATTGATAGAACGGATAACTTTTTTTCTGGAACAGCGACATCATCATATGTTTTTTGCTGCCATACAAACAATACGACACATTTTTTTGATGCTGCCATACGCCTCGCATTTTTTTCTGTATGCTGAGGCTGTCCGGGAAGTCTCCTATTTGTTGAAATTCATCTATACATACGACAATATGTACTCCCTTGCGCCCGGCTATTACTTCCGGTAAGGACAATACCTCCTCCGGAGTATGTGTTTTCGGAGTAATTCCAAGCGATACCGAATACTCGGCCACATTGTCAGGAGATATGGAAATTTTGGGTGTGAGCCGCTCTATGAACCCTTTTGCAAGTTTCTTCCATTCATCTATTTTGGAAGAAGTCTGTCGCAGGATTTCAGAAGAAAAAGTATTGTAAAAATCATATTCACTCCTGCATGCAAAAATATCCATCTGCACGATCAGCAGGTCTTTTTGCGCAGTGTTTTTGGCGACTCGGTTCACAAGAGATGTCTTCCCCCAGCGGCGCGGCGACATGAGGATGGTATTGAGTCCATGCTTGAAGGCTGAACTCAAACGGAAAATTTCTTTTTCCCTTCCTATGAAATGCAGATCGTCTGCAGGTACTCCGAAGATGAATGGCTGTTCCATAAATGTATATTGTCAATTTGGAACAAATATAATATTTATATTTTTCAATTCACAATTTTGTGTTACACAATTTTGTGTTACACAGGTTTGTGGTGTGTTGCTTGGGCAGCATGCCCGGGATCAGAGCAAATAGCAAGATGCGTTTCAAATCAGTTTCTGACTATACATATGTAAGTTGAGACAGATCTTTCTCCTGAGTGATTGTGGACATTGTTGGATGCCCCACGGTTATCGCAAGGATAATTCACTACATGGGTGGTAGCATCACCCTTGCCCTCAACGCAGAGAGTTGTGGAACCACCGCCGTCCAAATTCATTGCGTACCGAGGATTGAAGTGCTTTACAAGGAACTGCGTCAGTTCCTTGGCAGTCATTCCCACTCCGTAGCTGGCATACCTGCCATCCACGGCAATCATCAGGAAGTGGTTGTTCTCTGTCAGGGCCACGGCGGTACGGGGATGCCTTACTCCTTGGTGACGGTTGGGATCTTCATAATCCAGGGCTTCTATTTCGGCGGGGGACAATGCATCGTTCACGAAAGATGTTCCCACCGGTTCGAAATCATCCACAAGCATGGGGGCACCGGAGAACAAATTCGGTGAGGTATTGGCACGATAGTAACTGCGCAGCCAGTCAAGAGACCTTCCGCGACCGTCGAAGCCTATGCGGACATTCCGTCCGGTAGCATCGACATGGATGGCAGCTTCGCTCTTCCAGTTGGGCACTCCGCCCTCTATGCCGCCTATGGTGTCGTTGCGAAGGACAGACCAGTTGTATCCGTCGATGCGGGTGAAAACGGAGCCCAGCTCGAATGTTCCGTTAATGGTTGCAACAGCATTGTTGGCTGCATGGATATCGGAAGCGACGGATTCGTCCGGAGAGTAAACGAACTTCACGGCATAATCAGGATTGGACATGTCGACATCCAGCACATATACGTCCTGACGCACTCCGGTGATGTCATCCTTACGCTCATGGATGTAAAGATTTATCCCGTCATCGACAACCGAGCTGGTCCATCCTTCTCCCGGAGTTACAACCTTGCCGCGGTTGTTGTCCCAGTCGTGACTCTCCGCCGGCACTCCGGTCATTTTCAGCGCAGGATAATCTCCACTGAAATCCCATACCTCTGAAGACCAGCCAAGGTCTCCGGCAACTTCGGACAGAGTTTTCCCTACTGCCGCAGCGGTTCCGTGATACGGGAAGTTGTATGTTGCACTGTATGATATCAGCAACGGGGCTTCAGGAGTGGCATTAACCTGATCATATAAGGTATTTATATCAGTATAATCGAGAAAATCCAGATCGCTCCTGCGGATGCAGTCAGTCAGATAACTATGGGTGGCGATATATCCTGCAATTGCGCCGCTGCTATAGTGAGTCTCGTCTCCGGGTTTATAGGTATTTGTACGGACCGACTTGTTCCATGCGATGCATTTCTCTATCACATACTTGGGGTCTGTAGTCGAAGGGCTGACGGAAGCCGCCTTGTCCAGGTTGCAATGGCCGGCGATTCCGCCTATGGCAAAACCGGCTTTGACTTCGGAAAGGGAGTAGCAGTTGCGTATTTCGCTCTGCTCTTTTATCAATCCCCCGCATATTCCTCCGGCACGCTGTCCTCCCGTAACCGAGCCGGAAGTCCAGCAATCGCTTACTTTGGATTTCCCGTTATCGTAGCCGAAAAGTCCTCCCACATAATTATTTCCGCTTGTCACCACACAGTCTGCCCAACATTGAGAGATACTGTTGCTGCTTATCCAGCCGAACATTCCACCTACGCCGGTCACGGAACCGGTATTGGTAACCGTGCACTTCGCCGAACTCTTTGTCACCGTGCCGCCGTTCACCCTTCCGAACATGCCTCCGATGCCTCGGTCCGCAAAACTGTTGGTGACGGAGCCCTCAACATGAACGTTCTCCACTTCTGCTGCAATACCGGATGTGCCGCAGTATGCACCCAGAATACCACAAGAGGAATTCTCCGTGGTTGTAATCTCAGCTTCAACAATAGTCAGATCGTGGCATTTTCCATGCAGGACACCGAAGAAGCCCGGATACCTGGATGCATTGCAATGGAAACTTGATATAGTATGGCCGGCGCCATCAAAGTCAATTTCCTTATTGTAAGAGCCATCGTAATTAAGCGGCTCCCAGTCATTCACGGATTCCATATCTACATCCGCAACCATTCTAAACCACTTTTTTTCTCCTGCAGCAAGTCTGCTTTTTATGGCGGTCATATCCGCCGTTGTTGCAAGCAGCCAAGGGTGTGACTCTGTGCCACCTGTATATCGGTATGAGCCCAGCTGAATGCCGAAACGGTGCACCTCACCATAGTCGAAATTCAATTTGGAAGAGAAATCATCACGCACATAAACGGCCTTGTCGGTTTCTGCATAGACATGAAATGAGGCGTCTAAAACCGGCCCCGAGACCATGTAAACAGGGAAAGTCCCATCGGCAGGCACTGTGGCATCATTCCGCGAACGGTAATCGAATGCAAGAAGTTTGCTGCCATCCGTAAACTCTTTGTCCGAGAAAAGGATAACGCTTTTTACCGACTCCCCGGCAGTCAGGCCCTTCAATGTCATCTTGTTCACTGTCACCTGGCGGACGAGCGAGAACTGAAGTTCCGTTGCGGGTGTCCCGGAAGATACAACCTCCGCGGAGGAAACCATAACATCCGCACGGGGGTCGAACGATGAAAGCGTCGGCTGCTGTACTGCAGGCACTACGGCAGAACCGCCGTCTGTAAATCCTCCTGCATATATTGCCGAGTAAACGTATTCCGACGCCGACCTGTCGGGGAAGGTTGCAGTGAAAGTAGCTACCGCGTCACCGTCGGAAAGAACCATCGCCACGCTTGTAGCCTCAACTCCGTTTTCATAGATGTGAAAACGTGATTCATCACCCGTCGTCCATACATATGAAGCCTCTGTGGGCCCTTCGAGTATGGCAGTCTTGGAATCACTGCCTTTCTGAACTTTTACAGTCACTGTATGGGTGCTTGCCTGGATTTGCTCAGGAGCAGCCACAGTGCATCCGGAAATCATCACGGCACAGAGGCCGGCAAAAATAATAAAAGCACGTTTCATATCAGCCAAGGTCTCCGTCATCAAAAATATTGTCATTGCTGCCGGCTTCGCCGTTTTGGCCCGGACTCAGGACTCCCAGAACGCTGTCACGCGATTGCAGGCGGACTATTTCCGCCATGGGGGGGGTGTAGTTTTGTGGTTTGCTTTGCACTGTTGTAAGATTATAGAATTGGGCAGCATGCCCGGGATCAACCGGACATGCCGAGTTAATTATTTGATGGTCGGAGGATTAACCTCGTTCCATATTGTTGAGAAGTCCCAGTCAAGGGTCTGGGCATGACTGAGAATGGTTCCGGTTTCTGATGCAGATTTAGTGTAGCAGTCAGAGACTGTCCCATTTCCATTAAATGCTACTGTCGAATTCCACGAAATACATTTCGAAACCGTAGTACCTTCGTTAGCTCCAACAAAACCACCATATGGACTACTCGAAGCACTTACATTTCCTTCAGAATAACAACGCTGTATTGTTCCGGACCGATATCTTCCTACAAACCCACCGACATTATTATTGCTAATTGTTACATTAACGCCATTTGCGTAGCAGTCTGATACTTTTGGATTTTGCAAATATCCCACAAAACCGCCTACAGCATTTTTATTTGCAACAATTGTTATACCCTCAGCCCAAGACTTAGAGATATTTGTTTTAACAACCCCCGCAAATCCCCCGATATACGGGCCACAGTCGGTTTCATGAGCCACTATCTTAACATTCTTAACATAACACTTTTCTATTATTCCTGTATTGCTTGCGAGTGTATTGTGTCCTATCCACCCTACAAATCCGCCTATAGACTGACCGCCACCCTTGATTGTAATGGTTTTTGATTCGTTGTATACATGGCAGTTTTCAAAGTGCCCTGCGAATGCGACCGTCCCTTCTCCACCAACCAGCCCACAAAAACCAGCGACATCTTTGCCACTGCCATCAACGTCCCCTGAAGATGAACAATTCACATAAGTGATGTTACCTGTATCTTCGCCTGCAAAGCCACCAACTGATTGACCTCCAGTCACATTACCAGATGCGGAACAATTATCAAGGCGCACGGTTGCTCCATCTATTTTGCCTCCAAAACCTCCCGTACTGTTTTTCCCAGTTATATCACCGGAAGCGTTGCAATAAGCAAAAGCATTTCCATTGCCGATATACCCGGCAAATCCACCTGTATACTGACCAGTTCCATTAACTGTTGCAGCAGTAGTGCAGGGTTTACCAGATTCTCCATAGATCCCTTTTGCCTGAGCATAACCAACAAATCCGCCGCACCAATTGCCTGAAGATGAAACAGAAGAGCCGGAGAGGACTTCGCAATTTTTAAATGTGGCACCAGCAGTTTGATTCAGCCCGAGGAACCCGCCTACACCTTTAATTGCAGCGTTAGGGGAGGTCACAGTTGCCTTTACCGAACAATTCGTAAAAACAGCAGCTGCTGAAACATTCCCGATAAAGCCTCCGGTTGAGCGACCAGCGTCAGTTGCATAATTCTGAGTAACAGTCGTCGTACCAAGCACATGGCAGTCTTCAATTGTCCCGGCCGCATTAACCTGTCCGGCAAAAGCGCCGATGAATTGAGTGCCCTGAACAGTAGCATCTATTACCGTCACACGGCTGCAATTACCTACGTTTGAACCGGTTCCGATATACCCAGCAACCACTCCGGCCTTATTATCGCCGGCGTCAATGTTCGGCGATTCAAATGTAACGTTTCTTAAATCTCCAACTAATACCCCTGCAAAACTCGGATAGAAAGTATCTGAGCCGGCCCTGAAATTCAAAATACGTTTTCCATTACCATCGAAATCTATTGCACGAAGATAAGTACCTCCACGGTTGAATGGAATCCAGGAGACCCCGGTCATATCAACATCATCAACCATCTCTATAAAATATTTCACCGAACTGTTGGCATCTTCTGCAGTTTTATAAAGATCCCTTAAATAGACCATCTGATGCTGATCGCCGATGAGGTAAGGATGCGCGGCGGTGCCGTCGTCGTCCTTGCCGGCATATTTGTCGATGTTCGAGCAGTCGATGCCGATGTACTGGGGCGTGCCGAAATTGGTGCTCGCAGGAATCACTCGGTATGCGGTATACTTGTCGTAGGCGTTGGCAGAGGTCTGGAACTGAATCAACAGATCCATGGCGGCAGCATTTATGGCATCTCCGGCAGGGAGGGTTGCATAAACATCAAGAGTCTTGTCATCTCCCTCGGTTCCGGGAGTCGTCAGGTTTACCACAACGGTATTAGTACCTGCGAACACATTCTCGGAGGCCTTGAAGATAACCTTCTGCACCGCACTTGCAACTGCGTCGGGGAGTTTCGCCCTCAGGCGAAGAACCGATGACTGTGAGAAGGTTCCTTTGACAGCGCTTGCACCTGCCTCACTGAAGGTAATGCCGGTGTAGCTGTCAGCTCCGCTGATGGAAACCGCATAGCCGAGATGACTGGCATCGCCGTCTGCACTCTGAGTCTGCTTTGCATATTCATATTCGCCCGTAAGATTGCTGTAACTGATATTGTACTTGCCTCCATCGGGAGTGGGCGCTGTGCCCTCGAATTCAGCGGACTTTCCGTCTCCGGATATAGAGCCGGTCTTGACTGTGAAAGTATTGCCGTTGATAACAAGTTCGTCGGTATATTCCCAGGCTAGTTTGATGACTTTCTTGTTCTCGGCATCCTGGGTGAGAGTCACCTTGGTAAGGCCTTCGTCAGGCATGCTGACAGAGATTGTAACCTTCTCGGCAACGGGGACGACTTCCTCCTGATCCTGTACAGGATTCTTAACTTCATCCTTGCTGCAGGAAGAGAAGAGCATCAGCACCGCAACGGCGGCCAAGGAATATGAATAAAGTTTTTTCATGATTCTTCCTCCTTGCTTTTAGACGCCCTCGTCAATCAAATTATTGGTAATCACGTCTTGGAGGCCGTTGCTGCCTTCAAGAATACGGTTTTCAGCCATCAGCTCGATGGTTTCGGTACGGGGTGAGACGTATTGGAGTACCCCCCCCCATTTTTTCAGTTTCTCTTTCATAAGCAAATCTTTATAATATTTTTTCAATTATCGGTTTGATTATCCCCTCCATCACCGTATAAGCATCCGGGTTGGGATGCAGGCGGTCATAGAGGCAGTATTCATCCTTGAGTGCAAGGCCGTCGGCAGCAGCAAGAGCGGGGTGGTAGTCGCAGTAAGTGAAGCCTTTGCTGTCGGCATACGCCTTTATCATCTTGTTGAGTTCTACGATGTGCGCACCCTTGGTTTTTGGATTGCTGAGGCGGCTGTACGTCTCGTTGCAAGGTGTCACAGAACAAAGGACAACCTTGATATTTGCGGCGGCAGCCTGCTCCGCCATCGAGGAGATGTTCTCCAGAATCTTGTTTTTGGTGACTCCCTGCGCCAGGTCATTGGTCCCGCCCATGATCACCACAATGCGGGGCCCAAGGTCGAGTACATCCCTTTTATAGCGCGAGAGCATCTGGGTTGTGTTCTCCGCGCTGATACCGTTGTCGATATATTTGTTACTGCTGAAGAATTCGGGATGCCAGATTACTCTTACGTTGTTTCCCGTGTCTTCGAGCCAGCGAGGGAGGGGGTCCAGTGGAATCACTATCTTGCTTTTTGCTATCTCCCGGGGGTTGGTGCCCCACTGCCAGGTGATGCTGTCGCCGATGAAAACCGCTACCGGACCTTTGGGTGTCAGATCCGGAGGTGGCAATTCTGCAGCACTGTCCTTCTTGCAGGAGAAGAGGACCGCTCCTGCAAGAAGGAATGCCGCAAGGCAAGGTTTTAGTCTGGTCATGATCATTTATTTCAAAACCGGCTCCGTGCCTGAGAAGTCCCAAATGGAGCTGTCCCAGCCGAGGGATTGAGCAACTTCCGACAAAGTCTTTCCTGCAGCCGCCGCTTTTCCGTGATAAGGGAAATTATATGTTCCAACTAGAACCTCTGTCAGAGGGCTGGAGGGGGAAGCGTTTGCCTGATCATATGGAGTATTCTGAGCCCAACCTTCAGAAAAGACCATATCCGGACGACGGTAGCAATCTGTCAAGTAATTGTTAATTGAACCATAACCCACAATGGCTCCAGAACTTCCTTGATTCTTCGTTTCCTCTGTAGGAGTTTGAGTAGTCTTTATAGTTGGATTCCAAGCGATGCACTTTTCAATCACATTATTGGGAGAACTGGTACTTGCACTCCATTTATCCAATGAAGCGTGTCCCACAATGCCTCCCATACAGACACTTGCAGAAAGAGACATCATCGAATAGCAATTCTTGACAGCAGTATTATTTTTTATTGCGCCGGCAATAATTCCTCCTATTCGCTGATTTGCGCTTAAACTTCCAGAAGTCCAGCAATTACGAATCTCAATTGCAGCAGCTTCGTAACCGATTAAACCTCCAGCATAATTGGCATTGTTTGAAATGGTTGCATCCACCCAGCATTTTTCAATCACCAGGTTCTGTGCAATACCGGCAAAACCACCCACACCATTCTTCGCTCCAGTACTTGTCAACGTACCTTTGAAAGAGCATCCGGAGATAGCCGGTTCATCATAACTGTTTGCGGCCGCTTTTCCAATTACTCCGCCTATTCCAGCATAAGCCCCACTATTCGTAACGGTTCCTTCAACGTGGACATTTATCAATTCTGCAGATTTAGTCCCTGTTCCAAAATATCCAGCCACAATCCCAGCTGCAGTAGCAGCAGTACAAGTAACACTTGCATTCTTATATGTCACATTTCTTACCGACCCATATAAGACACCAAACATACTTGGATATTTTGATGCGCTGCAACTGAAGTTGTTAATTATATGGTTATCTCCATCAAAATCTATTTTCTTGTCATATGGATCAGGATTATTGGCAGGTACCCAATCGGTCACAGGGGCCATGTCGACATCAGCAATCATCTTGAAATACTTGGTGGTGCCGGATGCAAGGTCTTCGTTCATATGAACCATATGAATGGCATTGCTGATGAGGTAAGGATCCCCATCCACTCCGGTGCCGCCGGCATAGCGTTCCACGGTATCCCAGACACTCTTGTCGAGGGTGATGACATTCACCTTGCCGGCCTGCAGGGCAAAATCTTCGGTAAGGGTAATATCTTTCTTCCACTCAAGATCATCGCCGTCGACAATTTTGAGAGTGACGGTTTCACCGGTAGAGACAGGGTCGGAATCAATCTGCGACAGAGCCATATAGGCAGTGAATGCGTTCTTGGAATCCAGTGTGACGCCGGTAAGTGCAAGCGTAAGGGCGCCGGCCTGAGTTGAGGAGTTATCGGTATAGAACACATCCGAAGTGGCCTCGATGGAAACGCTTTTCACCGTGCTCACATAATCCGGCATCTGGATGTAGAATTTGAGGATACCGCTCTGGCTGAAGGTGCCGCCTGCAGGAGCCGCGAATTTTATGTCGCTGAAATCTGAAAGACCGGTAATCTTCGCAGTCCAGGCAGTTTTGAGATGAGCAAGATTTGCATCGCCCGTCTGTGTCTGACCGGTGAAGGAATGGCTGTCCATATCGGACACGGAAGTTATGGTTCCGGGATAGAGAACGGTGAATGAGTCTCCCGAGATAGCGGTTCCGGTGAAAGTAGCCTTGGAGCCGGATACACTTGTAAGCGTAAATGTGGAATACTCGTCGGTATCCTCATTGATGATGGTGAGTTTGTCGCTTTCGCTCCAGGCGAGGTCCACCTTGTCGGTTCCCTGGGAGAAATCCACTTTGGAAGCCGGATCCGCCGCAGCCACGGTGGGGAGAGTCGCGGTAATGGTAATGGTTTCGCCAGCCTTGTACTCAGGGGCGTTCTTTTCTTTTTCGCATGCGACGACAGCAAAGATCGACGCAAGAATAACGGTTGAAAGCTTGATTGCGTGTTTCATGATGTGTCGTCGGTTTAGAATGTCTGATTGAAATCGGTAAAAGTAATTTCATCGATGCTGCCTATGGCATTGTCGATTGCCAGGCTGTCGATCGTACTGGTGAGGACAGGGGTGTTGCCCGCTACCTCGAACGCCTCGGAAACGGGGGCCTCATAATGCTGTGCTATTTTGATTTTCATATCGATATTATTTTGCCATTATTACAAACTGAGTGTCGCGGGCGCGCTCATTGCCCTTTTTGTTGTCGTTTATAGGCACGTCGACCACATGGGTGTTGCCGTCGCCAAGCCCTTCGACACACATTGCGGTAGAACCGCCGCCGTCCATGTTGAGGGCATACTGGGGATTGAAGTTCTTTACCAGGAACTGGGTGAGTTCCTTTGCAGACATACCCTCTGCGAAATTGCTCTGGCGACCGTCCACGACAATCATGAGGAAATGATTGTTCTCGGTAAGTGCGACCGCAGTGCGCGGATGCCTGTGCCGCTGGTGATACTGGGGTTCCTCCGAGTTGAGTTTGCTCCAGTTGCTGATGGAGTAATCGACGAAGGTTTCCCCTACGGGATTGTAGTCGTTCAGCAGCATCGGAGAACTGGAGATGATGTCTTTATCCGTACAGTTGGAATAGAACCTGCGCTGTTTTCCGATATAGGAGCTCATTTCGGATGCCGGAGGTGTCACATAGGGGCGTATGAGTTCTTCAGCCGCGACTATGTGAATGCTCCGTTCGGTATCGCCGAGAAAAGCCGCCTCGCTCTTCCAGTTACGCACACCGGTACTCCCGATTTCGGTATTCGGAAGCATTGACTTCGTGGAGCCGTTCGCTTTTATGTAAATGGAACCGGCCTCATAGCCTGCATTGATCGTGGCGATGGCCCCGTAAGCCTTGTGGGCGGCCGAGGGGGTAAGCGACGGATTCGAATACTTCAACTGCACGGCATACTTCGTGTTCGACAGGTCGAGATCGACTACGCAGACATTCTGCATCGAACCCGTAACCGAATCCTTTCCGGAATAATGGTAATAGATTATCCCTTCGCGTACAGTGGAACTGGTCCACCCTTCGCCGGAAGGAGTAACGACCTTCCCGCGGTTCTTTTCCCATTCTCCCTGCGGTGTATTGGATCCGGGATTGTCCGGAGTATCCGGATTCTCAGGGTCTTCAGGTTCGTCGGGCTCTTCCGGATTCACCACCACAGGAGCAGGCAGTTCAGGAACATCTTCCTTGCCCCCGCACCCGTTGAGGAGCAGGGGAAGGATAGCAAATATCAATAAAACTCTCTTCATTGTCATTTGAGTTTAGGAGCATCTCCGCTGAGGTCCCATATGTCGGT
>Ga0256405_10004584_pt1 | contig 25599 bp, 29 predicted proteins | sample RumenRJG_02DNA_FD_189096 | JGI IMG/M metagenome (GOLD analysis project Ga0256405, IMG submission 189096) | Bovine rumen microbial communities from Lethbridge, Alberta, Canada - RJG_02 | ecosystem: Host-associated > Mammals > Digestive system > Stomach > Rumen | place: Canada: Alberta... | reverse complement strand
CAACTATATTATTGCCGTCAAGATTTATGGTATCATCACCTTTACCGCTGATTATAACGTTATATCCGGGATTTTCCGAAGTAAACAGCCTGTTCCTTTCACGCGATATGGTAATGTAATCGTTTCCATTTTCAGAAATAATAATGTCATTGCCGTTAGAAGCAGTAATAGTGTTATCACCGCTGCCTGCGTGGATATAGTATTCATCGCCGCCATCGGCTGTAATGGTATCATTTCCTTCTTCGCCCCAGATAACGGTAGACTCTTTATAGCCAGTCAGCTCATCATCCTCAGCTGTGCCCTTTATTTTGTTTACCAGCTTGATTACGTCCTTATATTCAAGAGTGATATCAGAACTGAACTGTATATTCTCTACCCTACTCAGCGAGTTTTCAAAGTAGTCATCAACAAATACGAGAGTTTCGTTTTCAACATCAAGTATATACAGATCACCACCGTCACGGTAAAGGGCAAAGTGAGTATCCGATGTGTCATAGTCGAATATTATCGTATCCTCGTCACCCGAATTGCGCTCACAGTAATCGCCGATATATACATAACCGCTGCCTTCCTGTATCTTGTATGTATCGCTGCCCGAACCTGCATTGTAGGGGGTGATGTACTCGCCATTAGAAGGCTTTATAACTATTTCATCTTCCACAATGTTCCAGTAGCCGTGCTCTGTCATGAAATCCTCTATCTGCTGAAGGGCTTCATTTCGTGTATTTACTGCCATAAATATTTTGTCCATACGCTTGAGTATCTCACACGCCTGAGCGACAGTTATTTCCACAAATATATCACCCTGGAGAGCATCAGGTCTGTTTTCCAGACCATATACAAGTCCGTCACGGTAAATCACAGCTTCTCCATTGATGAAATGAAGCTCGTATTTTTCAGGATTTGCAGTAAGATCCTCATAGTCCTCCTTTGTCATAACTATGGAAGCCTGCTCATCAAAATTCTCGCTTACATACTCTCTGCTGATACTTACATATCCTGTTTCCTTGTATTCTTCATATTTGTCGTAATACTCTTTAAAACCAGCTATATATTTCAGTATATCAAATGGATCTTTAAGTGCGTCGTACACACCGTCTATAAAACCTGCGTACTCATTAGCCTGATCCGTGATAGTAGGATCATCGGCAAATTTTTGACCAGCAGCCAAAGGATCAACTATACCTTTAACTATCGCCACCGCACCTTCAATATCTGTTTTTGCATCATAATCTTCATAGGGATCTGTTGCCGCAAAAGCAGGTACTGCACAGCCCATCGTCAGCGTCAGCGCTAACACGGATGCAATTACTCTTTTCGTCCTTTTCATTAAGAAAAACCTCCTTAGCCAGATGTTCAATATCATTCAACTGATATTGGTCTTACAAAGACGGTCTCATTATACTACACAAAAAATAATTAGTCAATAGTTTTACATTATAAATATATCATATATCTTAATATTTTACAGAATGAATAGTTATTTTCTATGTTATTTATTGCATATCATCAAAGAACCATGATAAATACCGAAAAAAATATCATTTCGGGTTTGTTCTGTTATCTGCTTATCTTTTCTTTCAGGTTTTTAAAAAGTTACATCAAAGAAATTTGCAAGGGCGGTAATCTGAGATATATCCGGGGTCGTTCTGTCGCACTCCCACTGGCTCACCGCCCTTGATGTTATGCCAAGTGCTTCGGCTAACTGTTCTTGTGTGATATCCTGCTCCTGTCTGAGTTGCCTGATAGTTGAACCTATTGTCATCGTTATCACTCCTTGTACTGATACAAAAGCTCTTTTGCTGATATCATTATAGCTTAGGCAACACCGCGCAACCGTCCCTTAAAGCAAGGCACACCCCAAAACAGGTATGCCTCCCCCAGATCCTGCTCGCAGGGCGCACTTTATCAGGCCAGCAAGTTTTTCTTGTCAGCCAGATAAAGATTCGCCAGTGCGAATATCATATTAAATTTGGCCTGCTGTTTTCGCAAGCCACGGTACCGCGTTCGTCGGAACTGGAACAGTCGCTTCACAACTCCGAAAACGTGCTCGACCTTTGAACGTACTGTGGACTTCGCAAACTCTTCTATCTCAAAAACCAACTGATCATTAGGCTCCAGTTTCTTCTTTGCACCGCGCCGGCGGTTGATGTGATACTCCCGCCCCTCTTTTTGCTTTTCCTCCGATATATGCTCCTCAACATTCAGATATCCCGAATCTCCGTATATTTCATCTTCATCGCCATCGATCACGTCATCGACGGCTTCCGTATCGTGTACATTTGCAGCGGTCGCCTTGACGTGGTGAACAAGGCCGGTGTCCTTATCGACACCGATATGCGCCTTGTATCCGAAATACCATTGATTGCCTTTCTTGACAGAATGCGCATCGGGGTCGCGCTGCCTGTCAGCATTTTTTGTGGAGGAGGGCGCGGCAATAAGTGTTGAATCGACGATAGTACCTTTCTTCAGGATGAGATGATTCTTATCCAGGATGCTGATGACCTGCGCGAATATCTGCTCTTGGATATTGTTGTCGATAAGCAGCTGTCTGAATCGGCCGATAGTATCGCCGTTGGAAACATCATCGGGAGATGATACGCCGCAGAAATCAGAGAAAGAGCGGCTGTCGAGTATCTCATACATAACGGCCATATCTGCGAGGTCATAGAAATTCTGGAGAATATGGATCCTGAGCATCAGCTCGATTGGGTATGGCTTCTGTCCGACTTTCCCTTCATAATAAATCGGAGATATTATAGAAACCCAGTCTTGCCAAGGGATCAGAGAATCCATTTTCTCAAGGAACTGTTTTTTGTTGGTCTTTGCACTCTGGAAGGCATCGCTGAAGAGTGAGGTTTGAAGATTGCTTTTCATACTTTTATTATATCATTTTTTGGGCTGCTGCGCAAGTTGTGCGGTGTTGCCCTTATTTATGTATATTTGGCAAGGAAGTATCTGTGGAGTTTACGTACAGCAGTGCTTTGATACTTTTAATCTTTACAATTATGGACATTTAGTGTATAATTGAAAGGCTGAAAAAATATGCCTGATCTCGGGTATATTATGATCTGTTATACCACACTTATCAGCGCGTTTGCGTGTTCATAAATTATTTACAATATTTTTTGCAAATAATTTTATGCCTATGTGATTTTTGGCTTATATCATTTGACTGTATATAGTGAAACGTTTCAATAAGCGAGGTTTTCATATGAATGATAAAGAACTGCTGCAATTGCTGAAAAGCAATACGCAACAAGGACTTGCACAGACTGTAATGCAGTATAGTGCTTATGTACATAAGATAGCTTATACACGGCTTTGTGATGTATGCACCAGAGAGGACATCGAAGAAGCTGTAAGTGATATCTTTCTTATTTTTTACGAACTGGGTAAGAAAAACGGCTTTGATATGCGCTCGGTGCGTGCGATGCTTATGGTGATAGCAAAACGTCACTGTATAAATGTATTTCACCGACAGTGCAAACAGGAAGAAATGCTTGACTATGATGATCTGGAAAATACTATCGCAGAAGACAACAGCGAAAATTCCGACCTTATAGATGCCATAAAACAGCTGGGCGAACCTGATGAACAGATATTTATACGCAAATACTATCTTGGCGAGAAAAACAAAGACATCGCCAAAGACCTTGGCATGAATATCAGCACACTGAATATGAAACTATCTCGCGGACTGAAAAAACTAAAGAAAATATTAGAGGAGGGTGTGTAATGAAAGATAAACTGAACGCATTGACAGAAAGCGTATCTCTGTCAGATGCAGAAAAGCTTGCTGATGAGCTTGCTTCCTTCGATGATGACAAGCTCACCGATGAGGAACAGCAGCGCATACTCTCTTCTGTTATGAGAAAGGCAGGATTTGAGATGAACAATACAAATAGTGTGATAACAGCAAAAAGAAATATTACATCAAGACCGAACGGTACAAATGAAGAACAGTCCACAGGAAGGATACAGCTGAGGCGCGGCGGTGCGATAGCAGCTTGTATCGCAATAATCGCTGCAGGCGGAGTTGTATTCTCATTGAACAGGAATATGCACAATACTGTACCTAACAATGACAGAGATTCGTCTATATACAATGAGACTGTCACCACAGACATTGAAGATGATGAAGACAGCAGCTATATCGACAGCGAAACAGATTCAGAGGATATCACAGACGAAAGCTCGTCTGACAATACTGACAGCAAAACTGACAGCAAGAACGACAGTAAGACAGACAGCAAGACAGATAACAAGAATATTAACAAGACTGATTCAAAGACCGACAGCAAAAAAGACAATACAACGAACATCAATAACGGTAACAACCAGTCTGTCGTAGTTGACACCAACAAAGAAAACAACAAAGAGAATAAAAAGGATAGCAGCAAGGAGAATAAAAGCGAAAACAAGACGGAAAATACAAATAGTCTGAAGGACAGGATCCGTGAAGACATCGATGCAAAGTTGGACAACGCTTATCCTAATCATGGAATTTACAGAATAAATGATAACAGGTATCTTGTATATGATTGGAGCGAAAATGCAACAGGTGATTATATGATATATGATGTACCTTCTGATTCTATTATCGCTACTGTTCCCATGGACAAAAACTTCAGTGGTACACTTGATGATAAATTTGCAACATCATATTATCCTGACGATGCCCCTGTGGAATACTCCATATATGACACAAACGGAAACTTGGTTTACGATTATAATATCGATATTAAAAAAGCAGGTATATTCGACAACGAAAAACAGGGTTATGTAGTATATTCTACCCCCAACGGTAAAAAACTGATCTTTGATATCTGGAATGATGATGCCTCCAAAACAGTTTACTACTGCTTCGACTATGAAAATCAGAAAAATGCAGTTAAGATCGCTGAACTTGATAGTAAAGATTATAGATACACCCAGAAAACTGTAGTTTCAAATGATCTGCTTGTCATAGAATGCATATACAAAGATGGCAGCCACGGAATTGATCTTTACACCCTTGACACCACCAGCAGCAATAAAAATGCAGCACACAATGTTATGAAAGCAACCAATGACCCTCCGAATCCCATAACACACAAAGTAAAAGATAATGACGTTATTTATCTTGCTTTTGAAGATGATAACCGTGTTTCAACAATAAGACCCGATGCTAACGGCAATGTTAAAGTCGGCGACAAAAATTTTACTGTAACTGAATATGATCTTAATACAAACGGCAATAATGGTCATGTCTGCTTGTCACAAAGCGGTAAATATGCTGTATCGGTAAATACAAATAATGGCAAGATGAAGTTCACTTTGTATGAGACTGCTGATGGTAATCTAAATGAGTTAAAAACCATAGAAAAAAGTATTTCGGATATCGGTTCTGATGAGATTTCAAATGAAAATTTCAATGAAAATACAGGTGATTTTAAATTCTTGTCCATGGAAGACGGCAAAGATCATATCATAAACTTTTTCAAATAATAACATCCAAAGCTCTCTGCCAGTTAACGGGCGGAGAGCTTTTTTACAGTATATGTATAGTTATTCTCTTGTGTCCTAAGGATACCCATATAAGATATTATTCCAGACCTTTCAGGACACCAACCATAAGATCTCAGAAAACCGAATTGGAATTTCTATTTTTAAACTGAAAACGGCATAAAAACCAGCAGAACATAACACCCCCGAGTCCTCTTTTTTGAAGAGGGCTTGGGGATGTGCGCACTGAAACTGCTTATTTCATCAGTTAATATGTTTTTTTACTCTGCTGTTCGGATATGGTTAGACCGCATACAGCCCGCTGAAAAAGAAATACGTTCCGCTGTGGAAGCTGGACACCAACACCGTGACCGTCACACACTTCGATTCTGATACGCAGACTGAGGAGAGCAAGACCTACAACACCGACTTCATCAGGTATCATCTTCATTTCTCTGACAGTCATTGTCCCGACAGGCTTCACAGGCTCGTCAATGAGGGCAGGATCGTGCCGTATCTCGATGATATGGAACGAAAAGTCAGTGAAGCTATCTCACGCCAGGTGGAGCTTTGGAAACGGACTGACAGTTGCTATCAGAAGGTAGTTCTCAGCGGTGATACTGAGAAAATGCTCGGTCTGGAGAATTGCTTTGTCTATATGGCGAGAGAAGCGGTGTTTAAGTGTATGGTTTATATTTGAGAGCAGATGGCTGTGCCTTCGGGTGCAGCTGTTTTGTTTTTATTAGAATTGGATTTTTATCTCAGGCAGATTTATTTTATCTATTCTGTTCTTGTTTATATTTTTTAGTATTCCATTTTCTTTTCCCTGTCTTTCGTAATATTCTGAAATAAGATTATTACAAAAACATTCAATATACATTGTGTAGGAGTACATTGCTTGAGCATGATTGTCCTCAGATGATAAGTGACTTATTGGAAAAAGGAAACTGTCATACCACCGCTCTTGAGGAAAAACAGTATGTATTGATTTATCAACAGCCTTAAGTCCGTATAAGGGTTGATAGTTTACTTTATTTCTTAATTTGGACGGATAAGTAACTCCAATCTTGGTGTTTATTTTTATTATATTTTTTATAATAGTTGATTCATCACTACCTTTTGTAGCTTCATTGTTTATTTCTCGAATCAATTCATCCATCTTTTTCCACACAACTTCATGTGTATTGGCTTCGCTTTTGCATAGTTTTAAAACATAATCACCATCTTTTAAATATACATAATAAAATTGATTGGAATCCAAAGTAATTGTATTACTCAATACTGTTGATACAACACTTTCTAATTGCCTTTTAATTTTTTCGTCAAGGAATATGTTACCTCTGAAACATAATCGTAACATCAATGAAGCACAGAAGAATGAATAATAGTAGTTTGTAACTATATTCCAATTTGCAGATAAATCAACAGAATTACACTTGATCACATCTTGTTTGTGTAGAATTGTTTTGATATAAAACAATTCTATATCTCCCAATAATGCTTTTAATAGTGTGTCTTTTTCAAAGTAAAATATCAAATCATTATTTTCTTTTTCGACAGATGTGAATTTTGTCAGTAATATTTCTTTGATATTTGTTGTTGCTAAGCTGCGATATGGGACTGTATACCGTGATAATGGAACAAGATAATTCTTTAGTATGTGTCTATAGGCATTATCATAAACAATCATTTAGAACATATCCTCGTTGATTACCATAGAGTCTCTTAGTAGAGATTTCATTTCAGTAACAATACTTTTCTGTGCTGCTTTGTTTGTGCCAGTATACGAATCAAAATTCAATTCACTAAGTGGTGAAAGTATCTCTATAAAAGAATCAACTTTAAAATTTTCGTACGAATTATAGCATTTTTCACAGATATCATTAAAAATATCCATTACCGATTTGAAAAGCACTGATTTATTAAGTCGAGCATTTTTGTTCTCTGTAGATTTAAATATTGTATCAATGGCTTCAAAATAATTGCATAAAACCTTAAATATAGCATCATCACCCTTATCAAAGAGAATTGAATCGGTAAATATCTTCTCTGTAGAAGCATTAAAAACTGTTCTTGAAATTTTACCTGTTTTACTTTCATTTGGGAGTAAAAAGCCTGCTAAAACTGATTCATCATTGATTCTATCAAATAACTTTCTTTGACGTTCTTCAAGTTTGCTTTCAGTTCCTGCTTGATTTTTTATGTCTAAGATTAATGCCGCAGGTACACCTTTTTGAGTTGTATTAATATCAATAAATAATTTAACTTCATCATAACTATTCAAATCATTAAAAATGATCACAGGCATTTCATAACTGTTTTTGGATTCAATCAAACCATACAGACGATGTTGACCGTCGATAACTAAAAATCCATTCTCTGTATCATTAAAAGAAATGGTATTGTCTTCTTTATTGAAAGTAAGTTTTGTATCAAGCTGGGCGCTAACAATAATAGCCGAAGGTATCTTACCTTTCTTGTCATCGAGATATGCTGCGATATCTTTAGCACGTTTAGGATTTAAGAGCCTCTGAAACCCTTTTTCGCGGTTTTCTTTCTTTCTGGATACATAGCACATTTTTTTAAGAACATCACTTTTAATTACAGTCACATAAAATATGCTATTGTTTTGTTTGCAGCAAATTGCATTTGCTTTAATAATAGACATTATCATTCTCTCCCATCTAATCAATAATACTATGTTTATCAATCGATTATTTATATTTTATCGCATTTTATAATATCAGCATCATTAGAATCCACTTCTCCATAATTATCTGACATTATTCTTCCTCCTATATTATTGCATGACAATACAATAATATTCGTACATTTTTATCTCCACATACAATTAACAGTAATAATATTAGCCGGCACACCCAAGAACTGAATATCAAATTTCAGCGAAGGTTCAACGATAGTCGAAGCATTATGTATCCTGAAAGACAGCGACCAGCCGTTATTCAGATACAGTTCTGCTGTACTCTTTGAATTTGGCTTGAAACGCAGAGAGATGATCTCAGTCGGCAGATCAGCCTTAAGAATAATTAGCGTAGCCTTTGTTTTTTACATTCCTTGTTCAACTCTCCTTGGAGATTGAATGACTGAAACTCAGTGAGCAGTTCCTTCTTAACAGCTACGACTTTATAGAAAACATGGATACCGAGCAAATAGTAGAGCTTAATCATAACACCCTATCCCTCAACAACGCATGCCACAATCACATCACAAAACGCCCTGTCATCCACCACCGACCTTACTGCCGCATTGAGCATCGTATCCCGATCCACACGGCTCCAGTCCAGTGTAAAGCCATAATGGATTGCCATACACCGTATCAGCTCACGGATGCTTCTGCCGTTGCCTTCACGGAACGGGTGAATGATATTCAGCTCGGACATGATATAGGACAAATGCTCGATCTGGCATTGCCTGTCCGTTTCGTGCAGCATTTTATCGCTGTGCAGCTTGGCAAACACCTTGTTCAGCTCCTGATCAATAAAATACGGCTGAAAGAACATAGTATCGCCCTTGCTGATCTGCTCACGACGAATATGACCTGCAAATGGGTAGATGTCCTCAAACAGAAATCGGTGGATATTCATAAGCTGTGTCTTGGTGAATCTCCCCTTGATTGGTGATTCCATGAGCATATACTGTTTAAGGGCGGTGATCTCCTCCTCGGCCTGTTTCAGCTCGTTCCTGTCCCTGATATTCAGCTTGTTTTTGAGCACATCAGAATCCGGATAGCAGTAGAGCGACTGCACCGTGGTGTATACATCATATTTTGAAAACATTATTTAGCCCTCTGGTATTTCGCTTTCAGTTCCGCCATGATCTGCTGATAATTTGCCTGACCGCTGGCATATCGGTCAAGGTTGCGCCTGCTTGCTTCACTCAGCGTGAGCCCCTCAATCGCCATTGTTCCGGCAACACTTTGTACACGCTGTTTATGGATTCTATCGGTAACAGTTTTTCTATGTACTTGATGCTTCATGATCAGCCCTCCTCTATGGGGTTATGAAATGTAATATCTTCATCAGCTTCATTATCAACTTTCTTTAGCCTGACAATCGTAAATCTTCACTTACTATTATATCATATCCATATCGAAAAAGCAACAACATTTCCTGATTTTACGCTGTTTCTAACTTCGACTCCAGTGGATTCAAAGTTAAGGCGGCGGTGCTATTTGACGTTTCTCCGATTTTCTGTTAAAAGTAGTAGTTTTTAGAGTTCCTCTCCAAGAACTATGGTAAGATCTCAGAAAACCGACTTGGTATTTCTCTTTTTGAACTGAAAACGGCATAAAAACCAGCAGAACATAACACCCCCGAGTCCTCTTTTTTGAAGAGGGCTTGGGGGTGTGCGCTCTGAAACAGCTCATTTCACCAGTAATTATTTTTTTTACTCTGATGTTCGGATATGGTTAGAGGGTGCTGCGGTTGCAACAGCCTCTTTTATTTTACATATTCTAATAATATGTATCCAAACCAGATATGCTGTTTAACTCTGTGATTCAAGACCAAAGTGTTCTTACAAAATCGTATTTTTGCAATAAGAGGTAAATAAGAGGTTTTTGACTTATAAGCAAAAAAAGAAAAGCTTCAAAACAACGTATCTGCGCTGTTTTGAAGCCTTCTGTTGATATGACCCGTACGGGAATTGAAAGCGCCCAGCCGTTTTTCGCAACTTGCCGTAACATTGAGAAAACGCCTAAATTACGGCAAATCAGAGCAATTCAGAAAAACTGAATTTTTCTGTTTTTTACTACTTTTTTGCACCAATAAAGAACAAATAAAGAACAAGATTTTGTCTCAGCGTGCCTTTCCTGCGGTGCAAAATCGACATCAGCCATGTTTGATAAAGAACAAAAATGACGCTTTACAAAAAGTAAATGTTGTTTTGGGATTTTTGTGCGTATGGAAAAATTTTCATTTTGTATAAATCTGTATAAAACAGAAAAGCACTTGACTTTTGTGCGTATTTCGTATATAATATAAGCACGAAAGTTGGTGATGATTATGAATGATATGGCTGAACTTATAAAAGAACATGGTTATATAACGCCAGAAATAGCGGCAAAAAATGGAATTTCAAAATATAAGTTCTATAAATATGTGCGTGAAAACGACATGGAACAGGTCGAACACGGTATCTATATTCCCCAGGATGAATGGGTAGACGAGCTGTATGTGCTTCATAAAAGGTGTCCCAACGCCGTCTTCTCACATAACGAAGCGTTGTATTTCTACGGGCTGACTGACAGAGAGCCGTTAGTCCATACGCTTACTGTGTACAGCGGATACAATGCTCACAGACTGACTGCCGACGGAAGATGCAAGGTTTACACCGTGAAGAAAGAATTGCTCGATGTCGGAAAAGTCTTCGTTAAGGATAACTGTGGTAATGAGATACCGATGTACGATCTTGAAAGGACTATATGTGACCTTGTACGAAGCAGAAGTACGATAGATATACAGGAATTCCTTCCTGCATTAAAAGCGTATGCAGCAAGAAAAGATAAAGATCTGAACAAGCTATTTGAGTATTCAAAATTATTCAGGATACAGAGCGTTGTTCGTAAATATATGGAGGTGTTACTATAATATGCAATTAACGCCCGAACAAGTAAAAGGCAGGATCAAAAATCTTGCAAAAGTAAAAAACGCTGATGCCAGAGTGCTGATGCGAATATATATGATGGAGCGTTTCCTTGAACGTGTCGCAAACTCGGAATACAAGGACAACTTTATAATTAAAGGCGGAATGCTGGTCACAGCTATGGTAGGTGTGGCTCTCCGCTCTACTATGGATATCGATACGAGTATCAGAAATCAGAATCTTTCAGCTGCTGATGCACAAGGTATAATAGAAAACATAACAACTGTTGCTCTCGGAGACGGAGTCAGGTTTGAAATCAAGGATATTTCTGATATAATGGACGAAATGGAATATCCGGGCATCAGAGTCACATTGAATGCGGTAATGGACAGGCTCATCACGCCAATGAAGATAGATATCTCAACAGGTGATGCGGTTACTCCGCGGGCAATAGAGTATGATTATAAGCTGATGTTTGATGACCGTTCGATAAAGCTATGGTCATATAATCTCGAAACGATACTTGCAGAAAAGCTCCAGACTATCCTTGCAAGAAGCGTACTCAATACCCGTATGAGAGATTTCTATGACATCTATATTCTTCTTTCTTTGTATGAGAACAAGATTGACGATACGGTATTCAAAAAAGCCTTCGATGCGACCTGTCAGAAGCGTGGCACAGTGAATTTGATACAGAACGCTCCGGCAATAATATCCAACATCAACAGTGATGACACTCTGCATAAGCTATGGGACGCATATCAGAAGAAGTATCCTTATGCGGAAAAGATCCAATATGCTGATATCATTCAGGGCGTGAAAAGCCTGTTAGGAAAGCTTACATAACAGCGTATACCGCAAAAATAACAGCTCCTGTCCGTGTGGATGGGAGCTGTTGCAGTTATCGCAAAATATGCGACAACTCGTTTTAGCAGGAATAGTTGCGTTTTTTGCAATGGTTCATTTTTCAGCTGTTGCAGAAAATGCACATTGCTATTTTTATAATATACCTGTGGTTTACTTGCTTTTTCTGAAAAGCTATGATATAATACAGGTGTAGTCAGAACAGAAACGGTCGCAAGACGACCTCTGTAACAAAAATTATTACGAAAGGAGTTACCCGAAATGAAACAGTTTACTATGGTCTATCTGTATAGCGAACACTATGAAGAAAGTTTCTATCACGAGAGTGAAGAAGCTCTTATTGTGCTGCGTACAGAATATAGTGGATAGTCATTTCGGAGAGCACTTTCTTTGTGTTGTGATCCATACAAATGATAAACACCGTCTGTATGTAAGCAGGCGGTGTTTTTGTTTTCATAATACAAGGAAAGGAGTTGCTCACGATGCCGGTAATCGATGTAAAGGCAACAGGTACTAATATCAAGAATATCATAAAATCCAAAGGCTTTAAGATATCCGATGTGCAGGCAAGATGCGGTTTCAATACTCCGCAGGCTATATTTAAGTGGATGCGTGGAGATGCTGTACCTACTATTGATAATCTGATAATACTTGCGGATATGTTTGATGTGCCGATAGATAAAATAATAATCGTCACCAGAATATGAGTGACGATATATGGGTAAGTGCGCCGAATTGGTGAAGGCAGCGGACTGTAAATCCGTGACATAGAAACGCTGTAGGTTCGAGTCCTACCTTGCCCACCAGCAGGGAGCCCCTGCGGGCTTTTCACGTTGACGCTCGCAGGCTCGCTCACTTTGTATGTAAGTGTTACTCTGCTTTCGCTTACAGAAGTTTTTTCAAATCACTATTTTATTTATGGCGGATTCGTCTAATCGGTCAGGACAAGAGGCTTTCAATCTCTAAATAGTGGGTTCGATCCCCCTATCCGTCACCACAAGCTCTCTTTGTATGTAAGCGTTACTTTGCTTTCGCTTACGGATAATAATATATTTATGGTGGTCGTCGTCTAATGGCAGGACGTCAGATTGTGGCTCTGAAAATGAGAGTTCGATTCTCTTCGATTACCCCAGCGCCGAGCAGGCGCACGCGGTCTCGCGTTTCACTTTTTTGCGGAACGCGAGGTACCTCCGCGCATAAAGCATTTCCGAAACATAACATAAACAAATTTGGGCAAGTATGCATAGTGGCGATTGCAGCGGACTGTAAATCCGTGACTTTGATACACCGTAGGTTCGACTCCTACCTTGCCCACCAATATGGCGGATTCGTCTAACAGGTCAGGACGAGAGGTTCTCAATCTCTAAATGTCGGGTTCGAACCCCACATCCGTCACCAATGGTCGCATAAGCCTAACTGGTAAGGCAGCAGTTTGCTAAACTGTGAGTAATCGGGGAATCCTGATGTCTGAGTTCAAGTCTCAGTGCGACCGCCAAAGAGAAAGCTCCGTCTGATGTTAAAACAGGGGGAGCTTTTTAGCATAGTGCAGCGTATTATTAATAGCAAAAATGTATTTTAGATTAGACAGATGTGCTTTTTGGGGGGAGGCATTCACTTTTTTATTCTAAGAATTATTATATAACAAAGTGTATATGCAACTATACTTTTTCTTTATCTAAAATAGTACTTTCAAAATATACTATAAACATAGTCAAAGATTCACTGGATTTTTTAATTTACAGTGCAATAATAACTGCTATATTAGATTTTCTGAAATAGTTTATAAAGTAGCTTTGATCTTATTTCTTTTTCCAATCAAACTTTAATCTAAATCCGTAATCTTCATCATTAGCGCATAATGCAATTTTACACGCCTCTAACGAAGGTGTTACATCTCTATTTTGACCAGTTATACCTTTGCTTTTTATTCGCTTAATTTCTTGTTCAGCAGAATTAATCAAAAATTCATATGCAGCATAAGTTTCCGCATAAGTGTTCTTGCTCAAGTGCTGGCATTGTAATCTTAGGCAGTGCAAATAATGCATAAACGAGTTTGTTTCATTATAGTTAGTCGAAGAAGGTTGTGCCCCATTAAACAGCATGGCTGAATAATCATTTTTAAATTCTCCTTGTGGGACAAATAGATCTAAAAAATTTCTACTAAGTGCAACATCTAATAATGATGCTTTATATTCACATAATGCTTGGGGCAAATAATACCATGTGCTTTTATGTCTGATACCATTTTCTCTATTTGATTTAAATTTTTCAGATACAAAAGATCTTGTATTCATATAAGATCCTGAAGCAATACCATCTGCATTTGCCAGAGCATATAATAAGGACTGGTGACTTGAGTAACCAACATAGACTATTTTATTATTCAGTTTTAAACAAGATATTAATTTCATCATCCCAGTCCACCATAGCGGATCAGTATTTATATATTCATTATTTGATTGATGTGCAACAATATAGTAACCATCTACATCAATTGGAAATAGTTTTTCAATCAATAATTCAATGCTACCACTGTTTCTAATTGTTTCAGAATAAAGACATATTGTACCTAATAATATCTTTTTTGATTTACCTCTAAAATATGCTGAAGACTCTAACAACCATTTTATGCCATAGTCCATTTCAGATTCATTCATATCAATTCCTGGAAGAATAATTTCCGAAGCATTTATTTCATTATTAATTCGTAGTATTTCTTGAAAAATTTGAGTGTATCCTTTTTCGGAAGTAATTGATGTGTTCTCATCAATCCAATAGTCATATTCTTTTAACTTTTCATGTCCGTCCTTTGGATAAAACATTTGAGGGTCAAACAATACTTGTCCACCGATTTTATTAACACTATTCGCATATTTCTTTACACTATCCAAACCTGGATGGAGAAAATTTGATGGACTGATAATTACTTTTCCTCCCCCCCATGATTTTATTAGTTCTTTTGAAAATTTTTGCATTCCATGCCCCATTTGTAAAAGAAGCTCCATTATTATACCTCCATTTCAAGAGAATCCTTAATTGCCTCTAAATATCTTTTAGCATCTACAGCAGTATTCGGTCTTTGAGATTGAGACTTAGCCATCAGCATATTAATATATTGTGAAAAATAGCCCAATTTATCACCATTCAACGTTAACCTTGGCGGATTATAATTAGCTGTCTTTGTTAGAATGTCTACAATTACATCGCCATTATTAATGAATGGATTATGCCCCGTACAAGCTTCATAAATAGTAACGCCAATAGAAAACAAATCTGTTCTAACATCTTGAGCATTTTTAATATTTGAAAATTGTTCTTGCGGAGCATATCCAGGTGTAAATGGACCATAGTGTGCTGCAGTTAATGTTAATGAGGTTCCGTTTAAATCTTTTGCTAATCCAAAATCTATCAGATACGTTTTTCCGTTATTTGCCAATATAATATTATTGGGATTAATATCTCTGTGAAGAATATTATTCTTCTCTAATTGCATTTCTATGTCGAGAATAGTATTTAAAACTTCATAAGCTTGTTTAAGATCAAATCTATTTCCCACATTAAGCCAATCTCTTAATGATACTCCATCTAAGTATTCTTCAATTATATATAGTACATCTTCAGATATTGTATCATCATATACAACTCCGCTTTCAATAATATGTGGAATATTATTTAAATTTAAACTATTAACAAGCTCTATTTCCTGTTGCACCCTTCGATCTGTTGCATCATTAATAATCTTTAAAGCAACAATATTGCCTTCAAGGTTGGCTTTAAAGACTATCTTTTGTCCGCCTTTTTTTATTTTTGTTATATCAGAAAATCTTGCCATCAAATCTTTTTTATTCATTATCATTTTTTCCCTCTCTAAAATGTCGTCTTAATATCCATTCATTGAATTGTAGGGTTGAATAAGATACAGGAACTGTTTTCCTTTTACTTTTTAGAACTTTTTTATTTTTGCCATTTGTTAGGTAAATGCCTACTCCTCTTTCTGCACACGTTTTAATTATTTCATCATTACATTTTTCTTTTTTCATAAGAATATAGGACTCAGTTGCAAACCATGTATTATTGGTTGCTTGTCGTATTGCTTCATTCCATTTATCAATTTTGGCTTCAATAGCTATAACATTATTTATAATACAAAACGATTTTAAGCGAACATTTCTTACAGTATCACTTTTCTTGTATTTATAAATAAGATGGCATTTTGATAGATTTGTAAGTGTCTTATCTAATTCGTTTTTTGAAAAGCCCAATAAAGATTCAAGTTTACTAATAGATATATTTTTATGCTTTTGTATTTCAAATAGTATTTTTAAATCATTATTTGTCAATTTATGTCTTGTATTTATCCATGATAAACTATCTGTTATATAATAATCAACAATTACTATGTCTGGATATCCAGTATCTATTTGTGGCTCTATAAAAATAGCTATATTTTTGTTTTTCAGATTATTTCTGCTTTTTAAATAGCAGTTTATAAAATTTAACACCATTTCATATTCTGCGCCATGAGTAACTGTTCGAGAGACATATCCAATATCATGAATTGAATGATTAAATATTTGTATTTTGCTCATTCTGTCCACCCATTACTTAACAAACCTTATTTGCACATTCAATTTTAAGAATTGCTCCCCGTCCTCTTCGTAAATCGTACCGAACCCGTGTTTACTCTTACTTGGAGTATCAAACCTTGTATTTGTAAGCATATAGTTTCTGAAAGCATTCTGGTTATAGATATGATAGCATACAACATCACCATCGTCTTTAACGATGATATATCCGCCTGTCGCTTCATAATCGCCTGTCCACAACGTGTTCGGAACCATGCCGAGAGCTATATTTGTCAGTAACTCTTTCACTTTGTGTCGCAGATACACCTTGTTATTCATCGTGTCAATAATGCCATTTTCGGAAATAATATCAATGAGTTCGGAAAGCATAGCCGACTTACCTTTATAGTAATTTTCGACCATTGCTGCAAATATCAAAGGCATCTCGTAGGTTACCATTTTCAGGTTGAATTCAAGAGTTTTATTATCAGTGGCAACAAACTCTATGTCCGTACCGATAGAACCAAGAAATTCAAACTTATCTGCAAACTTTTTTAAACCTTCAAAAGTTGCTATTTCATCATTGGTCAGCTTATGCCCTTTCAGCTTATATGTGAAGTTGGTAGCTCCCGAAGCATTGAATAGTGTTGATGGACTACCAAGTTGCGACTTTATACTGAATCCGAATGTATCATCCCTGCCGCACATAATATCATGCACCATGAGAACAATATCAGCTTTATCCTGAGATTTAGCTTTCAGCGTTTCGCACTTTATTGACTGAGCGAAGTTCCACGATTCAGGTAGCTCAAATGCACCCTTGGTCTTTTCACTCTTTTTATTTTTAGTGTTATCTTTAATACCCTTAAAAAGTTTGTTCGTCTGTTCAACGAAGCTACTTATTGGAACGGAGCACATAGTTTCACCGGTAGTTGCATTAACGACCTTAACTTCGCCGTTACGCCTGTATTCCAGTTTATCGTTTCCCGTTCCTCTGATGATCTTCAGGACATCATAGTAAATATCGGGTATCTTATTCGTATTAGCATCGGCAGCATACAGCTTTCCGTCAGCCAACAGTTTAAACATTGTATAGAGTTCGCTCCACTCTCCTATATTTCCGGTCATTCTTAGTTCTCCTTATCAATCTTCTTTAAGCATTGTTTCATAAACTTAGCCATTTCCTCAACAGCGGGGATAGTTACCGCATTTCCGAATTGCTTGTACTTCGGTCCGTCTGCAAGCTTTTCGGGAAAACAGAACTTGTCTTCACCGGTCTTTTTATCTATAAACGCATAATTTATAAATCCTTGCAACTTTCCCCATTCTCTCGGAGTCATAACACGAATACCCTTATCGTTAAGAGGTGTGTGCTTGGAAGGATATATTTTGCCTGCAACACCCACTTTGTGATCTACAACAAGGTTGCGTTCTTTACCTGATCCTCCCGTTGCAAGCAAAGCATTTGATACGGGAAATTCGATTTCCGGGAGATTTACAATCTTATATCCAAAACCATTGCCTTTACTCTCATGTCTGGCTCTGTGACGTTCAAGAGTTTCTACATAGCCGGACGAAAGAAAATACTTATCATCTGCATTCATTTCAAGCAGATCGTTAAGATCTTTGTACAGCTTTTCCTTGCGCTCGATTGGCAAAGTATTTGGCAACACATCAACCGCATCACCAAAATGCTTTCTACTGAATCCCATTATATAAACTCTCGGTCTGTTCTGTGGAACGCCGAAATTACGGGAGTTGCGAACAAAACTTCTGGGATCGTATACTAACTTACCCTTATCATCTTTTGTGACACCGATTACTTTATAATTCAGATCATTAACAAGAACATCTATTATTGTCGCAAATGTCTTTCCTTTTTGGTGAGTGATGAGGTTATCAACATTTTCAAGCATGAATGCTTTTGGGTGTGTTCTGCTTATTATCTCGGCAATATCAAAAAACAGAGTACCTCTTGTCTTATCTTTGAAACCTTCTTCTTTTCCCGCTCTGCTGAAAGGCTGACACGGGAAACCTGCAAGCAGTACATCATATTCCGTCTTAGCCACCAGATCCTTGAAATCGTCTGTGGTGATATCATTCATAGGATCGTCACCATAAAGGTGCTTGTATGTAAGACAGGCATTTTTATCGATCTCGGCAGAAAGCACGTTCTCAAATGCTCCAGCAAGCTCGTAACCACGCCTTATCCCCCCGATGCCTGCGCACAGATCTATCATTTTGTACTTTCTGCTCATAGTGATTAACTCCTCTTAAAAGACTTTAATAATGTTATCGGCAATGCGTTTTACAACGGGAACGCACACCGTATTGCCGCACTGTTTGTATGCGGCTTCTATTGGAATATCCTTGAATACAAAAACTTTTGGAAACCCTTGCAATGCCAAACACTCATAGGGCGTCAGCTTCCGTATCCCGAAATCATCTCTTATAACGGGAACCCTGTCATGATAAGTCCCCATATTTGCTTTAAGCGTAGGTGACATAACGTATTTTCGCATAGCCACACCGCTGTCATCTATTCGATAGATACCCGTTTTATCGGTAATCTTCCTGTTCAATGTATCATAATACCGATTTCCCGGTTTATAGTAATAGTCATCATGATGTTTTTCCGTTCTGTCCAGAATATCCTCAACAGTAACAGTCAATGGCATTTCTTTCGGGAACTCAAATGCATTCAGCATATCGTAATCCGAAAACGCAGCTATAAAAGTTCTGCTGCGCTCCTGTGGTATGTTACCGTGAGTACAAGCATTCTGAATATCATATTTGACCTCATAACCCAGTTCGGCAAGGGTATTAAAGATAGTGAGAAACGTCTTGCCGTTGTCATGGTAGATCAGATTCTTTACATTTTCAAGCAGAATTACTTTCGGTTTAATAGCATCGGCTATCCTTGCAATTTCAAAGAACAGATTACCTCTCAGGTCTTTGAAACCTCGCTGATACCCCATTACCGAAAAACTTTGACATGGGAATCCTGCTGCGAGAATGTCACACTTTGGCATCGCATTTGCATTTATTGTAGAAATATCCGCCTCAATGATATTATTGTCATTAAAGTTATTACGATAGGTAACGCAAGCGTGATGATCTTTCTCATTAGCCCATATTACCTCAAAGCCTGCCTGAATAAAGCCGAGATCAATCCCGCCAATGCCCGAAAACAGGCTTACAACTATAGGTTTACTCATTTTCCCTTACCGCTTGTTCGATCTTATCAGCACATTCCGTAAGATGCTTTTTGATGTCGTTTCCCCAAAAGCGAAGAACCGTCCAACCTTCTTTTGTCAGTTCGGCATTGACTTCCTTATCACGCTCAATATTACGCTCTATCTTCGGTATCCAAAACTCTTGGTGAGATTTGAAGTCATGTTTTCTTTCCTCCCAGTTGTAACCATGCCAAAATTCACTGTCACAGAACACCGCTACCTTTTTGCCCTTAAATACAATATCGGGCTTCCCACAAATTGAGTTGACATTCTTTTGATAACGCAAGCCTCTTGACCAAAGCTCTTTCATAAGCATAACTTCGATCTTTGATCCTTTATTTTTGACAGCTTTCATGTTTTTTGTTATCTGTTCGGGAGTCTTCGTACTCAAAATTATCACCTTGATATATAAACAATTATACATTTTACATTATAGCACAATATACTACAAAATACAATACTTTTTATAATGCAAAATGAAACAATTTTAACTATCTTTCTGTATTACATGAAAATAATTCAGGAGCTACTGCATTGTGCTATAGCTCCTGTAAAAAAATCATTTTAAAAACACAACATCTCTATGATACTCGAGATTATGTTTCATTTCGGTAGAGAATGAGATATTGGCAACTACTTCATCCATGAGATTCAATCTTTTTATATTTTCATCATCTATATATCTTGAAACAAGAATTTTTCGGTTGTTATCAAATGAAATGAGTCCACCATCAAATAATCTGTCATAGTTTGCACTAAGTAGTAAACCGTTTTCTGTACTCAGTCTTTCAGCGTTAGTGCTGACTGCCCAAGGTTTTATATGGCTTGCAATCAGAAGATTTTTCAGCGTTATCCCCGTTACAATACAGGTTCCGTGATATTTTTTCAACAGAGCGGATCTGAACGATCCTTGGCCTATCCGAGATTTGATTAATGATTCACGTTCTGTATCAGATATATTAGTATCATTAGCAATAATATCAATAGCAGCCTGATTTACAGCTTCAGTTTCAATTAAAGTAGTTCGATAGCTGCGGAATTGCTTAAGGCTATTGCTGTACATATTGTTCCCACGAGTATTCTTTTCGATAAATGCAGGATTATTTAGTATCAACTGTATAGCAAGATCAAGTTCGATTGTATTCATATCAACAAGTGATTTACCGATGACACCAAGCCTTATCATATCATTTGAGACACTTATTACAGCACGTGAATACTTATATATTGAATTATCTGATAATCCGGTAGTTTGCTTCATCCAGTTTGAAAAATTTGTAACCATATCATTCATCTTAAACACCTCGTTTCTCCTGAAAAAGAGTGGGTTGTTAGTGGATAAGCAATTTTAGTTTAGCAATATTATATCATAAAACAAAAAACATTTCAATTTAAAAATATTTATTATTTGTTTATTTTAACTTTGAACCCAGTGGATTCAAAGTTGTAACATAACTTATAATATTGTTGTAAACTCTTGAAAAATACGACATGATCTGTTATAATATATCAAACAGTTAGCCGTAAATTAACCAAAAAGGAAACGATATGGATACACAGAAAATAAAAGATCTGTTTTATAAGTTAAAACAAATGGGCTCAGCGAATAATTGGACTATGCTTCAGGTTCCGCCTTGTCACATTACAGCAATAAAGAATGATTTAACCAAAATATCAAATGATATTTCCAGGGAATATCCACACTTCTGCGATGAATTGTTTCGTTTAAAGGATAGTCTGTTCCTATATAATGGGTGCTTTAATCCGTCAGCTTTCGGACAGGTTTTTGCAATACTAAAATCATTGGTATATGATATTGATCATCCTCAAACGGATATCTGGAGTATGATTCACAGCAGAATTGTTAAATCATCTAAACAATTATTTCTTGATGGTCATTATGCAAATGCAGCTGAGGATGCTTTTATTGAGATAAATGATAGGGTTAAGAAATTATATTCTATCGTGAAACCCGGGGATTCAAATGTTCCTGATGGCTACGATGCCATGAACAAAGTGTTTTCTGATAATCCTCTTATAGAAATCTGTGATAGAAGCACAGAAACAGGAAAAAACATCCATAATGGAACACGCTTTATGTTGGCAGGAGCAATGTCAGCATTAAGAAATCCGAAAGCTCATACAAATACTATTGTAGTCACCAAGGAAGAATGTATGCGCCGATTAATGTTCGCAAGTATGCTCATGTATAAGATTGATGAAGCAGTAGATTATTCGGGGATAAGTGAATAGATATTTGATATATAGCAAAAGGCATTCCAATGTAATAAATGGAATGCCTTTGCATTTTTATAGGTATACAAGAGTGTTATTCGCAAAAAAAACATATTCAAACGCTAAAAAATCTTAAATATCGATGACTAACAAATCAACGCAAAATAGCTTGATTTTAGACTTTAAATACTGTATAATGAAGTCAGATCAAGTCATTGATAATTATTAGGGAGGTAGATTCATTATGTATGAAATGGCACATGGCATAGATGTCCATTATGATAATAACAAAGCAAATCCAAATATTGTGCTGATTCAAGGAAAAGATCCGCTACAATATACTACAACTGATTTGTTGTTGGAGGTAATGTCGGAATCATCTATATTCATGCTTACAGAAAAGGTAAAAACGATGATAGATATGTACCCTGATAAAGATGGAGCTGTTTCCATATATTCAATTACCGAAAGTTTCAGATGGCTTTATGGTACAGTGGTTGATGAAGAATTACCTGTCAGCACAGAATTATTCAGAAGCTCCTTCAGTAGTGCAATCCATATAATTTGCGAAAAACAGGGCGGTTATGAAACTGTGCTTGACTTTTTACATTCTTGTTATAATGAGTATATAAAGGATATTAATGATTTTTTGCTGTATTTTGACGATTTAGCTTCCTATGAGAGCGATATTGACAACAAAGAGAAAAATACTTATGCAAAGATATTAATTGTTAATTGTTGGAATATCATGGAAGAATACCAGAAAAAGTGTAGTATTCGTAGAAAAGGTGATATAGCAACAGTAGGGGCATACAACATATCTTCTTTTATGGAATTTTTAGTATTCATATACAGCAGATTATTACATGAACACAAAAAAGTGAAGATATGTGAAAATTGTGGCAATTACTTCATAACTCAAAACAGGACAGATGAAAAGTATTGCATGAATCCATTGCCACAGGATCCGTCGAAAACGTGTAAAGAAGTCGGTGCTAATGAAAAACGAAAACTGAAAATTCGTGATAATAACGAGCTTCATGAACACAACAATAATATGTGTAGGCTCCACATGCAAATTAAAAGAGCGAAAGAAGCCGGCGATCCTCAGGATATGATTGACTTTCTTGAAGCAAAACTAAAAGAGGAAAAATACAAATATTTTAATACATAATCAAGCTGATTATGTATTTGAAAAGGAGGGAAACTACATGAACGAAAACAAAATAACTCTCAGTGATACTGTCAAGATTGAAATAATCCATAGTATCAAGGAGATACTTATCGAACTAATAGATAAGGTGTTTTCTGATTCGTGCATAGAACAGAAATAATAAATATCTGTGTTTTCAGTAAATAAAAATCAAAGCGGAGCGTGTTATAGCTCCGCTTTTTCATATTTTTGCGACAATATTTGTATGTTTAGAACAACTGCCCCGTCTCAGTGTCTGCTTTAACAGTAAACCTGTTTGAGAAGTGCAGTTCCTCCACAACTATCACTGCCGAATCATTGACATCTTTTCTGAGCGAACCTACAAAAGTGATCTGCTTTCCTTTGGAGTAGAGAAAGTTCACCGCTCTTGCATTGTCTTCAACGGCGATACAGTTGAAATTATCCGTCCCGACAGTATCAATGCCCCTGCGTTTCGGCTGTTCGACAGCGATGCCGAATTTGCAATATTTGCTGTCGCCGTCGGTGATAATAGCAGGCTCGGAAGTGAGCCTGCCTGACATCATTAATTTGTTCAGCATAGTTATTCTCCTTTCAGTCCTCACACTTATCCAGTCCGTTTATAAGCTGAATGTAAATACACTCTGCCCGGTCCCGTTCCTCGCCCTCTGCGGTCATCATCTGTCTGAGGAAGAAATCCTGTGCTTCCTCACGGTCATTCCAGACCTCTTTTTTATCGTTGCATACAGTCGTGACCTTGCGTGTTCTCGGCATAGCCAGTTCGGGTATACTCAGCATAAAAAGCACCTCCGTAATTCTTGTTTGTGACTCCATTATAATCGCTGAAAATCCGGAAGTCCAGCGATGTGGAATGATTGTAATAATTCTTGTGAAGAGCGCAGCGAAATCAACATTTTCCCCAGTGCATAGCGCATTAAACTTTTCAGCGTTTCAATCGCAGTAACTGTGACTGAAAATAAATCAGCGGCTGCCAGATATTATTCAGCATTTCTTTGATCTCGTCAAGATCACTTTTATAGACGTTGTTTGTGCTGTTTGCTCGACGTGCGATCTGATTGATATTGAACGCTGCGTTGTTCATCAGACGATGGATCTCTCTAAGTTCATTTTCGTTAAAATATACCAGGTGTCCCTCGAAGATCATTGCTCTCACAAAGGCACTTTTCGATTTCATTCTGCTGTTCTTGAACTTGCGCTCGATAGCATCAAATTCTTCCTGACTTAACCGTACCTGAAGTACCCGTTCTCTGTTGTCTTTTTTCTTCATTTTTCTCTCCTTTTTTGTTCGGGGTCGTAGGGGTGGAACCCTCTGCCAAGTTATGTATCGGAGCATTCAAATCTGAAAATTTGTAATGCGGAGATACCGTGCTTGCTGGGTTTGAGTCACGCCCTTTGTGCGTGACGTCTATCTGAGCCTTTCGGCTCTGTATTTTCTTTCTATTCCGGAGCATAAACGCTGTGCGGTTTTCTCCATGATCATATTATAAAATCCTTGTGTGCTATGATTGCGCAATTAGTGCGGCAGTTTTATGAAAATATAATTGAACATCAGGCATAAAAAAGCTCTCAGGATTTTTATCTGAGAGCTTTTGCTATAATCATTATTTTACTTTCAGCTTGTTAGTGCTGCCGTCGCCTGCGATCTTATCGAGGATATTTCTGCCGAGCATATCATCGACTGTATTGGTCAGCTTCTTAGTTATACTCTTATAGTACATAGCAGAAACAAGCTTGGACAAGAGTAAATATAACTTTTTTCACTCGAGATAAATGATCCTTCAACGTGTTTTTTGTCGAGTCACTCGACGTAATTTTATCGAGTCACTCGACAAAAATATTTCTGAGTTATTATTCCGTCGAGTATGTTCATCATAAACCTGCGTATTGTGGCATTTTATCATCTCTGCAAACCTTCGTATTCGGGTTAGTATCGATTCAACATTGCAAGGTTGCAAACATTTAAAAAAACTGCAACCTTGCAATCTTCCTCCATAGAAGTAAACATGATGATTGATAAAGCGTTATATTGCGCTGTTCTGGCTTACTTACCGCTCCGAATTCAACATTGCAAATGAATATTATCTTTGCGATCTTCCAGCGTTTCCGCTCCGATATCCCCGGATGCTGAATCGCTGTTTTTTATGTAAAAATCCGGCACGGAATAAACAATGTTTTAATCAATTCTATCGTCATAGCACACAAAAAATGATATAGTGATTTGTGCACACATACAAAGTCATATGAACAAATTGTAAACATTACTCCAAAAGTACCCCGTTTTTTCAAAATTCTCGGTAGATAAGTGAAGGGTATTATAATCTGAGCAAAGTTACTGAACGCTGTTGGTAGAAAAAGTATGGCAGAAAAAGCTATGGCAACATAAATTGTAAACATTCTGTGAACTTTTCTCAAAATC
>Ga0256405_10004583_pt1 | contig 25602 bp, 32 predicted proteins | sample RumenRJG_02DNA_FD_189096 | JGI IMG/M metagenome (GOLD analysis project Ga0256405, IMG submission 189096) | Bovine rumen microbial communities from Lethbridge, Alberta, Canada - RJG_02 | ecosystem: Host-associated > Mammals > Digestive system > Stomach > Rumen | place: Canada: Alberta... | reverse complement strand
ATGGCTTGTCCTCAATCCATCATCCGTGAGGCTATATCCAGATTTACAGGCTGGATAAAGTAAAGATGTCTAAAAACTTAGCTGCCGACATACTCCATCAGACTGCGCCATCACGCTGGGCAGATTCACAATCGACTTTACTCAACAAAGCTTAACCCCTTCCGGTACTCCTTCGGGCTCATGCCGCTAAGGCGCGAGAAGAACTTGCTGAAGGACGGGGTGTCGGCAAAGTGTAGGCGGTCGGCTATCTGGGTGATGCTCAGTTGGGATGTTTGCAACAGGTAAGAGGCCTCCATGAGGAGCATCTGATTGATATAATCGACAACTGTGCGCCCTGTAACCTGTCGAACCACACGAGAGAGATAGACAGGAGAGATGTGGAGCTGATCGGCAAAGAATGCGATGTCGTGGTGTTCTGCAAAATGAAGGGGCAATAGACGGATGAAACCGATGAAGATTTCCTCTACACGCTGGGGCGTCTGCCGGCGAGTGATGGTCTGCTGCTGGGCATTCTGCACGTCGAGCAGGAAGACGGTATAAAGCATTCGCAACGCCTCACCTTTATAGATATGGTCGGAATGCAGGTAGGCGATTATTTCGCGCATCCTTGTGGCTAGATGCTGCGCCGTCGCGTGAGGCAGCGCCAGTTTCGGCTCGTGCAACTGCACGATGGGCCGATAGGCGATGTTTACCAGGTCGCGCACGGTGGGTATCTCAATAGTGGTGTGCTCATCGGCCATCAGGCAGATGCCGCGATAGTTCTCTGAGGCAGAAACGATGTTGACAGAAAGACCGGGCGAATAGAAGTAGAGGTCGTCGGGCTGGAGCGTCAGCATCCTGCCATTGCACAAAAACTCCACCCAGCCTTCCGTCACTAGCGTGAACGTGTAGGCCGACAGGAATCCCTGCGTCTCATTCGTTCGGAACGTCTTGCCTGCATCGGTCTCCATGCAATACAGCTTGCCGTCCCAATCGCTCATCGGCATGTCGCCGAACATGGCCATCCAACTTTCCTTCAGTGTGTACATAAACATAAAATTTGGGTGCTAATATACACATTTATTTTGAATTTGTATCATTTCAGACATGTTTTGTGTCATCTGAGATATGCAAAATATCAGAATAATGTCATAAATTTGCAGCGTGACTTTATTTTTTAACTAAAAACAGAACACGATTATGACTAAAGAAGAAGCATTGAAGCAGTTTGCCCAACTCGGCGCTGTGTGGTTTGGAAACAGTAAACAACATTTTGCCTTCTCGGCCTACTGCCGTCTGCAGGGCTGGACGAAACTGGCCGACAAGTGGAAGGAAGAAGCCGAAGAAGAGTGGGAAGAGGCCGAAGAAGTGCTCAACCGACTGGTGGAACTGGGCTGCAAGCCTGCCGACCTGCAGGAGGCCATGAAGACCATCGAGTTCCCCTTCTGCGACGATCCGAAGCAGCAGATTGAGGGCGACTACCAGCCCGATGCCGTCAAGACGCTGAGCGAACTGGCCGAGGCGTTCAACGACGACTATCCCACGAAGAAACTCATCGAGAAATGGATTGACGACGAGAAAGACCACATGGCCTGGGAGGCTCAGTACCTCAACTACATTGACAAACTGGGCTACGAGAATTTCCTCACCGCAATGATGTAAAATCTTTTTTACCAACACGATTATGAACGGAATCCAGAAAGTTTTTGATTTCCTGCAGAAGGCAGGGACATTCTATCTCGCCACCGTTGAAGGCGACCAACCCCGCGTACGTCCTTACGGAGCCATGCTCTTCTTCGAGGACAAAATCTACATCATGGCGTTCGGAAAGACAAACGCCACACGTCAGATTGCCGACAATCCCAAGGCTGAAATCTGCGCCTTCAAAGGCCAGACACTGCGCATCGCCTGCACGCTCGTCGAGGACAACCGTCCCGAAGTGGGCAAGGCACTCGTGGACAAGATGCCCGTGCTGAAGCCGGCTTTGGGCGACTGCGGCGAGAACGGCGTGATGTACTATCTGAAGGATGCTACCGCCGACTTTTTCCAAATGATGGAACTCGTTGAAACCATCAAGTTCTAACACCTATTATATAATAGAAGTATGAAAGAAAAAGTATTGCAGGTCATGCGCGAAACAGGCAAACCCGTTTCGGCGGGCGACGTGACCAAAGCGCTGGGTGCCGACCGCAAGGAGGTAGATAAGGCTTTCGCAGAACTGAAGAAGGAGGGTGCCATCGTGTCACCCGTCCGCTGCAAGTGGGAACCAGCAAAATAAATCACGGAGGCTTCGGCCTCCTTTTTTTTCCTAAAGACACACTTTATGATCAAACGCCCTATTGACATTCGCGGCTGTGCTGGCGACATCATTCGCGCCATGCATAGAGGCATACTTATCACCACGAAAGTTGGTGATAAAGTGAACAGCATGACCATCGGCTGGGGGACGGTAGGCATCATTTGGGACAAGCCATTCTTCGTTGCTTACGTGCGACACCAACGCTACACACGTCAGATGCTTGACCAGTGCCGCGAGTTCACCATCAACGTCCCCGTGGGAGACTTTCCACGCAAGGCGTTGGGTATCTGCGGTAGCAAGAGCGGTCGCGATACCGACAAGATGACATTGGCAGGTCTGACGCTGGTAGAACCCGAAGTTATCAGTGTCCCCGGATTGAAGGAATTTCCGCTGACACTGGAGTGTCGTGTGGTTTATAGCCAAGAGCAGGAGTCCGACCAGTTCAATGAGGAGATTACCCGCAAGTTCTACACCATCGAGACATAGACTTTATGGAAATAAAAGCAGTAAAATTCAGACGTGACGGCTTCTATACCCAACCCTTCGCCTTCGGTGGTGAGGAGGGAACTGACAAGTTTGACAAAAATATCCGCTATCGTGGCAGTTTGCAGAACTACCTCATCGACACTGGTTCGGAAGTAATATTGGTAGATACAGGCATACCAGCAGGAACACCGGAAGAATCACCTGACGAGAATTCAATGGCCTTCACAGGAAAGGACATCTGCACCTACATGGATGCATTCGCTGCCCTTGGCTACAAGCCAGAGCAGGTGACTAAGATTCTGCTCACCCACCGCCACGCTGACCATTCTGGCGAACTGCGTTCATTCCCCAATGCGAAGGTATATGTGAACAAGGACGAGATGGATGCTGCTGAATTGCAGGGTCTCACGAACCTTGTGCCAGTGAGCTATACAGACGGGCCGTACTACAATTTCCCCGAATGTCAGAAGATTGTCGACGGCATATACCTGATCAAGGCAAAGGGTCACACCAAGGGCAACAGCATCATCGTGGTGGAGAATGACGGGTTGTTCTACATGCTTCATGGCGATATTACCTACGTTGACGAGGCTCTGCATGAGAACAAACTGTCGGTGGTTTATGACGACTTGCCAGCAGCCCGTGAGACGTTGGATCGAGTGCGTGAATTCGTACGCAACCATCCCACGGTGTATTGCGGCACCCATACCCCGCAGGGCTACGAGAACTTAGAGGCCAAGCGTGTGATAGACCTTGACAATCCCGTGCCGACGGTTCTTGCTGAAGTCGATTTCACCAAACAGGAGACCAGCGGCAAGTATGTCTGCTCCGTCTGTGGCTATGTCTATGACCCGGCTGAGCACGACGGCGTTGCCTTCGAAGACCTGCCTGACGACTGGCGCTGTCCCCGTTGCAAGCAGCCCAAGGAGAAATTCAACAAGGCATAATGACACTCGTTGTCGGCCTACTCATCCCGTTGTTGGGAACCATGCTCGGAGCGGCATTCGTCTTCTTAGGACGACATGCCGCTCCGTCTTTAGAACATGCCGTTAGGTATTTATTTATCCTTTTTTTAAGACTATCATGAGCTGACTAATAGAAATTTATCACTAACTTTGCACCGATATAAAGATAACATGAACGAGAACTTTGCCATACAGCTCTTCGAGGGCAAGAAAGTACGCATCGTGTGGGATGCCGAACAAGAGAAGTACTATTTCGCTGTAGCAGATATAGTACAAGTGTTAACTGATAGCGCAGATGTAAAGCAGTACATCAAGCGAATGCGAGCACGTGACACGGAACTCAATTCCAAATGGGGTACAATTTGTACCCCTGTTGAAATGCTTGCTCCAGACGGCAAGCGTAGGAAGACCCAATCAGCCGACCTTGAAGGCATCTTCCGTATCATCCAGTCCATCCCCTCCAAGAAGGCAGAACCTGTTCGCCAATGGCTCGCCGAAGTAGGTAGCCAGCGTATCGACCAGATGATTGACCCCGAATTGACCTTCCAGATGGCCGTCGAGGACTACCGTCGTCAGGGCTACAGCGACCGTTGGATTAACGAGCGGATGCGTTCCATTGAAATGCGCAAGGAACTGACAGATGAATGGCATCGCTCTGGCATTCATGAACCTAAGGACTTTGCCATTCTCACTAACGTCCTCACCAAAGCGTGGAGTGGCATGACCACAGGACAGTATAAACGCTACAAAGGTCTAACGAAGGAGAATCTGCGGGATAACATGACTAACATTGAACTGGCTCTCAACACGCTTGCCGAGGTGGCCACCACCGAATACTCTCGTCAGTCGAATCCTCAGACAATGGTTGAGAGCCAGCGCATTGCCCAAGAGGGCGGCAGTGTTGCCCGCGATGCCCGTCAGACGATGGAGCGTCGCCTTGGTCGTTCTATTGTCTCGCCAGAACGGGCATCCGACTACATCAAGCCCCTTGAAGGTCCCGATGTAGAAGCGTTTCCATCCACTAAAGAAGAACAATAAGGAGGCATAACGGAAGAACGACGCCGACATCGCCCTCAAGCATCTTATAAAACATAGAAACAGACAAGACATGAAGAAAACCATCATCACCGCGCTGCTGGCCATCGTCGCTTTCGTCGCAAATGCCGCCGTTCCCGACAGCATCCGACGGAACTTAGCCGACTTTGACTCGGTTGTCTATATGGCCGAGCACGACTATGCTCCGTTCAAATTCAAAGTGACGAATAAGAACAAGAAAGAGTACAATGCTTTGAAGAAGCGGCTCGTGAAAGACCTTACGAAAGGCAGAAGGAGTTGGCAGGATGCCGTCTGTGCCTATGTCGCCTGGTTCGGCGATTTCCATTTCTTCGTTTTTGGGAATAAAGAGGTCGGTGCCAATTATGCTAAATACGCGAGGAAACGAATAGAATATTGGACGTTGATGGACGAGTATCATCCAAAGCCGATGTCCTGCAAGGTTGACAACGACACATGGCTCATACGTTTCCCTTCTTGCGATAAAACACAAGAATGGGCTGAGCAGAGTGCCCGCGAATACATAGCCTCCGGATGCCCCAATCTCATCATCGACATTCGTGGAAATGGTGGTGGACAAGATGATTCTTATCAGCCCTTTATGCAACTGCTGTTCGACACCCCAGACTGTTTGAGAGATGGATGTATGATTCGTTACACGGAGGCTTCCATCAGAAGATGCGGGTTGACAGATGAGACTCTTATGGAACTCGGTCTTCCCACGGACTTTGCCCATACTCCCGAGTATGTCGTTTGGGTAGAAGAAGGGGCTACTTTCCATTACGATTCCATCAGCACCTTCCCCAAGAAAGCAGCTATCATCGTCGACAACAGCGTGGCCAGTTCTGGCGAAGAACTGGTATTGGATGCATGTTTGGCTAGCAAGCGCACAAAAATCTACGGGCGAGACAATACCATGGGCTGTGTCGATACGGGCAACTGTCCTCATTATACTCCTGCAGGGCGAGGTCTCACCATTCAATATCCCATATCATATTCCACGCGCTGGGAGAAGGGCACAGGCGTTGACCCCACAGGCATCGCCCCCGACGTCCGCATCAGCCTCCCATATCCGAAACGCCTCGCAGACAACATCGACGAGTGGGTGCTGTGGGTGGCTGAGGATATGAAGCGATAGGTGGTCGATTGTCTGACAATTCCACGGGCAGAGCGTGAATGAAAAACGTACCTTTGCACTCAAAAAATAATTAGATATGACGACACTGATCATAGGACTGTTGATTCCGTTGCTGGGCACGATGCTCGGAGCGGCATTCGTCTTCTTTATGCGAGACGAAATGTCTCCCCGACTTCAGAAGTCGTTGCTCGGCTTTGCCTCAGGCGTGATGGTGGCGGCATCAGTGTGGTCACTGTTGATTCCATCCATGGATATGGTAGCAGACAGCGGACGGTGGTCGGTTTTGCCCGCTGCCGTCGGTTTTCTGTTGGGTATGGGATTCCTGCTGATGATTGACGAATTGACGCCTCACCTGCATATCGGAACAGATAAGCCCGAGGGCCCTCGTTCCCGTTTGTCGCGAACTGCCATGCTGGCCTTGGCTGTCACTATCCACAACCTGCCGGAAGGTATGGCGGTGGGTGTGGTCTTTGCAGGTGCAGAAAGTGGCATGTCGAATATCTCACTGGCCAGCGCAATTGCCGTTTCTTTAGGTATCGCCATTCAGAACGTGCCCGAGGGAGCTATCATCTCCATGCCTATGCGGGCTGCAGGCAATACCAAGTGGAAGTCATTCCTCATCGGCTCATTGAGCGGAGCCGTGGAACCCCTCGTAGGGTTGGCAGTAATACTGCTGGCCTCATTCATGACACCCGTTCTGCCCTACATGCTTGCCTTTGCTGCAGGTGCCATGTTCTACGTCGTTGTTGAGGAACTCATTCCAGAAGCCAACGAGGGAGAGCACTCCAATCTCAGTACCATTGGTTTTGCCATTGGCTTCGTATTGATGATGGTGCTGGATGTAGTGCTCGGTTAGTTTTTCCTATTTTATCACAAAAGAATCCTCCTTGTCGCCTTCGATATGGAGGATTTTTCGTACCTTTGCTAAGCAAAATATAAAAGATATGAAGTGGACAGTATTATCAGATAATCGCACACAGAATCCATCGCTTCAGACAGAGCATGGGTTGTCTATCCTGTTAGAAACAGATAAGCATCGCATCCTGCTTGACACTGGGGCAAGCGATGTTTTTATAAGCAATGCAAAATCATTGGGCGTTGACCTCAGCACAGTGGATTATGTGTTTATATCTCATGGACATAGTGACCATGCAGGAGGTCTGAAGTACTTTCTGAGTATTAATGATAAAGCAAAAGTCATCGTCTCTCCAAATGCTTTAAGCGGTAAGTTCTTTTCTAAGCGACGCTTTTTGCACAGTATCACGACAAATTGGCCGGAGGAAGTACAGGAGAGGCTTCTGATGGTCGACAAGACATGTGAGCTATCTGATGACATTCATGTCATTGCTCATATACCACAAAGTCATCCTATGCCACAAGGCAACCAGCACCTGTTTGTCGAGAGCGAAGATGGCATCTATGTGAATGATGATTTCCGTCACGAACTGGCACTATATACAGACGGTCTGCTCTTTACGGGGTGTGCTCATAGCGGCTTGGAGAATATTCTGGCAGTATGCTCTTATCCTGTACGAACTGTCGTGGGTGGATTTCATCTGCTTGATGACCATGAGGAAACGGAGGAACTCATAGCTTTAGGAAAACGTCTACTCAAATATAAGAAATCCTCGCCCTGCGGGGGAGAGGGTCTTCAGTTTTACACAAGCCATTGTACAGGAGACAAAGTATTTACAACCCTGAAAGCTGTGATGGGTGATCAGCTTCATGCCTTCTCTTGTGGAACAACTCTTCAGTTGTGATAGTTTTGATTTCAACTATCGCAAGAATTAGGAAATTATTCTTTAGTTAATTAATGTTGCAAAGATATATAATTGTAGCAAAATCCATATATTTGCAAGACTATTACAACATCGTTTAAGAGAAATAGTCTTATGATAGACCAAATCATTGATTTTAACAAGACTTTCGTGGCACAGAAGGGCTACGAAAAATACCTGACCAGCAAATACCCAGACAAGAAACTTGCTGTACTGTCGTGTATGGACACCAGACTCACGGAGCTGCTCCCTGCAGCCCTTGGCTTGAAGAACGGTGATGCGAAGATCATCAAGAACGCTGGTGGCTTGGTTATTTCCGCTTTCGACTCTGCCATGCGTAGTCTCATAGTGGCCATCTATGAGTTGGGGGTGGAGGAAATCATGGTGGTGGCTCACTCGCATTGCGGAGCCTGCCACATGAGCTACGACCACTTCCATCATGAAATGATAGCCCGTGGTGTAACGGATGAGACACTTGATACCATCCGTAAATGTGGCATCAACCTGGATCATTGGCTAGAGGGATTCAAAGACACTCCGGAATCCGTTCGGAAGACTGTTGAGACTATCAAGACTCATCCTCTTGTTCCAAAGGATATTGTAGTTCGTGGGTTTATCATCGATTCTGAGACAGGAGCATTGGAGGAAATAACACCGTCACCACGCCTGAAGGATATCTACCTTGCAGGCGGCTGTTTCTGGGGAACTGAGCATTATTTCAAGCAGATTGATGGGGTTGTGGAGACAGAAGTTGGATTTGCCAACGGACATACTGCAAATCCTTCGTATAAGGAAGTATATACCGATAAAACTGGCTATGCCGAGACTGTTCACGTGAAGTACAATCCTGATGTGGCCAGCCTTGAATTCCTTTTGCAGATGTTCTTCAAGGCCATTGACCCTACAAGCCTCAATAAGCAGGGGAATGACGAGGGCACTCGTTACCGCACTGGTATCTACTATACCAATGCCGAGGATCTGTTAGTCATCAAAAAGGTGTTTGCCGAGGAACAGAAGAAATATCAGCAGCCTTTGGCAGTAGAGAAACTGCCGTTGCAGAACTTCTACACTGCAGAGGAGTATCATCAGGATTATCTTGACAAGAATCCTGACGGCTACTGCCATCTGCCAGAATCGCTATTCGAGTTCGCAAGGAAGGCTAAAGAGAAAAGTCTGGCTAAGGGTTGAGAATAGAGTGACTCTGATGATGAACTTGGACAGCGTTAATCGTTGATGTAGTTCTTCGTCGACATATCGTAGTACAGAGCCTCCAACTCCTGAAGAGTCAGATTCTTTATTGAATGCTCAATTTTCCTTATCAGTTCTTCGCGCTTATAGTCTTCTGGTTGTTCTAATCGTCCGGTGTAAGTCATAGTTTAACTCTCCTATAATTGTTACTGTTGTATAATCGTTTCTATAAAAAATCATTAAAGAGGCTACAAATATACCTATTTTTCCGCAATAACCACTATCTTTGCCAAACCTATCTAACAAACACTTAATAAACCGATGAAGAAAACAATTCTAACTATCTTAATGGCTTTTGTCATGGCATTTTCGATGCAGGCAAAAGACAAAGTGATTGATAGACCTGCGTTCAGGTCTAAATCTGCCGACTCTTTATATCCTGTGAAAGTGGAATTGACCAAGACGGCTACCATTGTGCATTTCCATATGAATTGTGCCCATGGGCGCAGTTGGAGTATGACTGGAGCCAAACTGGAATGTGATGGAAAGACCTATGCCTGTCAGCGTGGACGCATCCTTACACACGAAGGTTCTAAGGTGCTGGCAGACGACGTCTTTGAACTGGGAAAGGAATATGAGAAGAACGCCCAGATGGACTCTGTTATTCTCTACTTCGACTCTCTGCCCAAAAACGCCAAGACGTTCGACTATCTGGAAGGCGACAGTCCTGCATCCTGGAAAATCTTCGGCATCCGCCTCGACAATAAGCTTTATCCCTACCGCCTTCCTGCCTACAAGAAGCCGGCGGACAATGGTGAACCCCTGAAACCACTTACACTGAAATATGGTCAGTGTAATCTTACTGTCAATAAAGATAGTAGCACGATGTTTGGCATTGCCTACGCTGCGAATCCCGTTACGGGAAACTATGATGCTGAAATTCCAACAGAAGACAACTATCTTATATCAGTTTATCCGGCAGCACACCCCACATTCCTTGGACCCTATATCCCCCATTGGGATTTGAATCAGTTCAAGGGCTTACTCGTTGCAGGCGAGACGCTGACGCTTAGTTTCGACGAAGCCGCAAGCTTAGCTTATATGCACGACTTTGCAGCAGGAAAGCCCGATCCACGTCAATGCGTACAGATTGGTGGCAGCATTGGCGACCTCAATCAAGTGTTGTTCGACAATCCTGGTTTGGCATTAGGCTGGTGTCCTGAGGTTCCCACGTATGAGGCAGGACAGACATTCGCTCAATGGAGCGAGCAACTGTGGCTGAACCTCAACAAGCTGCGCACAGATATGCTGGACAATCCTGACTATACCCGCAGGCAGAAGGATTTCATTCAGCTTTACATCGACTGGATTTATCTCTTTGTTCGTGAGAACTATAACCGTTCACTCCTGTATAGGATGCATCCCGCACAAGCTGATACTTGGGCAAAGTTGGGCGAGACTTATACTCTTGTTGACCCTCATGCCAAGGACTTGCAGCTCTATCGCGACGGCCGCAGCTACTATCTGCCCCTCTATACTAGTTATTCAAATGTGTCCAATCGTCTGGCATATCTTGAAACCAACGGTTTGAATCACGGTGAGGTTTATGAGGTGATGAAGGGAATGGCGGAGTCGCAGGCTATCGCCAAACGAATGGTGGACTGCCAGGTGCAGCCCGATAGCATTATAAACAATGTTCATCCCTACTTCCAACCTATGCTCCATGCTTTCAACGACTCAACCCGTGTGTTAGTTGAGCGCATGAGGATTGAGGGTGAGAAACGCAAGCGCATAGCACCTGACGTGCCTGGTAACCAGTTGGTACAGGCTATCGTGAACCAGTACCCCGGCAAGGTGGTGTTCGTTGATTTGTGGGCAACCTGGTGTGGCCCCTGTATGCGCGGCATCCATGCTATGGAACCTTTGAAGAAGAAGCTTGAAGGTCAGGAAGTGGTGTTCGTCTATCTCACTAACGAGAGCAGTCAATTGAACGACTGGAACAAGCAGGTTATCAATATCCCGGGTGAACATTATCGCGTTTCTTCGGATGTCTTCAGTCAGATACCCAATGTTGACGGCATTCCCCAATACTACCTCTACGACGGCAAGGGCAATCGTGTGTGGGAGCATACTGGTTTTGGCGGAGACGATACGCTGAAAGAAATCGAGGATGCCATCAAAAAAGCTCTTTCGCCAACATCAGAAGTGAAATGAAAATGCCGAGCAAAAGTCAAAATACAATTTGATTGATAATCAGACGATTGGAGTTTGTGGATAAATGTTAATTTGGATTTTAACATTTGCATTTCGAGGAAAAATGTATTATCTTTGCATTAGCAGGGAAAGGATGCATATTCGGATAACGGATATGCATCCTTTCTTTTTTTGTCGTTTTGACAAAATGATAGTTCACTGGAGTTGAAACTCTGGCGAAGTCTTTTTCCAACGGAAGTTAACTTTGCAAAATGTCAAAGTTAAGTTTTTTTGAAACGGAAGTTAAGCGGAGTTTTTAAAAAACTTAAGTTTTTGAGTTTTTGAGTTTTTAAGTTCTTGACAGTTTGCTCCTTTTTTGCGAGTTTTGCTCACAAATTGCGCAGAAAATTTGCAAATGATAAACTAAACGTTTTTAAGTGAAGAATGAAGAGTGAAGAGAGAAGAATCACCATCCGGATGGCCTTATTCTCCCCTGGTGGGGAGTTAGAAATGTTAAAAAGGGCGGTTTTTGTTATTTATAATGAGTCTAAATAAAGACAAGGGTGCTGTGTCATGACTTAATCTTCTTCTGTCAAGGATGATTGTTTTTCTATTTTTTTGGCGGTTTCGTGGAAATAAAGTATTTTTGCAGACAAGAAACGGAAGAGAACTTTCTGGTATGAAGAAAATACTTACAGTCGGGGTGTTCGACCTGCTACATATAGGACATGTGGAATTGTTTCGCAAGGCTCGTGCCTTGGGCGATTACCTGATTGTGGCTGTACAGGACTCCGAAGTGGTGAAGGCTTTCAAACCTGAGGCTCAACTGGTCTATACGACAGAGGAAAGATGCTATATGGTTCGTTCTATCCGCTATGTTGACGAAGTGGTGGTTTACCGCGATGTGAAAGACATAGTGAAGGAGGTGGGCTTTGATGTCTTCGCCAAAGGACCGGACCAGCAGCATGCTGGATTCCAGGCTGCGATGGAGTGGTGCAGGGAGAACGGCCGTGAGGTGGTGACACTGAAACGGACTGAAGGTATTTCGTCTTCCGACCTGAAAGCTTTGATTAAACAGATGTAAATACTGACGAGATATGGCAACTAATTACGACATAAGGCCCTTGCAACTATACCTGCAGCGCAATCTGGAGGAGATAGACCGCGTGTTCCGTGCTAACGGACTGCGTTATTTCCTTGTGTCGGGTACGATGTTGGGTGCTGTGCGCCACAATGGCTTTATCCCTTGGGACGATGACGTCGATATAGCCATGCCCCGTGCTGACTATGAGCGTCTGTTGAAAGAATGGAAACAGCTGTTGCCTGAATATCTGGAGTTTGTGTCTGCCGAGCAGGACGAGCAGTATCCTTTGCCTTACGGTAAGATTCAGGATGCCCGGACTACGGTCGTTGAAAAGACTTACCGCAAGTATATTGGCGGTGCATACTTGGATGTGTTCCCTCTTGACGGAGTTCCGTCGGGGGCGCTGGCTCGCTGGTGGCATTTCACTCGTTACCTGTTCTGGTACAAGATGCTGTATTATAGTTGGCGTGACCCTTATAAGCACGGACACGGCATGAGCAGCTGGGTACCTCTGATGGTGCAGAAATGCATGAAACGCAGGTTTATCCATCGCCGGATGCGCAACATCCTGATGAAGCATGACTACGACCAGTCGCCTTTCATCTCCGAGCATTATAACCGCCAGCGTCGTTTCTTCCCCCGTGAGGTGTTTGGTTCTCCGACTCCGATTGAGTATGAGGGTGCCATGCTGATGGGAGTGGAGAAACCGCATGAGTATCTGCTGGAGGAATATGGTGACTATATGACCTTACCGCCGGAGGACAAGCGTCATCAGCACATGTTCTTCTACCTGGATCTGGAACATCCCTACCGCGACTTCATTCCAACCTACGAGAAGTGGTTGAAAAGTGAACAGACCCTCCCCCTTACCAAAAACTCACGAACTTAAAAACTTATATCACAATATGGCACAATTTAAAAGAATATTATTGAAACTCAGCGGGGAAAGCCTGCAGGGTGAACAAGGTTACGGTATCGACGTGAAACGCCTGAATGAATATGCCCAACAGATTAAGGAAGTGCATGACATGGGTGTGCAAATCGGTATAGTTATTGGCGGTGGAAATATATTCCGTGGTCTACAAGGCGCAGGCAAGGGTTTTGACCGTGTGAAGGGCGACCAGATGGGAATGTGTGCTACAGTCATCAACTCTCTTGGTTTGAGCAGTGCTTTGGGTGCAATCGGTTGCCCCAGCCGTGTGCTTACTGCCATCCGTATGGAACCAATAGGTGAATTCTATACCAAGTGGAAGGCTATCGATGCCATGGAAAACGGTGAGGTGGTGATAATGTCGGGTGGAACAGGAAATCCTTATTTCACTACCGATACAGGCTCATCGCTGCGCGGCATCGAGATCGAAGCAGATGTCATGCTTAAGGGAACTCGTGTGGACGGTGTGTACACAGCCGATCCTGAGAAAGACCCAACAGCAACAAAATTCGATGAAATCACCTACGATGAAATCTATAATCGTGGCCTGAAGGTGATGGACCTCACAGCGACGACTATGTGCAAGGAAAACGGACTGCCTATTTACGTCTTCAACATGGACGTTAAAGGCAACCTCCTCCGTGTGATGAAGGGTGAAAAAATCGGTACTTTGGTTAAGAGCTAAGATGAAAATGATTTTTTTGCAAGTTTTATGCAAAAAAAATCCATAAAAGTTTTGACTTTAAAAACTTTATTAGCAATTTTGCAATCGAAAATCATTTTTTCATAGTTAAGGTTTAGGTTAAAATAGGGAGGCAACGGTTCGTGATGGACCGTTGTCTTTTGCAATTTAATAAACAGGTATTGATAATATGGCTTCAACTATACTCTTTCCATCTCCTATATTCGGACCGGTACACAGCCGCCGCCTTGGCACATCGCTCGGGATTAACCTGCTGCCTGCAGAGGGTAAGATATGCTCTTTTGACTGCATCTACTGCGAGTGCGGGTTCAACAGCGACGGACGTACCAAGGATGCGATGCCAACTCGTGAGGAGGTGGCTCAGAAACTTCGTGCCCAACTCGACAAGATGGTGAGAAAGAATCTCCCCCTTGATGTGATTACCTTTGCCGGGAACGGAGAACCGACGCTGCACCCCGAATTCCTGGGAGTGATGGAGGACACCATAAGGCTGCGCGATGAGTTCTTCCCTGAAGCCAAAGTGAGTGTGCTTACCAATGGTGCTCAGCTGACGAACGAGAAGGTGTTCCGTGCCCTGCAGATGTGCGATAACAACATAGTGAAGCTTGACACGGTGGACATGGACTATATCCGATTGCTTGACCGTCCGGTCGGCACTCGGTATGATGTAAGGCAGGCGGTGGAGAAGATGCGTGAGTTTAATGGTCATTGCATTGTTCAGACGATGTTCCTGCAAGGATCTCACGAGGGTAGGGATGTGTCCAATGTAAGTGACAAGTATATAAAACCATGGCTTGAAACTCTCCTCTATATCCAGCCGGAAGAGGTCATGATTTACACTATTGAGCGAAATACTCCTTCTCCGCATCTGGAGAAGGCGACTCCGGAGCAACTTGACTCTATTGCCGAGCAAGTCCGAGCCTTGGGACTAAAATGTCAGGTGTCATATTGATTATTACTAGTATAACTTGACAGACAATATTATATATAATAATGTGGCGTTTGCTGCTTTCGTGAACGAACATCGGAATGATGATGTTCGTCAGTTGGTGCTGAAGTATGGTGACAGAAAAGATGTGGATGTGAGAGAGGCGGCTGTTCAGATAAGCGCTTATCAGACTGCCTGCGACAAACTACCGCTGTGGGCTGAGACCGACGGAGTGGTGTTTCCTCCTCATCTGTCAATGGAACAGTGCTCGTCGCAGAAGACGGCAGAATACAAGGCGAGCATTGTGAAGGCAATCATAACAGACAAGTCCCCTTCTATAACAGACCTTACTGCCGGATTTGGTGTGGATGCCACAATCATTGCGCGTGCGTTTATCGCTCCAAAACTGACTTTGGTGGAACATTCTCCATTGCTATGCGATATTGCCAGACACAACCTGCCTTTGCTTGGATTGAACGAAGCAGGGGTGGCGTGTGACGAAACGGAGAACGTGCTGCCTGAATTGCGGCACCAGAATCTGATTTTCATAGATCCTGCTCGTCGTGACAGTCAAGGCGGTCGCACCTATGCCATTGCGGACTGTACTCCCAATGTGGCGTTGCTGGCACCGCAGCTTCTTGACAAGGCAGACTATGTGATGGTGAAACTTTCGCCTATGCTCAACCTGGCGGATGTTGAGGCAAGCCTGCCGAATGTGAGTGACATCCATGTAGTCAGTGTGGATGGGGAATGTAAGGAACTGCTCGCGTTCATGCACAGAGAAGCAGAGGGGGAGGTGAGGATTCATGCTGCGAATATAACTGCAGACGGTATCAGCGAATATACATTTTTAAGAAGTGACGAGCGCAGCACGACCTGTGTGTATGCAACTCAGGTGCTACGCTATATCTATGAACCTAATGCCTCGCTTATGAAGGTTGCTCCTTTTGCGGGATTGTCTGTGCACTACGGTATGCAGAAACTTCACCCCGACAGCCACTTGTACACTTCGGATGATTTGGTGCCGGATTTCCCGGGACGCATGTTCGAGGTTAAGGACGTAGCGACGTTCAATAAGCGGATGCTGCGTCAGGCATTGCAGGGAATAAGTCGTGCGAATATCACTGTGCGCAACTTCCCGCTGACTGTTTCGCAGTTGCGTGCCCGTCTGCGACTTGCCGAAGGCGGTGATGACTATATATTTGCCACCACCCTGCAACCGGCAAATCAACATATTCTGGTGATTGGCAGGAAGATATTAGTGAAGGGTGAAGAGTGAAGGGTGAAGAGTGAAGGGTGAAGAGTGAAGGGTGAAGTGATAGTACCTGAGGGTGAAGTGATAGTACTTGAGAGAGTAAATGGGGAGACATAATAGTTAAATAATCTTAAAATTTATTGAATATTCCGGTTTTTGGATCTAAAACGGGAAAAAAGAGCAAGAATTTTATGTTATTAAGCAGAAAAGTCGTAACTTTGCACCCGCTTTTTGGACTATAACACCTGTTTGTGAGCAGTTCGGGACTGCAAACAGAGGTTGGAGACGAATGCGGTCGAAACAAGAAAAAGCTGATTTTGAAGGGTTAGAGACATAATTAGAAGACTGCGAGTAAGGCTGAAGATGAGCGACTTAGACGCGCTAAGCATATATAGGTGCAGTAAGCCTGAAGTTTTCGTCCAGATGGTGACGACCTACTCTTGCTAATGGCAAGAAAGCGAGGTCTGTCCCTTTTTGTGCGCTATAATAAATAAACAATAAATAATAACAAAAACAAAAAAGAAAAATGCCTACTATTCAGCAATTAGTAAGAAAAGGACGTAATGTGCTGGTAGACAAGAGCAAATCTCCTGCTTTGGACTCATGCCCACAGCGCCGCGGAGTTTGCGTTCGTGTTTACACCACTACTCCTAAAAAGCCTAATTCGGCTATGCGTAAGGTGGCTCGTGTCCGCCTGACAAACAAAAAGGAAGTTAACTCCTACATTCCGGGAGAAGGTCACAACCTGCAGGAGCACAGCATCGTGCTCGTTCGCGGTGGTCGTGTAAAGGACCTTCCAGGTGTACGCTACCACATCATTCGCGGTGCTCTCGATACCGCAGGTGTTGCAAGCCGCACACAGCGCCGCTCAAAGTACGGAGCTAAACGTCCAAAAGCAAAGAAGTAATAATAAGTACAAAGTACAAATTAAGTACAAGTAATTAAACAAAACATTTGGTTTGTTGGCAAGCTAATGACAATGGTTGAGTAAATGTTCCCACGGTGGACGTTGAAGACAAGTGTTCGCAGACCATTTTGCAGCAAAGCAGCATACATATATATAATATATAAAGAGTATGGGACTGCGGATGCCACAAGATAAGCAACCACACAGACTGAAACAGTAAAAAAGACAAACAAATGAGAAAAGCTAAACCAAAGAAGCGTGTGATCCTTCCAGATCCCGTTTATGGCGACGTGAGAGTTACCAAGTTCGTGAACAACCTCATGTATGATGGAAAGAAGAGTGTTGCATACTCTATCTTCTACAATGCACTCGGTATCGTAGAGAACAAGATGAAGAGCGAAGAGAAGTCTTCTCTCGAGATTTGGAAGAAAGCACTTGAAAACGTTACTCCTCAGGTAGAGGTAAAGAGCCGCCGTATCGGTGGTGCTACTTTCCAGGTACCAACAGAAATCCGTGCAGACCGCAAGGAAGCCATCTCTATGAAGAACATGATCATGTTCGCTCGTAAGCGTTCAGGTAAGAGCATGGCAGAAAAGCTCAGCGCTGAAATCATGGATGCATTCAACTCTCAGGGTGGTGCGTTCAAGCGCAAGGAAGATATGCACCGTATGGCTGAGGCTAACCGCGCATTCGCACACTTCCGCTTCTAATTATTATTTAAGGTCAAAGATAAAAGGTTAAAGATTTTCGCAAACAGCGATAACAAAGGAAAAGAAAATTTATGGCAAAACGTGATTTGCATTTGACGCGCAACATCGGTATCATGGCGCACATCGACGCTGGTAAGACTACTACTTCCGAGCGTATCCTGTTCTACACAGGTAAAACACACAAAATCGGTGAGGTGCACGATGGAGCAGCAACCATGGACTGGATGGCACAAGAGCAAGAACGTGGTATCACTATCACTTCTGCAGCAACAACCTGCTTCTGGAAGTACAATAACGATCAGTATCAGATCAACCTCATTGACACTCCGGGACACGTAGACTTCACAGCAGAAGTAGAACGTTCACTCCGCGTACTCGACGGTGCCGTTGCAACATACTGCGCAGTAGGTGGTGTACAGCCACAGTCTGAAACAGTATGGCGTCAGGCCGACAAATACAACGTACCACGTATTGGTTACGTGAACAAGATGGACCGTAGCGGTGCTGACTTCTACGAAGTTGTTCGTCAGATGAAGGACGTGCTCGGTGCCAACGCTGTGCCTGTAGTGATTCCTATCGGTGCAGAGGAAAAGTTCAAGGGAGTTGTTGACCTCATCAAGATGCAGGCAATTCTCTGGCACGATGAGACAATGGGTGCTGAATACAGCGTAGAACCAATCCCTGCAGACCTCCAGGCTGAAGCTGAGGAATGGCGTGGAAAGATGCTCGAAACTGTAGCAGAATACGATGACGAGCTGATGGAGAAGTTCTTCGACGATCCTTCAACAATCACTGAAGAGGAAATCCTCCGCGCTCTCCGTGCAGCAACCGTTGCAATGGCAATCACTCCAATGCTCTGCGGTTCTTCATTCAAGAACAAGGGTGTACAGACTCTTCTCGACTATGTATGTGCATTCCTTCCTTCTCCACTCGATACTCCTAACGTAGTTGGTACAAACCCAAACACTAAGGAAGAAGAGGATCGCAAGCCAAGCGAAGACGACAAGACAAGTGCACTTGCATTCAAGATTGCTACTGACCCATACGTAGGACGTCTTACTTTCATCCGCGTTTACTCAGGTAAGGTAGTTGCAGGATCTTATGTTTACAATACCCGTTCAGGCAAGAAGGAGCGTGTGAGCCGTCTGTTCCAGATGCACTCAAACCACCAGAACCCTGTAGAGGAAATCGCAGCCGGCGATATCGGTGCAGTTGTAGGTCTGAAGGATATTCACACTGGTGATACACTTTGCGACGAAGATGCACCAATCGTACTCGAGTCTATGGACTTCCCAGATCCAGTGATTGGTATCGCAGTTGAGCCAAAGACTCAGAAAGACCTCGACAAACTTTCTAACGGTCTCGCTAAGCTCGCAGAAGAAGACCCAACATTCACTGTTCACACAGACGAGCAGAGCGGTCAGACAGTCATCAGCGGTATGGGTGAGCTTCACCTCGACATCATCATCGACCGTCTGAAGCGCGAGTTCAAGGTAGAATGTAACCAGGGTAAGCCACAAGTTAACTACAAGGAAGCAATTACCAAGACTGTCAACCTTCGCGAAGTTTACAAGAAGCAGTCAGGTGGTCGTGGTAAGTTCGCAGATATCATCGTTAACGTCGGTCCAGTAGACGACGACTGGGATATCCAGAAAAATGGCGGTCTGCAGTTCGTTGACCTCGTTAAGGGCGGTAACGTGCCTAAGGAATTTATTCCTTCAGTACAGAAGGGCTTCCAGAATGCAATGAAGAACGGTGTACTTGGCGGTTACCCAATGGACAGCCTGAAGGTAGAACTCGTCGACGGTTCTTTCCACCCAGTAGACTCTGACCAGTTGTCATTCGAAATCGCAGCTCTCCAGGCTTACAAGAACGCTTGCTCACAGGCTAAACCAGTTCTTATGGAGCCAATCATGAAGCTCGAGGTTGTTACTCCAGAAGAGAACATGGGTGACGTGATCGGTGACTTGAACAAGCGCCGCGGTCAGGTTGAAGGTATGGACAACGCACGCTCAGGTGCTCGTATCGTTAAGGCTATGGTTCCACTGTCAGAAATGTTCGGTTACGTAACAACTCTGCGTACCATCACTTCAGGACGTGCAACAAGCTCAATGCAGTACGACCACCACGAAGCAGTAAGCAGCAGCATCGCTAAGGCGGTGCTTCAGGAGCAGGGCGGACGCGTAGACCTCGCTTAATAGCAACAAAGGAAGAAGGGAGCGCTTAGCAAATGACTCTTAAACGCTCCACTTCTCCTCTCTATACAAAACAATTATTAATTCATTAAACAAAATCAAAAGATGAGTCAGAAAATTCGTATCAAACTCAAATCTTACGACCACAACCTCGTAGACAAGTCTGCAGAGAAAATCGTAAAGACAGTGAAGGCTACAGATGCAGTAGTAAGCGGACCAATTCCACTTCCAACACACAAGCGCATCTACACAGTGAACCGAAGCACATTCGTGAACAAGAAGTCACGTGAGCAATTCCAGCTCTCTACATTCAAGCGTCTGATTGATATCTACAACGCCACTCCAAAGACAGTAGATTCTCTCATGAAACTCGAACTCCCCAGCGGTGTGGAAGTAGAGATCAAAGTGTAAGTACAATTAAAACAATCGAGAATAATTAAAATCAATTTGAAATGCCAGGATTATTAGGAAAAAAAATCGGAATGACATCCGTTTTCAGTGCTGATGGAAAGAATCTTCCATGCACTGTTATCGAAGTAGGTCCTTGTGTTGTTACTCAATTGAAGACTGTCGAGAAAGACGGCTATGCAGCTGTTCAGGTTGGCTTCCAGGAAGCTAAGGAAAAGAACACCAGCAAGCCTATGAAGGGACACTTCGCAAAGGCAGGTACAACACCAAAGAGACACTTGGCCGAGTTCACATTCGACGAGGAACACAACCTCGGCGATGTTATCACAGTAGAGCTTTTCAACGATGCAGCTTATGTTGACGTTGTAGGTACATCTAAGGGTAAAGGTTTCCAGGGTGTAGTTAAGCGTCACGGATTCGGCGGTGTCGGACAGGCTACTCACGGACAGGATGACCGTCTGCGCAAGCCAGGTTCAATTGGTGCCTGCGCCACTCCATCACGAGTATTCAAAAACCTCAAGATGGGCGGACAAATGGGTAACGTGCAGGTGACTACACACAACCTACAAGTGATTAAAGTAATTCCTGAACACAATCTGCTTCTCCTGAAGGGATCAGTTCCAGGATCTAAAGGTTCAATCGTAACAGTTAAGATGTAATGAAAGTAGCAGTTTATAACATAAAAGGCGAAGATACCGGAAAGAAGGTAGAATTGAACGACGCCATCTTTGGAATTGAACCTAACGATCACGTCATCTATCTCGCCGTAAAACAGTATCTTGCTGCTCAGCGCCAGGGTACTCACAAATCAAAGGAAAGAAGCGAAATCGCTGGATCTACACGTAAGCTCATCCGTCAGAAGGGTAGCGGCGGTGCACGCCGTGGTGACATCAAGTCTCCAGTTCTGCGCGGTGGTGGTCGTGTGTTCGGTCCAAAGCCACGCGACTATTGGTTCAAACTCAATAAGAAGGTGAAGGATCTTGCACGCAAGAGCGCACTTTCCTACAAAGCAAAACAAGACGCAATTTTAGTTGTAGAAGACTTCGAATTCAACGCCCCAAGTACTAAAGAATTTGTAAATTTGCAAAAAAATCTTAAAATTGAGGGTAAAAAGAGCTTGTTCGCTTTGCCAAGTGTTAATAAAAACGTATATTTGTCGGCTCGAAACATTCAAAGAGTTGAAGTTATGACTGCATCTGCGCTCAACACTTACAAAGTGATGAACGCAAATGTGCTTGTTGTCACTGAAAACGCTTTGAAACTTGTTGACGAAACCTTTAACAAATAAGGAGGAAGTACAATATGGCATATATCATCAAACCGTTGGTAACAGAGAAGATGACAGCTATCACAGAAAAGCAGAACAACCAGTTCGGCTTTATTGTGCGTCCTGACGCCAACAAGATCGAAATCCAGAAAGAAATAGAAGAAAAGTATAACGTAAACGTAGTTTCAGTAAACACTATGCGCTACAACGGCAAGTCAAAGCAGCGTTACACTCGCGCAGGTGTTATCAAGGGTAGAACAAACGCTTTCAAGAAAGCTATCGTAACACTCAAAGAGGGTGAAACTATTGATTTCTATAGTAACATTTAATAATTAAAAATGGGAATTCGTAAATTCAGACCAATCACACCTGGTCAAAGACACAAAGCTATTGGTACCTTCGATGATGTTACTACATCGGTACCAGAGAAATCTCTCGTCTATGGTAAGATCAGCACAGGTGGACGTAACAACCAAGGTCGCATGACAGTGCGTTACCGCGGTGGTGGCCACAAGCGCAAATTCCGTATCATCGACTTCAAGAGAGAAAAAGATGGAATTCCAGCAGTAGTTAAGACTATTGAGTACGATCCAAACCGCTCGGCTCGCATCGCACTCGTGTTCTACGCTGATGGTGAAAAACGTTACATCGTTGCTCCTAACGGACTGCAAGTAGGCGCAACCATCATGTCAGGTGCTACAGCTACACCAGACCTCGGCAACACACTGCCACTCCAGAACATCCCTGTAGGTACAGTCATCCACAATATCGAGCTGCGCCCAGGACAAGGAGCTAAGATGGTTCGCTCTGCAGGTAATTTTGCTCAGTTAACTTCACGCGAAGGTGATTATTGCGTAATCAAACTCCCTTCAGGTGAAATTCGTAAGATCCTTTCTGTTTGCCGTGCTACAATCGGAAGCGTAAGCAACTCCGACCACGCACTCGAATCTTCAGGAAAGGCTGGACGCAGCCGCTGGATGGGACGTCGTCCTCACAACCGCGGTGTTGTTATGAACCCACATGACCACCCAATGGGAGGTGGTGAAGGACGCCAGACTGGTGGACACCCACGCTCACGCAACGGTCTCTATGCTAAGGGTCTTAAGACACGTGCACCTAAGAAGCATTCAAGCAAGTATATAATTGAAAGACGTAAAAAGTAAACCAAGTTAACTAAGTAAATATATGAGTCGTTCATTAAAAAAAGGTCCATATATCAACGTCAAGCTCGAAAGTAAAGTTCTTGCAATGAATGAAAGCGGCAAAAAGAATGTCGTAAAAACTTGGGCACGAGCTTCAATGATATCACCGGACTTCGTTGGACATACAATCGCAGTTCATAACGGTAATAAATTTATCCCTGTTTACATCACAGAAAACATGGTGGGACACAAACTCGGAGAATTTGCACTCACTCGCACATTCAGAGGTCACGCCGGAAACCGCAAAAAGTAAATAGGCTCACAAAAAGCAAAAACGATAAATAAATAATGGGAGCAAGAAAAAGATTGATGGCCGAAAAACATAAAGAGGCCAAGAAAACAAGCTACTTCGCAATACTTCGCGATGTTCCATCTTCACCACGGAAGATGCGCTACGTCGTTGACTTGGTGCGCGGTATGGACGTGAGCAAAGCACTCGCCACTCTCAAGTTTAGTAACAAAAGTGCTGCTAAAGACGTAGAGAAAGTGCTCCGTTCGGCAATCGCCAACTGGGAACAGAAGAACGAACGTAAGGCTGAAAACGGCGAACTCTACATCTCAAGTATCTTTGTAGACGAAGGCGCAACACTCAAGCGTATGCGCCCAGCACCACAGGGACGTGGATACAGAATTCGTAAGCGTTCTAATCATGTGACAGTATTTGTGGACGCTAAATCAAATGAGGAAAAGTAATTATGGGACAGAAATGTAATCCAATAAGCAACCGTCTCGGCATCGTTAGAGGTTGGGACTCAAACTGGTTCGGCGGAAACAATTTCGGTGACAACATTCTCGAAGATAGCAAAATCCGCAAATATCTCAACGCACGTTTGGCTAAAGCCAGCGTATCTAAAATTGTAATTGAACGCACACTCAAAGTCGTTACAATCACTGTTTGCACAGCAAGACCAGGTGTAATCATCGGTAAGGGAGGCCAGGAAGTTGACAAACTCAAGGAAGAACTCAAGAAGATCACCGACAAGGACATCCAGATCAACATCTACGAGATCAAGCGTCCTGAACTTGACGCTGTAATCGTTGCAAACAACATTGCAAGACAAATTGAAGGCAAGATCGCCTATCGTCGTGCTATCAAAACTGCAATCGCAAACACTATGCGTTCTGGTGCAGAAGGAATCAAGGTACAGATCTCCGGACGTCTGAACGGAGCAGAAATGTCTCGCTCAGAAATGTACAAGGAAGGACGTACTCCACTCCACACATTCCGCGCCGACATAGACTACTGCCTGGCAGAAGCATTGACAAAGGTTGGACTTCTCGGTATCAAGGTATGGATTTGCCGTGGCGAAGTATTCGGAAAGAAAGACCTCGCACCTGCATTCAACCAGACTCGCGAAACCGGTCGAAACAACGCTGGCGGTAAGAGATTCAGAAACAGAAAAACCAATCGCTAATCCAATTGAACTATGCTACAGCCAAAAAGACAAAAATACAGAAGACCGCAAAAAGGTCGTGGACGCTGGCAAGGTGTTTCACACCGTGGCACTGAACTCGCATTCGGAAGTTTCGGTATAAAAGCACTGCAAGAAAGATGGATCACTGCTCGTCAGATTGAAGCTGCCCGTGTGGCAATCACACGTTACATGCAGCGTCAGGGACAGGTTTGGATCCGCATCTTCCCAGACAAACCAATCACTAAGAAACCAGCAGACGTCCGAATGGGTAAAGGTAAGGGAGATCCATACCAGTATGTATTCCCTGCAAAACCAGGACGTATTCTCTTTGAAGTTGAGGGAGTTCCATTCGAAGTTGCTAAAGAGGCACTCAGACTCGGAGCACAGAAGCTTCCTACTACAACTAAGTTTATTGTAAGACGTGACTACGACCAAAACGCTTGATCATTATGAAAATTGCAGAAATAAGAGAACTCGCTACTGCTGAACTCGCAGAGCGCATTGCTACTGAGGTGGCAAACTATGAGAACATGAAGTTCAACCACCATATTTCTCCACTTGAAGATCATTCGCAAATCAAAAAACTGCGTCGTGACATAGCACGTATGAAAGGCGAACTTCGTCAGAGAGAACTTAACAAATAAAACTTGAACTACATGGAAACAAGAAATCTTAGAAAACAAAGAACGGGTGTTGTTACAAGCAACAAAATGGACAAAACCATCGTTGTTGCTTCCAAGTTCAAGGAAAAGCACCCTATCTATGGTAAGTTCGTTAGCAAGACGAAGAAATACCATGCTCATGACGAGAAGAACGAATGCAACATCGGTGATACCGTGCTGATTATGGAAACTCGCCCATTGAGCAAAACTAAAAGATGGAGATTAGTACAAATCGTTGAAAGAGCTAAGTAAAATATGATACAGACAGAATCAAGACTCACAGTTGCTGACAATAGCGGTGCACGCGAAGTCCTGTGTATCCGAGTTCTCGGAGGTACACGCCGTCGCTACGCATCCGTTGGAGACGTAATTGTTGTAGCAGTAAAAAACGCTATCCCAACGAGTGAAGTAAAGAAGGGAACAGTATCAAAGGCTTTGATTGTACGCACAAAGAAAGAAGTAAGACGCGCAGATGGCTCATATATCCGTTTCGATGACAATGCATGTGTATTGCTCAACAATGCAGGTGAAATGAGAGGAAGCCGTATCTTCGGTCCAGTTGCCCGCGAACTTCGTGCCGTAAACATGAAAGTAGTTTCTTTGGCTACTGAAGTACTTTAACATTAAAGACACACACAGTAATGAGTAAATTACATATCAAAAAAGGCGACACGGTCATTGTTAATGCCGGCAACAACAAAGGACAGAAAGGTAAAGTCCTGAAGGTGCTTGTAAAAGAACAGAGAGCCGTAGTCGAGGGCATCAATATGGTGTCAAAGAGCACCAAGCCTAATGCTCAACATCCACAAGGAGGTATTATCAAGCAGGAGGCACCGATCCACATCTCTAACCTCAA
>Ga0256405_10004582_pt1 | contig 25603 bp, 25 predicted proteins | sample RumenRJG_02DNA_FD_189096 | JGI IMG/M metagenome (GOLD analysis project Ga0256405, IMG submission 189096) | Bovine rumen microbial communities from Lethbridge, Alberta, Canada - RJG_02 | ecosystem: Host-associated > Mammals > Digestive system > Stomach > Rumen | place: Canada: Alberta... | reverse complement strand
TCAAAGCGCTTCGCAAAGGGTGAATTGAAAAACAGTCCAGTGGACTGTTTTTCAAGAGGGAACGCCTTGCAAGTGAAGGCGTTCCCTTAAAAAAATAGGTTTATTGACAAGCTGAAAAGGGCAGATAAGCTCCGCCCTGCTTTATGTATTATTTTATTCAACAACTCATTTTGCCATGAGTTTTACCATTACTGCCTTCTGAGCGTGGAGACGGTTCTCAGCTTCCTCGAATATCTCGTTTGCGTGTGCCTCGAATACCTTCTCTGTGATCTCTTCCTCGCGGTGTGCAGGGAGACAGTGGAGAACCATTGCATCAGCGTGTGCCTGAGCCATAAGGTCATCGTTTATCTGATATCCTGCGAATGCCTTCTTACGCTTTTCAGCTTCGCCTTCCTGACCCATTGATGCCCATACGTCTGTAATAAGAACGTCTGCGTCCTTTGCAGCCTGCTTAGGAGAATTTGTCATCTCGAACTTATCACCATACTGTGCAGCGAAATCAAGTATCTCCTTTGGTGGCTGATAGTCGTCAGGGCAAGCTATAGAAACAGCCATACCTACCTTTAAGCAGCCTACGATAAGAGAGTTTGCCATATTGTTTCCGTCACCGATAAAGCACATTTTAAGACCGTCAAAGCTGCCCTTGAACTCACGGATAGTCATGAGGTCAGCAAGCACCTGACAAGGGTGGCAGAAGTCTGTAAGACCATTGATTATCGGGATAGAGCCGTACTGAGCGAGATCCTCTACTTCCTTCTGCTCGAATGTACGGATCATGATACCGTCAAGGTAACGTGAAAGAACTCTTGCTGTATCCTGTACAGGCTCTCCACGACCGATCTGGAGATCATTTGATGAGAGGAAGAGCGGATATCCGCCAAGCTGATACATACCTGTCTCAAAGGATACTCTTGTACGTGTGGAAGCCTTCTGGAATATCATTCCGAGAGTCTTTCCCTTGAGGTGTGGGTGTGGGATACCGTGCTTGAGTTCATACTTGAGCTGGTCTGCAAGGTTAAGTATATCAATGATCTCCTCTGTGCTGAGATCAAGCATTTTAAGTAAGTGCTTCATGTCAAATTTGTCCTTTCATTATTTACAATTATTTATTCATTTCACCAAAGGCTCTGTCTATTGCGACAGCAAACAGTGGTATATAGTCATCGAACGCTGTATTCTCCACCTCTATGTGATATTGCAGGTCACCCGTAACAGCTACAAGCGTTTGTATCGTTCCAACTTTTTTTCCGTCAAGGATTATCTCAAAATCCTTTCTGTTCTTGCTGTTTATTTCAAAGTTCATGGTCTTATGTCTGACTTTGAACGAAGGGTCAAGATACATTGACGTACATTCCAACGTCATAAAAACATTATCATTGAGAATGATAGTAAATGTAGGGCTTTTCGAGCTTCCTGTCTGAACAAGCGTATAGAGATTGTAATTATTTACATCCAAGAGAATGAATTTAGCGCCGAAACCCTTTTTCTTTACATGATATAGGAGTTTACCGTTTTTGTCTACAACAGTGTATTTACCGTTTTTACCTGCAACTTGTATCTCCATACTCATTCCTCCAGTATCTCTATCAGAATTTTCAGTCCGTCCTTCAGTTCATCATAAGAAATAGTAAGCGGAGGGAGAAGTCTGACTTTCTCCTTTGCTGTCAGCACAAGCAACCCCCTTTCAAGAGCTTTCTGTGCTACATCATGAGCGTCTTTGTTTTTAAGGGTTATTCCGATCATAAGTCCCAGACCGCTCACTGCTTTTACTTCACTGCATTTTCCGAGTTCATTCTTGATAAACTCCGCTTTTTTTTCTACTTCATCAAGGAATCCATTGCTTTCGATCCTGTCGAGTACTGCGAGACCGCCTGCACAAGCGATAGGGTTGCCGCCGAATGTTGAGCCGTGAGTACCTGCTGTAAGGACTCCGCTGCACTTTTCATTCACAAGGCACGCACCCATAGGAACGCCGCCTGCGATACCCTTTGCAAGTGTAGTAACATCAGCCTTTCTGCCGAAGTGGTCACCTGCAAGGAATTTGCCTGTACGTCCTACGCCTGTCTGTACCTCATCAGCGATAACGAGGATATCCTTTTCAGCGCAGAGATCGTATACTGCATCGACAAATTCCTTATTGAGGGCATTAACGCCGCCCTCTCCCTGTACGTACTCAAGCATTACCGCACATACCGTTTTATCTTCGAGCTTTTCTTTAAGGTCTGCGATATCGTTTGCGGTAACATTTACGAAACCTTCAAGGAACGGAAAGAAGTAATTGTGGAACACATCCTGACCTGTTGCGGAAAGAGTAGCTATCGTTCTTCCGTGGAAGGAATTAACAAGGGTTATAATGGTATGCCTTCCCTTGCCGTATTTATCGAAGCTGTACTTCCTTGCCACCTTTATTGCACACTCATTTGCCTCAGCGCCGCTGTTACAGAAGAAAACAGACTTGTATCCTGCTATATTGCAAAGCCTGTCGGCGAAATCTGCCTGAACCTTTGTGTAGTAGTAATTTGAGCTATGCTGCAATGTCCTTACCTGAGCGCAAACTGCGTCAGCCCATTTTTCATCGCAATAACCGAGAGAATTTGTACCGATGCCGCTTCCGAAGTCGATATATTCCGTGCCGTTCTCGTCCTTACAGCGTCTGCCGCTTCCCTGCTCCATAACAAGTGGGTAGCGTCCGTAAGACTGCATAACGTGCGAATTAAATTTATCTATAGTATTCATAAAGTCCTCCTTTAGGGGCAGACTGCCTTGGACTTTTTCAGACACACTATTATTATAGCGCTGAAAGGCAGTCAAAATCAATCATTACCCGAATAATATTAGTAAATTTTTTGTATACAAGTAAATTATTTTACGAGAAGAGCGCTTATCACACAAACTGTGTACCGATTCCCTCGTTGGAAAGTATCTCAATAAGTATGGAATGAGGAACTCTTCCGTCGATGATAACTGTTTTGCTTACGCCGCGTCTGACAGCTTCTACGCAGCAGTCGATCTTAGGTATCATTCCGCCTGAGATTATTCCCTGTCTCTTGAGGAACGGAACTTCGCTGACATTTACCTCGGGGATAAGAGTTGAAGGATCGTCCTTATCGCGGAGAAGTCCTGCAATATCCGTCATAAGGATAAGATTCTCTGCACCAAGCTCGGCAGCTATTCTTGCAGCGGCTGTGTCGGCGTTGATATTGTATGTATTGCCCTCCTCATCGGTGGCAACTGTAGCGATAACGGGGATATTTCCGTTTGCAAGAGCGTCTGTGATAGGCTTTGTGTTCACCTTTGTTATCTCGCCTACCCAGCCGAGGTCCTGACCGTCATCGGTCTTTTTCTTTTCAGCCATGAGCATCTCGCCGTCGATTCCGCAAAGACCTACCGCGCTGCCCTTGTGCTGTGCAAGGAGCTGTACCAGCTCTTTGTTGACCTTGCCCGAGAGCACCATTTTTACAACATCAACAGTTGCATCGTCGGTATATCTCAGACCGTTGACAAAACGGCTCTCGATATTGAGCTTTTTGAGCATATCATTTATCTCAGGACCGCCGCCGTGTACAAGAACGACCTTAACGCCTACCAGTGAGAGGAGGACGATATCTGTCATTACCGCATCTTTCAGTTCCTTGTTGGTCATAGCGTTTCCGCCGTACTTGATAACAAGTATCTTGTTATTGTATTTCTGGATATAAGGCAGAGCATCGATGAGCACCTGCGATTTGTCGTTGTTTGAGATCTTTTCCATTTTAACTTTACTTCCTTTTTTATTTTAGCCTTGATAATTGTTGGCTTTATATTTATCTATTGCCTGATCGAGCATATATTTTACGCGAAGAGGATCTTCAACATTTTTGATAGTCCAGACTACATATGCAAGGTATTCTTCTCCGCCATTTATCCTTTTTGCTTTCATGGCAACTTCGCCCTTGTTTCCGCTTGTTATGCGAGCGGATGTATCGAATACATCGCTATAAGACATCTCTTGCCACTGACCATATGAGTAATTGATTATTCTCCGGTTAGTTATAGCATAATTCGCGTTGTTGTCATAACTCTTGAAACACTTTACAAAAATGAATATAACACTTGCTATAATGAAAACGGGAAGCAGACCGCTGAAAATTATACCCGGCAGTATCATTGCTGCTCCGATAGCAGTCAATACTCCGCTTCCCAGTAAAGATATAACGAATCCGACAATGAAAAATATCGTAATTATTTTTTTGATCTTATTGAATTTATTTCCTGTATCCAGAAACTTTTCGCTTTCAAAAGGCTTTGGGGCATTGAAATTTCCGCTGCCTTTAACATACAGTATCTCTTCATCTTCTTCAAGATAAGGGCGAAACAATTCCTTCAATCCTTCTTCATCGACCGAATTTGCAAAGCAATCGCTGTTGCCGTAATCATTTATATATTCTGTTTCTTCGTCTTTATTTTTTCCAAACATAGATCTTCTCCTGTCAAACAGCTTACTCACCGTTCATCATCTTTTTTACTGCATCGGACGTTTCGCTAATGAGTTTTTCAACTCTTGCTGGCTCGTTTATCTCCAGAAAGGACATTTTATATCCTCCTACGTCTAAATTCTGTCCATTCATATAAACAGAATTTGAGGTTATGTAAACGCTTCCCATATCACCGCCGAGCAAGGAATAATCGACAGCGATTATATTATGCAGAGCTATGCTTGAAATGCTGTTATTGCACACCGTAATGACTCTGCGGTCTGTAAGTGCATATAACGAAATTGATGCGTTGTTCTTTGAAAGTTTTCTGCCGCCAAGCAGCATAAGCACCATACCCAGTATCGCCAGCGGAATAAAACAAAAACCGGCAAAAAACAGTATAAATCCTGCAAGGACAAGGTCCTTGCCTATAACTTCATGTTTGTTGAGGTTATTGTCAGGCGGCGGCTTGACGTTGTTTCTGCTGCCAGCCCAGATAAGCTTCTCACCCTGTCCAAGTATCCTACCGAAGAACCTTTCCAGCTCTGCGCTATGGTCATACGAACGCTGTTCGGCAGCTGAGCCGTAATAGTTCTGTTCGTGCGAGTATTCATGTTCCGCAACGGTATCTAAGTCGGGATAGGTCTGTTCGTGGTCGTGATCGCATTCCGCAGCGGTATCTAAATCGGAGTAGGTCTGTTCGTGGTCGTGATCGCATTCCGCAGCGGTATCTAAATCGGAGTAGGTCTGTTCGTGGTCGTGATCGCACTCGCTTCGGTATTCCTCAGACGGAGCTATATAATCATCGTCATACTTTGCAGAATATCTATCATTATATTCATCATATTCTTCGTCTCTTCTTTTTCTGAACATAAGCTTCCCCCTTTACCTCCATATCATTACTGACAGCGATCAGAAAAATCCGTGTATCGCATCATTTATGATGCTCTCAACTCTTGCGGGGTCGGTTATTCCCTGAATAGTCAGGACGTATCCATTGAGTGCTGCTTTCTGTCCGCCGCTGTAGACATTATCTGTGGTTATATACACATCACCTGTGTTGTTGCCTTTTACACTGTGTTCGATATGTTTTATATCCTTCAGGGATATACTTGAATTATCCCACGTATTCGTTATGATGATCCTCTGATCCGTCAGCGCGTACAACACAGGCACCGCTCCTGTGGCTTTGTTTTTATTTGTAATACCTCCTAACACAATAAGCAGTACTCCTGCGATGAGAAGCGGAGTCATGCAGAATCCCCAGGCAATTAAAACTATTCCTGTTATCATAAGGTATGCGCTCAGAGGTATTTTCTGCTCTATCTGCTTATCCATAGAAAACTTAGCATTTCCCCTGCTTCCGACCCAGAGAAGATGCTCGCCCTGAAACAGCATCTTCTCGAAATAGTTTTCGATATTCGCATAATTATCATAGGAATGCTGTTCGGTATCTGCATCATTATAGGTCTGTTCGTGATTATGCTCGCACTCTCTGACGGTATTTATATTGGAATACGACTGCTCATGATCGTGGTCGCACTCGCTTCGGTATTCCTCCGACGGAGCGATATAGTCATCATCATACTTGGAGGCATACTTTTCGTTGTATTCCTCTAAATTCCCGTCATTTTTTCTGCCGAACATAACATCACCTTCTTCTGTTGTTTTTCAAGTCTTATCTGAGAGTCAGTTCATATCCGTGTTCGGGATATATCAGATACAGTCTTTTCTTCTCAGGCAACCGGCTATAGAGAATGCTCTCACTTTCTTCGAGGTAGTTTTCGTAAATATATTCTTCAGTTAAGGCAACACCGCACAAAGACCGCTTAACGACTTTGTACTAAATCTGCTTGCATATTTAGCACAATCTCTGTGCGGTGTTGCCTTAATTTTTCCATATCAATTATATGTCACCTTTTAAAAACTTCTCATAAGCGTTATCAGCTTCTGTAGTCTCCGTTTATCTTTACGTAGTCATATGTAAGATCGCAGCCCCATGCGATAGCCTTGCCCTGACCGTTTCCGAGAGATACGAGTATCTTTATCTCCTCTTCCTGGAGTATCTTCTTTGCGATAGCTTCCGAAAACTCTATAACATTGCCGTTCTTGCCGAGCTGGACAACGAGTCCGTTTGTGGAAGCGATCTCAACATCTACCTTGCTTATATCGAACTCAGCGTCAGAGTAGCCCAGTGCGCAGAAAATTCTTCCTGCATTAGCGTCCTCACCGAATATCATTGCCTTGATAAGGCTTGAACCTACGATAGACTTTGCTACCTTTTCAGCAATATCGACTGTTTCAGCTCCTCTTACGCAGCACTCGATAAGCTTTGTAGCACCTTCGCCGTCACGAGCCATAAGTCTTGCAAGGTTCATCATAACTGCGTAGAGAGCGTGTTTGAACTTAGCAAACTCAGCGTCCTCAGTTGTTACAGGAGTGTTTCCTGCTGCACCCGATGCCATGATGAGTACCATATCGTTTGTGGAAGTATCACCGTCAACGCTTACTCTGTTGAGAGTTTCCTTTACTGTAGCATTGAGAGCCGCCTGTATCATTTCCGAAGAAATATCCGCATCTGTTGTAAGGAATGTAAGGGTAGTAGCCATATTCGGGTGTATCATTCCGCTGCCCTTGAGCATACCGCCGAGAGTGCAGTTCTTGCCGCCCATTTCAAACTTTACAGCTACTTCCTTTTCCTGAGTATCTGTGGTCATAATAGCTTCAAGAGCGCGTTTGTTGCCGTCATAGGAAAGACCGCCTGCAAGCTCGTCCATAGCGTTTGCGATAGGCTCGATAGGGAGGACCTGTCCGATAACGCCTGTAGAAGCTACTACAACATCGTTCTCGTCGATACCGAGAGTATTTGCAGCGAGCTGACACATCTTTGTTGCCTTTTCAACGCCGTCAGGATTGCAGGTATTGGCATTTACAGAGTTTACGATAACAGCCTTTGCCTTGCCGTCCTTGATATGCTCCTTAGTAACGATGATAGGAGCGCCCTTTACCTTGTTTGTTGTATATACAGCTGCAACGCTGCACTCATTATCAGCAACGATGAGTGCAAGGTCATTCTTCTTCTTTGCAGCAGGGAGAGCATTGTTTGCTGCTGCATCAGCCTCAGCCATTTCTCCGAGAGGCTTATGTGCAAGGCCGCACTGTACTCCGTTTGCTCTGAATCCCTTTGCAGCACACACGCCGCCTTCTACGAAAGTAACATTCTGTAATTCTACCAGCTTCATGCTGTTTCCTCCTTTATCTTAAATGGAAATATGATATTTTGCTTATATGTGGGTCTTTATATATTAACTTAACCGATACTGCTGCTGTCTGATGACTTGTCAGAGCACATACCGATATCAGATAATTTTCGCTGTTTATATTGATCGCCTGTCGGATCACATTTATATACTGAATCTATTAATCGAATACTTTTCCGTAAATTTCTTTTCTTTGACTTCTTGCTTCTACAAATGAATCTACTATTTTAGTCATAGCTCTCTTATAGTTTTCTCTGTTTTCGTAAGCATCATTAACTGCTTTTCTTAATACATCGGGGGTTATATCTATCTCATTCTTATTCAGGAACACTCCTGCATTCATTCTTTGAACTGTTCTTGCAACATCAAACTGGTCATATTTCTGAGGTATGAGGATCAAAGGTATCCCTGCCGATAAGCTTTCTGTGGTGGAATTAAGACCTGCATGAGAAATAAAGACATCTACTTCAGGCAAAAGCTGGGTCTGAGGTACATAGTTGTATATACTGAAGTTTTCGGGTATATAACTGAAGCTTTTCTTGATATCAACAAATTTTCCGACTGATACGATGACCTGATATTCTTCTGAATCCTTAAAGGCTTCGATACATCTGTGATAAAATTCAAGTTCTTTTCCGAACACTGTTCCAAGCGAAATAAAAAGCAGCTTTTTATTCTTGTCCTTCTTAAAATCAAAATTTGTATCGATAACTCTTTTTTCGATATTCGGTCCGATAAAGAAGCAGGTCTCATCAGTATCCTCAGGTCTGAGGTGGAAGAACTTTGAAGTAAGTATCAGCTTCTTGAAGTTGTTCGGTGTGGTATGGAGTCCGACAAAATCGTGCAGATTGATATTATATTTCTTATTGGTAGCCATAAGTCCCATCATTCTGCCCTCAGTGAGGTCAAGCTTTTCATCGGTAAAGATAAACGCAGTGTATATCTTCACGAATTTTTTGGGATCAATGTGAAGTACCTTGTTCATTTCCTCGATATCGAAGAAAGAATCGAAAACATAATAATCATAGTCCGTCTTGTCGTTCAACAGCATCGTAATAAGAACGTCTGTTGCCTTTCCGAACATGAACGCATTGATAGCGAACGGCGGAGCATATGGAGGAAGTTTGCTTGCAATTTCGCTAACATCTGCCGAATACACTACCTTTTTAACGGGTATATCATTCAATCTTGCTGCGAATTCGTCCATAACGTAACAGGTCACATCGTACCCCAGTTCTGCAAGCTCTCTTACGATCTCAACACTTCCCGTAAAATGGCCATGCAAGATACCGTTTACGATCAATATTTTCTTTTTAGCCTTGTCGCCGGTATTCTCCCCCTCTTCCTGATTTTTTCCGCTTTCCTCAAATGTCATTATGTAGTGTCCTCCTTAATTTTCTGAGCAAATTTTGCTATCACGCTCAGATATTCTTCTTTTTCCTCATTAGAACCGAATTCATGGCATTTTGCCATTATACCTGCTTTTTCAAGGACGTTGCTCATCTGTGGATAGAAAAGCTTCAGGTACTTTTCTTTTCCATTGTAAAGATTGAACATAAGCTGTCCCTCGAACATCTCGCCCACAAACGGGTCATCGCTAAGCATCTCGATAGCTCTCTTTATAGCTACACGAGAGCATATCTTCTGACGCAGCATACGACTTACATCTGCAAGGCTGAGCTGATCCTTTGTCTTTTCCATAATGGTATTGAACCATTCATCAACGGCATTATCCATGTCGTCGTCCTCTATGAGATCATACTCATAGATCTCTCTTAGTTTTCTGCTCATGTTTCATTCCCCCCGAAATGATATTTCATGATTTGTCATCGTCATATCAAACCAGTTGTTTCGTCAATTCCCATCATTATATTAAGGCACTGTACAGCAGCACCGCTTGCGCCCTTGCCGAGGTTATCAAGACGGGCACAAAGGAGTATCTGCTCGTCATTGCCAAAAACAAACACCTGTAATTTGTTCTGTCCGCTGAGAGTATTTGAAGCAAGGAAGAAGGCTTTCTGCTCGTCAGCCGACATAAGCGGCATAACCTCTACCATTTTTGCGCCCTCATAGTGCTTAGCGTACATCTCGTGTACCTGCTGTGCCGTTACTTTCCTGTCAAGCATTCTTGTCTGGAGCGGAACACTTACTACCATTCCGCTGAAATAATCGCATACCATAGGATTGAACATAGGGGTATATGTAAGACCCGATACAGCCTTCATCTCAGGAAGGTGCTTATGCTGCTGAGAAAGTGCGTACTGACGCGGACTGTTGAACTCATACGGCTTATCATCGCCCTCATATACAGCGATAGCCTTCTTGCCTGCTCCGCTGTAGCCTGAAGTTGCATAGGCAAATACAGGGAAATCAGCAGGAATTATACCGTTGCTCACAAGTGGGTAAACTATCGAAGCAAATCCGCTTGCATAGCATCCCGGAACAGCTACTCTGTTGGACTTCTGTATCTTCTCCCTGTGAGCAGGTGAAAGCTCAGGGAAACCGTAAGCCCATGCGGGATTTGTACGGTGAGCGGTAGAAGCATCGATTATGCGAACGTGATCGTTGTCCTTGTCGATGAAGGATACAGCCTCGATAGAAGCTGCGTCGGGCAGGCAGAGGAATACATAGTCTGCACTGTTGATAAGGCGGGCACGTTCCGCAGGATCTTTTCTCAGCTCCTCGCTTATTTTCATTATTTCAAGGTCGTTTCTGTTCTGGAAACGCTCCTGTATTTTAAGACCTGTTGTGCCTTCCTGACCGTCTATATAGATTTTAACTGACATAATGTTTTCCTCCGTTTTTCGAGAAGTAAGATTCCCTTATGAAAGGGATTCCAAAGGGTTCACAACCCTTTGGCAGAGTCCAGAGGCAGCGCCTCTGGCAGGGATTGGGGCAGCGCCCCAAATATAACAAAGCGCTCCGCAAGGGTGAATTCCGAAAACAATCCAGTGAATTGTTTTCGGAAGAGGGACGCCCTGCAAGTGAGGGCGTCCCTCACTATAGATCGTTAATAGTCTTAAAGTCTTTTCGGGCGGATGATATCCGCCCCTACAAGCTAAGGGCTAAATGCTCGCAATTGCGGGCGGATGATCTCCCAACAGGAGCCGCGACCCTCTGTCCTTCGGACATCTCCCTATACTATAGGGAGTCACCGCCCCTACTTGCGTTTATTGACTTTGCGTTCGTATTTTTCACGTTTGGGGTCTTTAAGGTCGGACTTGTCCTCTATCATCGAATGCCACACACTGATTATCAGTGTCACGGCAACGATGGCTGCGAACCATAATATATGCGTCTTAGGCATAGCGGCTATCCAGAGTCCCATGACCAGCTCGCCGATTATCCAGATAACGCCCATAAGTATGGTAAGTCCGATTATAAAGGTGATATCCTTTTTTTTCATATCAGAGTCCAAGTGCCTTTTCTGCAAGAGCTATCTGTTCCTTTACAGCGTCAGGCGAAGGACCGCCCTCGGACTTTCTCTCACGAACGCAGGTGTCAAGGCTTATAGCCTCGTAAACGTCCTCTGTAAAGAGGTCTGTCATTGCCTTATAATCGGAAAGCGGCAGAGTCTCGAGAGTAAGTCCCTTCTGTATGCACTGAGCAACGAGAGTTCCTGTTATTTTGTAAGCATCACGGAAAGGCATACCCTTCTTAACGAGGTAGTCGGCACAGTCCGTAGCGTTTATAAAGCCTCTTGCAGCAGCGTTTCGCATATTATCCTTGAGAACGCGCATCGTTGCAAGCATAGGTGTGAAAGTCTTTACGCAGAGCTTGACATTGTCAACGGCATCGAAGATAGCTTCCTTGTCCTCCTGCATATCCTTGTTGTATGCGAGAGGGAGTCCCTTCATCATTGTGAGGAGAGTCATGAGGTCGCCGTTGACTCTGCCCGTCTTGCCGCGGATAAGCTCAGTTACATCGGGGTTCTTCTTCTGGGGCATTATTGACGAGCCTGTAGCGAAAGCGTCGTCAAGCTCAACGAACTTGAATTCCCATGAGCACCAGAGGATTATTTCCTCGGAAAATCTTGAAAGGTGAGTCATAAGCAGTGACAGTGCGCAGCCCAGCTCTACGCAGTAATCTCTGTCAGAAACGCCGTCAAGGCTGTTTGGCATCGGAGCTGTAAAGCCGAGAAGGTCTGAGGTCTGCTTACGGTTTGTCTTATATGTAGTACCTGCAAGAGCGCCGCTGCCGAGAGGACAGTAGTTCATTCTCTTTGCGGTATCCTGTAATCTTTCCATATCGCGGAGAAGCATCCACACATACGCCATGAGGTGATGCGCAAGAGTTATAGGCTGAGCGCGCTGGAGGTGGGTATAACCCGGCATTATAGTTTCGGTGTGCTCCTTAGCCATTTTTACGAGAGTAACAGCAAGCTCCTTCACCATTGAATATATCTCGTCTATCTCGTCGCGGAGGTAGAGTCTGAGGTCAACAGCCACCTGATCGTTTCTTGAACGTGAGGTGTGGAGTCTCTTACCAACATCGCCGAGGCGCTTTGTGAGTTCAGCTTCGACGAACATATGGATATCCTCAGCATTCGGGTCAAGCTCCAGCTTGCCGCTGTCGATATCAGAGAGTATACCCTTCAGACCTGCGATTATTTCGAGGCTGTCCTCCTTGGTTATTATGCCGCAGTCTCCCAGCATAGTAGCGTGGGCGATACTGCCCTTAATATCGTGACGGTACATACGTCCGTCAAAGGCAATGGAAGAATTGAAGGCGTTGACACCTGCATCGACCTGCTTTGAAAATCTTCCTGCCCACATCATATCAGCCATAATTTTTCTCCTTTTGTAGGGAACGCCGCCCTCGGCGTTCCGTCATAACAGAATATTTTGCAGGGGCGGACATCTTCCGCCCAAAAAACTTATATTATACCGTCGTGCGGACAATATCCGCACCTACTGACGGCTCAGATGTATTTATTGCGGTAAACAAGGTCGGTACGCTCTGTAAAGCCCATGTGCTCCCAGAAAGCGTTGCCGTTTTCGTTATGTTCAAATACTACCAGAAGCACCTTGGTTATGCCCTCTTTTTTAAGGGCTTCCATAGCGCTTTCCACCAGCATTCTGCCTGTTCCCTGCTTACGGTATTCGGGAATGATAGAAACATGGTGGAAGATACCTCTCCGACCGTCATGACCTGCCAGTATAGTTCCCACTATCCTGCCGTTATCCTCAGCAACGAAACTCGTTGTGGGATTGCGTTTAAGGTATCTTGTGAAGCCTTCCACGCTGTCGTCAACGGGGTTAGTACCTTCGTGGTTTTTCCACACCTCAGCAACTCCGTCCCAGTCATTGATAGTCATGAGCCTTGTCTTTACCACGTTATCCCTCCGTTTCAATAAAGCTTTCTGTTTTGTATATTATCGTATTCCGCAAAGACTTCAAGGCATTCCTCTCGGTCAAGCTCCTCCGAGAATTTCTCCTCGGATTCATAGAATATCTTGTCTCTGAATCCGATCTTATCGGTATCGGATATATTGCAGCCGAAGTATACCTTTCTTATATTCGCCCAGAGTATCGCACCGAGACACATAGGACACGGCTCTGCAGTGGTATAAAGCTCGCAGCCCGAAAGGTCATGCGTGCCAATATTTTTACAAGCATTTCTTATCGCCATCATCTCGCCGTGGCAGGTAGGGTCGCCGTTTTTGATGACCTCGTTGTGGCCGCTGCCGATCACTTCGCCGTCTTTGACTATTACGCAGCCGAACGGGCCGCCGTGACCTGCTCTGATGCCTGTCCGCGCTTCTTCAATGGCTATTTTCATGAATTTATCCATAGCTTACTCCTCGCTGTTTTTGATAAATTCAGCCGTATCGTCGAGAACCGTTTTATTGAAGTGCCCGTCCTCGTCGCTGAAGAAATGTCCCAGACCGTCATAGAGCTTGTATGTGCAGTTGGACTTATCCTTGAGAGTCTCCTCCCAGAGTGGGAAGTCCTTATCGGCATACACCTGTACATCTTCCTTGCCCTGCAAAAAGAGCATAGGTATATCGAGATTCTTTGCAGTTTCGCCTACTTTCAGCTCTTTGAGCGAGTCAAAGTAATTGCTGCCCCAGCCGAGAAGTATGGCGTCCTTATCGCTTCCCTCTTGCATTTTAGCAGCTTTATCGAGTTCAGCTTGTATCATATTCTTCTGAGCATCGCTTTCAGCATCTTCGAGCTGAGCACTCAGCTGGTCTATGATGACCTCTATCAGATCACGGGAAGTTCCTGCAAGCGAGATTATACCCTTAACATCACTGTTTCTCTGAGCAATGGAAGGAGCTACACAACCGCCGAGACTGTGACCCATTACAAATATGCTGCTCGCTTTGCCTTCGTCAACGTAACCCTTTGCCAGCTTCACCGCTGCATCAGCATCTTCGAGTATCTCAGCCTCTACAGAGTAGTTATTGTCGCCTGCAAGCTCGGGTAACTGGAAGAATCTCTTATTATATCTGATAGTAGCGATACCTCTTTCTGCGAGACCGTGTGCCAGCTCGTTGAAGGTAGCAGTCTCGCCGCTGCCCTCGTTCATATTGTGCTGACCCGAGCCCTGTATAAGTATAACAACAGGCGGCTTTTCGGCGTTTTTAGGCATTGTGAGCATACCGTCGAGCTCATGCTCGCCCACCTTTATGGAAGTTTCGGCGTAAGCATCTGTTTCCTGCGGCTCTATCACTTCGTCCTGAGCAGGCTGGAACAATATGCCGTCTAATTTGCCCTCCTTGTTGAAAGCAAGCGTCAGATCGACCTCACTTTTTTCATACACCATACGTGTGACCGTGACTGTCATTCCCATCTGAGCTTGCTGGGTAGTCTCTTTCAATTCCTTGAAAGCGCCCATCTGTTCCTTCATCTGTTCAAGGACCTGATTCATCATATCGTCACTGAGCTGCTGTCTTGTCGCATCTGAAAAAAGTGCAGTTGTCGTATCTATTTTGCCCTCGGAAAGGTCTTTTGCAAGCTTTTTTGAAAGCTCAACATAGTCCTGTTCTTCGGAAGCTTCGGTCGTTTTCTCAGAAGCAGCCTCTGTAGTCTCGGCTGCTGTAGCAGCTGTATCTGAGCTGTCATTTTTTTCGGAAGTCTTTTTCTCTCCGCAGCCTGCAAGCAGCGACATAGCTGCAACAGCTGCAATGATCTTTTTAATATTCATCTCATAGCTCCAAATCAAAATTAGTGTTTCTATTAAGGTAAACAGGCAGGAGGAATTCCCCTGCCTGTATGATTATTCAAATATCAAATCGTATATCTGTCATCACGGCGGCAGCTTTTCCATGAATATCATAGGAAGAATGAAAAACAACGCTCCGATGATACTCGTCAAAACACACGCCGCGCTTATCTTGACTGCCCTTTTATCAAAGACCTTTTTGAAAAGCCTGCTGTATCTTACTTTATATTCTTTACCGATGACGTATTTCTTTGATAGCTTACCTTTGCCGTTTTCGGCAAATTCCTTTTTTATGCCTCCCACAACGCACTGATGAACCGTTCCGTCTATCTCATAGCAGGCAACAGCGCTTTTCATGCCCTTCGGCACTTCAAACCCTACCAGCTTTCCCACGCACCTTTTTGAGAAAAGTGCGATGACGAAATAGAATACAAAGATCAAGCTCCATGAAATAAAAACCAGAGCCGCCCCTAACGCTATAACGGCAACGAGATTAATTGCAGGTATATTGAACATACCAAACACAGCACACAACACCAGAAGCATGACAACAGGTTCAAGCAAACCCATTTTTGTATGCTTTGAAAGAAGATAACCAACTCCCAGTGCAGGCAGAGCAAACGCTATAAGTATGGTAAGCAGGGTATACCAATTATCAGATAAATTGTTTAAATTCTCATTCATACGCCCCTACAGTAATGAATATAAGCTGTGAATCCCGTTTAGAGCCTTACATTTATTTTTGTAGAATCGGGATATTATTCAAATGTCAATGCTATTTTAAAGAACATGAAAGCACCGACTATAAACAGTATACAATAATAACCTATCGCCCATTTGATACCGTTTTTCGCAGACTGTGCCTCGCTTCCGTCAGCAAGGAGAGCGTGTCCCGAATCGAGATCATCATAGTACAGCTTCACGGTATCGCCTTTTTTAAGGCGCTGATGAACGTCTATGAGCTTGGCTTCCTTTGTGAAAGTAATGCCGTCAGCTACATATTCAAGAGTAATATAGTTGACCTTTTCTGAGACAGACGGCGACGCGCTCTTGACAGCTGAATAATACATCATTGAATTCTCCGTAACTACCGCGTCTACCTCGACAGGCTGTCCGATAAATTTATCCACGCTGCACTTTTTCAGGCTGATAATATTCAGCACGAGGTATACCGTTATACCAACGAATACGACTGCCATTACCAGCCAGAAAAGCACCCATATTATTGTTGACACTAATTACTTGTTGTTTCTCTTCTTGTCGAGCTGAGCCCTTACCTTTATCGGGAGACCGAAGAGATTGATGAAGCCTGCTGCGTCAGCCTGATTGTAAACCTCATCCTCGTCGAATGTAGCAACTTCCTCATCATAGAGTGTGTATGGTGAAGTTACGCCTGCGTTGATGATGTTGCCCTTGTAGAGCTTGAGCTTAACGTCACCTGTAACTCTCTCCTGAGTCTTGTCAACGAAAGCTGTAAGAGCTTCACGGAGAGGTGTGTACCACTGACCGTTGTAAACGATATCAGCGAACTTGATTCCGAGGTACTGCTTGATACGTGCAGTTTCCTTGTCGAGAGTGATAGTCTCGAGAACCTCGTGAGCGTGATAAAGGATAGCACCGCCGGGAGTCTCGTAAACGCCTCTTGACTTCATACCAACAAGACGGTTCTCAACGAGGTCTGCAAGACCGATACCGTTCTCGCCGCCGAGCTTGTTAAGAGCAGATACCATCTCAACACCGTTGAGTGTCTTGCCGTCGAGCTGTGTAGGAACGCCCTTCTCGAAGTGAAGTGTGATATATGTAGGCTTGTCAGGAGCATCGATAGGTGATACGCCCATTTCGAGGAAGCCCTTCTTTTCGTACTGTGGCTCGTTTGCAGGATCTTCAAGATCAAGACCCTCATGTGAAAGGTGCCAGATGTTCTTATCCTTTGAGTAGTTTGTCTCTCTGTTGATCTTGAGTGGGATATTGTGAGCCTCTGCGTAATCGATCTCCTCGTCACGGCTCTTGATGTCCCATTCTCTCCATGGAGCGATGATAGCCATTTCAGGAGCGAATGCCTTGATAGCAAGCTCAAATCTTACCTGATCGTTGCCCTTGCCTGTGCAGCCGTGGCAGATAGCGTCAGCGCCCTCTGCAATTGCGATCTCAGCGATACGCTTAGCAATGATAGGACGAGCAAAAGATGTACCGAGCATATATCTGTTCTCGTAGATAGCGCCTGCCTGAACTGTAGGATATACATAATCCTGAATGAATTCTTCCTTGAGGTCTGCAATAATGAGCTTTGAAGCACCTGTCTTGATAGCCTTTTCCTCGAGTCCGTCAAGCTCTGTGCCCTGTCCAACGTCACCTGATACAGCGATAACTTCACAGTTGTTGTAGTTTTCCTTGAGCCACGGAATAATGATAGATGTGTCAAGTCCGCCTGAGTATGCAAGAACTACCTTTTTGATATCCTTTTTGTTTACCATAGTAATGACCTCCTGAATATAAATGCCGCATATTGCAGCATGGATTTTCAATATACCTCTATTATACTACACATGAAAAGAATGTCAAGAGTATTTGCATAAATATTCATTTATATCACAAATATTCACGATTTAATGCATATTATTCATTTTTGCCCCTATATCAGCCGTGTTGCACTATGGTTACGTTCCATTAATCTCTGAGTGAAAAACCCCTGTTAAAACATTGTCAGTTTTGTATGAATTTACGATTTTTCCGTAAAACAAGCCGAATTGCTTGATATTTCAAGATATTGCGTTTATAATGGGATTATGGATAAGGCTCTGGTGCTGTACTCCGATACGAACAGAACCATGCAAAGTTTTCCTATACATATATGGAGGTTAACATTATGGCTGAGAAAAACGGAACAAAGATAACGATATTGGGTGCAGGCAATGTTGGCGCAACTGTTGCGTATACATTTGCTGTTGCAGGTACTTGCTCCGATATAGTTCTTGTTGACATCAACAAGGCAAAGGCAAAGGGCGAAGCTATGGATATCCGTCAGGGTGTTTCCTTCGGCGAAAATGTTGAAGTATTCGACGGCGGTTATGAGGACGCTAAGGATTCAGATATAGTCGTTGTTACACTTGGTCTTGCAAGAAAACCGGGTCAGACCCGTCTTGACCTTGCTCAGACTAACGTAAATATCATAAAAGAAGTTATGCCGCAGGTGGCAAAATATGCTCCTGATGCAATATATGTCGTTGTCAGCAATCCTGTTGACATTCTTACTTACACTATTCTTAAATGCACAGACCTCAAACCAAATCAGGTCATCGGCTCCGGTACTGCTCTCGACACATCGAGACTCCGTTCAATTATTGCCGATCATGTAGGTCTCAGCCCTAACAGTATTCACGCTTATGTATTCGGTGAGCACGGCGATTCTTCATTTATCCCGTGGTCGCTTACAAATATCGCAGGTATCCCTATGGAGGAATACTGCGCAGATCAGGATCACGCTGACCTTGATGAAGACGAGATCATCAATGAAGTACGCACAGCAGGTGCAGAGGTCATCAAGAGAAAGGGCGCTACATTCTACGCTATAGCTATGAGCGTAAACAAGATATGCGATTCTATCCTTCGTGACGCAAACAATATCATTACAGTTTCAACAATGATAAACAACAGATACGGCGTTAACGACGTTTGCCTCAGCCTTCCTTGCGTAATCGGAAGCAACGGTATCGAAAGAGAAGTTTCACCTAAGCTCAATGACGAGGAGATCTCAAAGATACAGGCAAGCGCAAAGGCTCTCAGAAACGTTATTGACCAGATAGAGTTCTGAGCACATCCCTTGCAATTATAAAGTACATATGATATAATGAGCCGTAGAGCACTTTGCTCTGCGGCTTTTTACATAAGAGAGTTGAATAAAGCCGTTATCTGTCAGCCATTAGCCGTTAGCTATGTAGGGGCGAGTTACGCTCGCCCGTGCCATATAACATGAACCTAATTGTAGGGGCTGTTCTCACCTTTCGGTTCGGTCGGTGTTTCTGCTTTGCAGAGGTGTCCACCGGACACCCACACCGTCCCCGACAGCCCCTGAAATAAATGTGGGCGGATGATATCCGCCCCTACGTATGGTTTCATGTTACGTGTCGTGTACATCGCGGGCGAACACTGTTCGCCCCTACACGGCTAAGGGCTGACAGTTTAAACAGGCTGAATAAAAAGGAATGATATTTATGAGTTTGAATGATACACCATCATCGGAGAGAGTCCACATCGGCTTCTTCGGTCGCAGAAATGCAGGTAAATCCAGCGTTGTCAACGCTGTAACAGGTCAGGAGCTTTCCGTTGTTTCCGACGTGAAAGGTACTACCACTGACCCCGTCACTAAGGCTATGGAGCTTCTACCGCTCGGCCCTGTAGTGATAATCGATACCCCGGGCTTTGACGACGAAGGAACTCTCGGAGAAATGAGAGTCCGCAAAACAAAACAGATACTCAACCGCACAGACCTTGCTGTGCTCATCGTTGACGGCACTGTCGGTCTTACCGACACCGAACGCCAGCTTATCGGCATTTTCAAGGAAAAAAATATCCCATATCTTACCGTTTATAACAAGTCGGATATCGCTCAGAAGCGCGTCTGTCAGGACAACGAAACACAAGTCAGCGCACTTACAGGCGAGAATATCTATGAGCTGAAAGAACGCATTGCAGCTCTTGCAAAGCTGCCGACGGAAGAAAAACGCATCGTGGGCGATCTCCTCAGTGCAGGCGACATGACCGTTCTCGTCACTCCTATCGATGCTGCTGCTCCGAAGGGACGCATGATACTTCCGCAGGTACAGACTCTCCGCGATATACTCGATGCGGACGCTATGGCTGTATTCACAAAGGAGCATCAGCTTGCGGAAACTCTCGAAAAACTGAGTGCTCCGCCGAAAATGGTCATCACCGACAGTCAGGCATTCGCAATAGTCAGCAAGATCGTTCCCGAAAGCGTCCCCCTGACATCTTTCTCAATACTCATGGCGCGTTACAAGGGCTTCCTCGAAACCTCCGTAAAGGGCGCAGCTGCCATAAAAACGCTGAAAGACGGCGACACTGTACTCATATCCGAGGGCTGCACCCACCACCGTCAGTGCGGTGATATCGGCAGTGTAAAACTCCCTGCCCTGCTGAAAAAAACTACAGGCAAGACCCTTGATATCGAGCTTAGCTCAGGACGCGAATTTCCCGAAGATCTGTCGAAATACAGCCTCGTGATACACTGCGGCGGCTGTATGCTCAACGAACGCGAAATGACCTACCGCCGCAAGTCTGCCGAAGATCAGAACGTGCCTTTCACCAATTACGGCATCGCTCTCGCTATGATGAACGGCATATTAAAGCGCAGTCTCGGAATATTCCCCGACCTTGCAAAGGAGATAGAATGAAAGCGCGGCTTCCTTATATTATCGGTTTCCTGCTGCTTACGGCAATTGAGGTCTGCATCGGCGTGTTTGAGTTCAGCCATTTCATACGCTCATACGTTGGCGATGTCATAATCGTGTGGGTGCTGTACTGCCTGTTCCGCTCATTCGTGCCAAAGCGATTCAACTCCTACGCCGTCGCTCTCGGTATACTTGCATTTTCATTCGCTGTGGAATTTCTGCAAAAGGCTCATATCGCGGATATCCTCGGTGTGGAAAACAAGCTGCTGAGAATACTCATCGGCACAAGTTACGCCACCGAAGACCTCTGGAGCTATGCCGCAGGAACACTTGTCATATTCATTGCAATACTGATATCACATCGCAAAAGGAGCCAAAATGACTGAAAATAATACAAAAAACAGCTCAGCCCACTTCGGTGCTATAGACGGCATGAAGGGCATCGGTGCTTGTATCATCGCCTTTTTCTGGCACTATCGCCACTTCCGACCGCAAAACGGCTTCCCGATGCATTCGGTTTTCCCCATGTCCTACGATTACGGATCATTCATGGTTGAGCTTTTCTTCATGCTGTCGGGATTCGGCATGATGACGGGATATTTCACAAGAGTTTCCGAGCACCGCATAGGCTTTTGCGAATTTATGGGAAAGCGCCTGAAAAAGCTCTATCCGCCGTTCCTTTTCTTCACCGCACTGACTGTCATATTACAGCTCGTATACCGCAGCAAATGCGGCGAAACTTTCGTTTACAATAATTTTGACATAGAGCACTTAATATACAATCTCTTCCTCATGCAGGACGGATTTTTCGGCGAAGGCTGGTCCTTTGACGCGCCGTCGTGGTGCATAAGTATATGTATTCTTTGCTATCTGCTGTTTTACTTCATACTCTACCGTGTCAAGGACGAGCGCCACGCCTGCTATGTATTCTTTGCAACTGCCCTCTTAGGTACGACGATCATACTGTCAGGCAAGAGCTACCCCATATGGAACAGCCTCGTGGGACGCGGTATTTCCTGCTTTTCCATAGGAGCTATCCTCAGCATCGTCTACAAAAACAGAGACCGTTTCAGGTCTCAGCGGCTCGGCTATGCCTGCCTTGCTGCCGTTATAGCAAGCTACCTTGTACTGCGTTTTAAGAGCGAATTCATGGGCAATTTCAGAATGGCATTCATTCTCGGCATTGCTCCGTCGTTAATACTTGCGGTACTTTTCATACCGTGGCTGAGGAAGCTCCTCAGCATTCGTCCGCTTACCTACCTCGGCAGCCTGTCCATTGTCATCTACCTTGTGCATTTCCCTGTTCAGTGCGCTGTTGTCACTGTTGATAAATACTGCGGACTCGGACTTGATTATTCTACAAAGCCTGTGTGGTTCGTCTATGCTGCGGCAGTCATCGTTTCCGCGCTGATATACAAGCTGTTTATCGCAAAGACTGCGGAAAAAGTGATACTCGGCTTTTTTGCAAAAAACAGCAGCTCAGCCGACACGAAAAAGAATTCATAAAAATATATATTATAAACAAAAGCACTCCCGTGTGCATATAATGAATTGAAGTTGTATAAACTCAGCCGCTCAGGCAATAATAATGACATCAACCAAAATTCATCATATATACACGGGAGAATTATCATGTCAGTCAAACGCGGAGAAATATATTATGCCGACCTCAGCCCTGTAGTTGGCTCTGAACAAGGCGGTATCAGACCTGTACTTATAGTCCAGAACGATGTTGGGAACAAGCACAGCCCCACTGTCATTGCCGCTGCTATAACCAGTCAGCGCGACAAAAACCACCTGCCTACGCACATTGCAGTGCAGGCGGACAAATGCGGTCTTGCAAAGGACAGCATCGTGCTTCTCGAACAGATACGAACTATCGACAAACGCCGCCTGAAAGACAAAATGGGCGAGCTCGACCTGAATTCCATGACCAAAGTGGATACAGCGCTCTCAATAAGCTTTGGCTTGGAGATATAAGCAGTAAGGATTATGTAGGGGCGCACAGTGTGCGCCCCTACATAGCTAAAGGCTAACGGCTAACGGCTGACGGGCGGATAATATCCGCCCCTACAGGCTAATGGCTTTGAACGCCGCCCCTACAGGCTAAAAACGTGCTGTAAGCGAAAGCAGATCAGCGATTTTGTACAGAGTGAACGAGTTTACGAGTGCCAACGTGGAAAGGGTGCAGCGTCACGCTGCCTAAGGGCTAAGGGCTTTGAACGGCGACACCTCAATTATGCATTATGAATTATGCATTATGCATTAAAAAGGGTGCAGCGTCACGCTGCCTGAGGGCTCAACAGCGCCGAGAAAAGCGGTACTGCCACGCTAAATCCAAGTGCTGTGATAAGCTGTATCACATCGGGTGCTACAGTACTGAATATTACCTGCATCTGCGGTACCATAACGGCTGCCGCAAGTACCGCTGCGGATATCGCAACTGCTCCAACGAGCTTCATATTGCCAAAGGGATTCATGCGGAATATCGACCTTTGCTCCGAACGGCACTCAAAAACGTGTATCAGCTGCGATGTAACAAGAGTAATTAGCGCCGCCGTGCGCCCTGCTTCAAGTGAGCCTCCCATTCGCATCACCGTAGTAAAGCTGGCAAGTGTGGAAATTCCGATAAATATGCCTCTCAGAACTATTTTCCACATCAGTCCGCCTGCGAAAAAGCCCTCGTTTGAGCGCCGCGGCGGTCGGTTCATTATATCGCTCTCGGGGCGTTCCATTCCAAGCGCTACCGCAGGAAGTCCGTCTGTGACCAGATTCACAAGGAGTATCTGCACGGGAAGAAGGACTATCGGCATTCCCATGAGTATGCCGAGAAACATCGTCAGCACCTCGCCTATATTGCACGAAAGCAGATACCGCACGAATTTCCGTATATTAGCGTATACACACCTACCCTGCTCGACTGCATTCACCAGTGTTGCAAGATTATCGTCCAGAAGTATCACATCTGCTGCCTGCTTTGTGACATCAGTTCCCGTAATGCCCATAGCTACGCCCACATCGGCTTCCTTGACCGCAGGCGCATCGTTTACTCCGTCGCCCGTCATGGTGACTATCTCGCCGCGGCGCTTGAAGCTTCGCACGATACGCAGTTTATGTACAGGCTCTACTCTTGCAAACACCGTGTATTTGCCTATTTCACGGTCGAGCTCCTCGTCCGTCAGCTTATCCAGCTCCTCACCTGTCATAGCCTTTCCGCCCTTTAGCAGTCCTGCTTTTCTGGCAACTGCGACGGCGGTTTTTTTATGGTCGCCCGTTATCATGACCGTTTTCACGGAAGCTGCCGCGCATTTGCGGATAGCTGCCTTAGCTTCCTCACGGGGAGGATCGGTCATGCCTGCAAGTCCCAGAAATACGAGGTTTCCGCGGTTCGGGTCGAAATTCTCCGCAGCGCAGACCGCCAGTGCAAGAACTCTCAGCGCCCTGTCCGACATCTCCCCTGTCTTTTCTTCAAGCTCTCTCCTGACCGCAGACGTCATGGGGACAACTCTGCCGTTTTCGTCCATATACTGCGAACACCGTGGAAGTATTACTTCCTCAGCTCCCTTGAAATAAGTGCGGTCACCGCTGCTGCCCGAGCAATGCACCGCCATGAAACGTGTCTCACTGTCAAATGGGAACTCACCGAGCACACGAAAGCTGCCCGAAAGCGACTCCTTAGTGATACCCGACTTTGCAGCCGCTATGAGCAGAGCTGCTTCCGTAGGATCTCCCGTAACTTTCCACTCGCCCTTGCCTGCAAGAGTACCTCTGTTGCGGCTTTTCGGAGCTTCCTGTGCCGTTATTTCAGCCGTTGAGCACATAACTCCGCAGCGCATAGCTTCCGTGAGAGCTTTTTCCGCTGTAGGATTCACGGCGATATCCCCCTCTTTTGTAACAGCTCCGCTAACTCTGTATCCCATGCCACTGAAATAATAATTATCCCTGACCGTTGAAAGCTCAGTAACGGTCATTTTATTTTCGGTTATAGTTCCCGTTTTATCAGAACATATCACCGAGGCACAGCCAAGAGTCTCAACACTGTGCAGCTTGTTCACGAGAGCTTTCTGCTTCAGCATACGGCTCACTGCCAGTGCAAGGGCTATAGTCACAGTGGCAGGGAGTCCCTCGGGAATCGCAGCAATAGCTATGGTTATTCCTGTCATGAGCATATCAAAGACGTTCTCACCGCGAAGGACACCTGCTCCGAACACTGCCACGCAGACTATGAGACATATCACCGCCACAGCTTTTCCCAGCTCAGCAAGGCGCTTTTGCAGCGGAGTAGGCTCGCTGTCGATATCCGTGAGCATCTCCGATATCTTACCCATCTGTGTCCGCAGACCCGTTGCGATGACTTTAGCGCGGCAAGTGCCCTTTGTTGCAGAAGCTCCGCAGTAAACGATGTTGGCTTTATTCAGGGAATTGTCCGTATCGTTCACATCGCCTGCCGACTTTCCGACAGCTACGGATTCGCCTGTGAGTACAGACTCGTCGGAGAAAAATCCTGCTGCTTTCAGCACAACGCAGTCAGCAGGGATACGGTCGCCTGCTTCAAGCTCGATGATATCGCCTGTTACGAGCTTAGCCGCTTCTATCTCGATAAGTTTTCCGTCACGCCAGCACTTAGCAGTCGGCGATGTCATGGAGCGCAGGGCTTCAAGCGTATTCTCCGTGCGGTATTCCTGCACAAAACCGAGTATCGCATCGAGCAGCACGATAAGAATTATCGTCACCGCATCGGATATCTCACCCAGCAGAACAGATACCACCGTCGCTGCAAGAAGTATCATTACCATTATGTCCCTGAACTGACCGAGAAATATCTTCATAGGACCTGTTTTCCTGCTGTCTCTGAGGACATTTTCGCCCTCTTCCTTCAGCTTTTCAGCTGCTTCATTTTCTGTAAGACCCATATTTTCACCCTTTCGAGAATCGTTGTCCTTACAGGATATGACAGTTCTCGGACAAATATTCCCGTTTTTAGCCCTCTTTAGCCTTTATCCTGTAGGGGCGACGTTCCGTCGCCCGTCAATTATGCATTAATGATAAATGACGGGCGGATAATATCCGCCCCCAGTCTGTCGAAAAAGTCCTTATACCAATGAATGGGATTCCAAAGGGACTGTGTTCCTTTGGCAGAGTCCAGAGGCAGCGCCTCTGATGGGTTGTGGGGCAAGCTTAACAAGCCCGTCCCCTTTGTCGCTGCGCGACATCTCCCCACACTGTGGGGAATAACCCCACAAATAGCCTCAAAGCGCTTCGCAAAGGGTGAATTAAAAAACAGTCCAGTGGACTGTTTTTTAAGAGGGTG
>Ga0256405_10004581_pt1 | contig 25608 bp, 27 predicted proteins | sample RumenRJG_02DNA_FD_189096 | JGI IMG/M metagenome (GOLD analysis project Ga0256405, IMG submission 189096) | Bovine rumen microbial communities from Lethbridge, Alberta, Canada - RJG_02 | ecosystem: Host-associated > Mammals > Digestive system > Stomach > Rumen | place: Canada: Alberta... | reverse complement strand
AAAATATCACCAACGATTAACGCTGATGATATTGCGAATGTGGAAGTGGTTGAAAGTAAGCGATTTAACTAATATCGATTAATATCGAGTGATTACCGTTAATCGTATTCTATTTTCCCACGCAGAATGTTCTCGGATTCCTGACTCTCCCTGATTTTATCAAGGTTTCAGAGGCTCTTAGAGCGGTACGGGTAACAAAATAGTAACAATTTTATCAAAAACCCCTGAGGCTACCAAGGTCATCCGAACTCTTCGCTCTCAGGGGTTAGAATTTCAACGCATGGGCAAAGGTAGGCAATTTATTTGAATTATGCAAGAAAAAGAGGGAAAATCTCACGATTTCCCCTCTCAAAGGTTTATGGATACAAAGATTGTTGCTCAAATTAATGATTTTATTATCTTTAATAGTGGTTTCCTGAATATCCATCCTGCCATTCCGAGGATGATGGCGAGGGTAAATGGGAAGAACTTGATCGAGGTGGACTGCCACCAAGAAAGATCCTTCTCGACCTCAACGGGAACCTTCACCTCCTTATCCTTATATTTATATTCTATCCTCACGCTATCCTTATGCTCGACTGGCTTCTGAAACTCAATCGGCTTCTTCTGAGCCTTGTTCTTGAGGGAGTGGGATAGGGTTCCGTCAGGATTGATCCTCGCATCCGATACCGCATAATCGGTCTCCAAATGGGAGGTACTATCCTGAGTAGTCCTTTCCGCAGTCTGAGCAGGGATCTCCACGATGATGGTATCGGTGATATACTCAGTCCTGATCTCCACCTTCACATCGGATGAATCCTTCTCGGTGATGGTGGTGGATGATCCTGATCCCCGCTGGGTGGCGCACGACAGAAAAGAAAGCATTACTAATGCGCCACCCAGCATACCAATGCACCTATAATTAATAGCCGTGAGAAAAGATTTCCGCTTAGTCATATTTGAATCCTCCGAAAATTATACTATTGATCCTTCGCTTCCAACCGTTCTCGAATTTGAGATAGGTATATTTCTTACGCTCCTGAAGGGTCGCAGTCCTGCCTATCCTGCGCTCATAGCGGCTGATCGATGACTGGATGATATCATCGGTATATTTCAGGCGGGCTTTCTGAACCGCATCGAAGAATATCTTCGGATCCTGAGCATTGATGGCTGCAATGGTCTTTTTGCCTACGATACCATCCTGAACCACTCCGAGGATCCTCTGAGGGATGGTGATGCCGTATTTCCCTGAAGTCCACATCCAATCGACAACGGCATTGGCAACCGACTGATCCGTGATCTCATCGGCTTTCCATTTATCCCAAAATAAGGTCTTGATGATATCGAGCCATGTATCATATCGCATATTCCTCAAAGCCCTGACGGATGAATCCGTAAATCCGTTCTTCCTGCAATATGCCTTGAAGGTGTTCATGGTGACACCGCACATGGTGGCTCCGCCAGCATCAACGGGATCGTTGGCGAACCCAGTCTTTTTCGCCATCTCATAGATCTGCTCATTCGGCAGATCGAGATACTTCTTGTTCACCCCTGCCTCGAAATAGAGGATGAACGGGACAATCTTCCTGATATCAGCCATAAACCTTTCTCCTTTCGTTTAGTTATTCATTATAATTTGTCATCCTTCAGATCATCAAGCGAGACATCGAAATGTCTCTCGGTCTTATCGATCATGATCTTCTGTAGGATCTTCCAAAAGCGTGAATCATTCTCGCTACGACATGATGAATTGTTTTCAAGTGCCGACCAAATCTGCTCGAATAGGATCACACCCGTCACGATATAGCTCAGAGGTACATCAATATGGATGAAAACCCAATGCTCCGCCATGAATCCGAGGATGATGAGAACCAATCTCTCAGGGATGGTTTTCCTGACTACCTTTCCAAATGCGAAAGATGTGAATCTCGATGGTCTCTTAGCCTTGTCGGGATAAGCCTCCTTAACCCTCTTGTCGAGCTGATAGGCAGTCCATGCATCATATAGGATGAAAGCTATCATGACAACGATTAAGGGGAATGTAGGACGGAATTCTGCGATAGCCCATCCGAGCCATCCCCCGATGGCTGCAAAGGCGATTTTCCAATAATTATAGATACTATTCATCATGAAGATCCGAAATTTGTGGCAAAGATAGCAAAAAGATGCCTAATAAGCACCATAATTTATGCTAAAAATTATAAAAGAGCCTCATTTTCATCATTTTGAATGAAAAACCATCCCCCTCCGTATCTCAGGAATAGGGGATGGCGAAACTCAGTTTATTATTCGGTTGTTGGAGCCGATTTTCATTCATAATCCTCCCTTGAACCCTTTCGGGGATCAGGGGAGGCTGAGAAAAGGATCGTTATTCAGAGGCTTAATAGTCATTTTACCAGTTCTTTATTTTCAGGAATCCGTCACCATCAACATATACCTCTCCTGAAGTTGAAGCACCACCATAAGTTTTCCATGCAGATTTGGAGCTTGGGGTGATCTCGATCTTTCCTGACGCATTGATACCTATTGCGATACTACCACTTGATCTTCCTATTTTTATTATTGGATTATACCATGTGTCTAATGTTATTTCGGTTCCTGATCCACCATTATTAATACTAAACACCCTTGGATTACAAACGGAACTCCATGTCCCATCCGTATGCCTTGTATAGACCATTCCTCCATTAACATACATCTGCCATCTCAGGTTTCCACCGCTTAAAGCCTCCAAATAAGTCGTACCATCGCATCCCGCACGGAGGGCTACTTTACCACCACTATCATAGATCCTGAAAGCTCCTGCAATGAGGTTTGAGATATATGCTGCCTCGGCAAGAAGGAGTCCCGTTGCGACACTCTCGAACTGAGAACCGAAGGAATTCCAATATGAGGTATTTGTCGGGGTCTTATTATAGAAGCTTCCCGCATCAACCCTCGCCACATACCAAGATCCACTATATTTTACCACATCAACCCTCTTAGAGTTGCCATAATAGGTCGCAGAACTATTATAATCACCTCGGCATACGATAGCGGGTCCGACATCACCACGATCACCTTTTGAACCTTGTGGGCCTTGTGGGCCTTGGGGGCCAGTCGGACCTTGGGGACCCGTTGCGCCAGTAGCACCAGTGGCTCCCGTTGCTCCCGTTGCGCCAGTATCTCCCTTATCTCCCTTGTCACCTTTTGCACCATTCGTTCCGTCATAGGGGGTGGTTCTGACGGGTGTAGTCCATGTCCCGCTGAGGGTATCATCACCATTGATGATCGCAGAAGTCATCCAAAGATAGTTCAGGGATGGCACATTCGGCATGGCGGTACTCCATCCGCTCGGATTCCTGACATTATTCGTCAGGGATGGCGGCTGTGAGGTGGATCCATTCACCGCATATCTATATTCGGTAAACTGACCGCTGACACCCTTCACTGCGATCTCCCAATAGGTCGTATTGGTCGGGGTTATTCCGCTTGCAGGGGTCTGGTTAATAAAGCGATAGACGGAGGTTGCAGTTCCTATGGTATAGGACACCTCATCGCCATTATAATAGAGGGTATCGGGATCATAATCGCCACGATACACTCCGACTGGCTGCTCATCACCCGACATACTCTGCACGATCAATCCCTTGACCTTCAGCTTTCCATCATGATTGGAGTTGAAATCAATACCCCAATCATTTCCGAATCCGAGTCTCAGGGCATTGTTCAGCATATCGAAATAGCTCTTTCCATCACCGCTAATTATCTTATCGGTGGTGACACGACCTGGCAGTACCTCCGTGAATCCATAGAGAGGAACAAATGAGCGTTCTCCCTCATATTCGCTATTCAGGATTCCATATAGCAGATGATAATAGGAATTATCGGAGGTCATCACGATAGGTGTCTCACTGAGCAGGAATGATCCCGTATTACCGCTCCTTTCCACCTTCACATAGAGATAGTATTTCTTATCCTGATCCGTAAGGGCAGATGAGGTGAATTGGCTGATAGTCCAAAACTTATACTCCGATGCATCATGAGAGCTGCTCATATTATTGATGCCGAGGGTCATATGCTGAAGGATTCCTGCGGGCGCAGAGAGGATCTTCGTACTATTATTATAGGTGACGTTATGGGCTACGGTCTGAGGATTGGTCGTGCTATTTACGAACCGATACTGCATGGACTCATCACCCACAAGCATCTGCATGGTCTGAACCGTGATCGGGTTGATACCCTTGGAGAAATTCTCGAATCCAGCCTCAATGAGATCATTCAGCATTCCGAGGGTTTCCTTGGTATCCCTGAATCTGCGCTTGGTGAATCCGATGATATTATTCTCTACATTATCTATCTCGACATCGATATTATCGATCTTCTTCAGCTTCGATGAAGAAGTCTCCCCCGCAATCGAGTTCGATATCTCGATGACTGGGGTATATGGAGAGGTGAGGAAATCCTTGATTCCCGTGATACGGATGGTTTTCCCATTAGGTGCGAACTGCCCATCTGTAAAGAGGATATAGGCTCCCGCCTTCATATAGCTCCCTATGGTAGCCCAATTGCGCTTCGCCCACAATCCCTGCAAGGTTCCCGTGAAGGTGAATTTCTGATCCTCATGCTCATAGAGATACCTTGCGGCTTCCCTGAACATATCCCATGAGGCTCCTACCTTGTTCACATTGTCGCAGACATAGGCATCGGGCAATGAGCATCCGAAAACGATATATGTATCATCCGCAACGGGCTTATAGGTATTGTCAGGCATCAGTATTCCATCGATCTCCTGAGGAACGATCTCGAATCTCCGAGCCGATTTCCCTTGGACTGCAGTATGGTAATATTTCACCTCGAATTCCTTTCCCGCAAGCATTCCCGATTGGAAGATGACGGTCATGGTCTCCCCCTCTATCAGATAATCATTATAATTGAGGGTCTGAGGGATCGATGAGTCAACTATATCATAGAAATGCTCTGAAGCATCCACCACCACTACCGATGAGATGGTACCAACCCTTGCAGGGTAGATCTCCGACAGATCAAGCGAATCCTCCTTGATTGCCTCGGACACCTCATCGATACGCTCGATAAAATATCCGTCCTCATCACTCTGATAAGTCCTGCCCTCATAGACCAATGTCTGAGACTTCGGCAGAAGCAGCTCCCTTGAGCGGTAGGTGGAGAAATCGATATTCCTGCTACCTCCCTGAGTATAGAGTCGCTTAATAGGCTTCTCATCGGTCTTAGTACTTCTGCCGATACCGGGCTCGAATCCGTTTCCCTTACCATAGGATAGGGGAAGCGGATCTTCCTTGAAATACTCAACCTTCCTCAGATAGATGGTCTTATTTACGATCTCCCACTCGGTCTCGAAGGTATCTGCCACCGACTGAAGGGCATCATCGATATATGAGTGATTGAACTCCACCGTCTTCTCGGATGACTGGATGCATGATCCCACACTCCATCCGCCACCGCTTCTCTCGTTGAGGTTCGCAACGATCTCCTGAAGGAATTCAAGCGGAGTGGCGCACATGGCATATTTCAGGCGATGATCCACCGAATTACGCATCTTATAGAGTCCCAAAAGATCCTCATCGGTTCCCATCGTCATGGTATATTCTATATTCCGAGTTCCATGCTTCTTCAGATTCTCAGAATCATTCAGGGTGAAGGTCTGCCCCATATACACCACCCATGCGCCCACGGGGATCTCCACGAATGCAGGGAGGGAGAATCTGAGCACCAACTGAGGCTTTGTCATGATGGCACGATAGCGATATGAATTCTCCGTTTCCTGAACTTCGAGAGTAACCAAATCGTTTGCATCCTTGCTGATAATACTCTTTCCTGACATCTTGATCTCAGGAATATCATCTTCTGTATAGTAATGGATAATCATCGGAATATATTTCTTTTTTTTGAGTCTTGAACTCGGTTTTACTGATAGGGATCAGCCCATCCCCCAGTTAAGAGGGATGAGCCTTCCATATATTAGAGGAAATGGGTGATAACGGCTGCAATCGTAGTAGATGCGCAGATGACCTCGGTAATGAAGATCCCCTTGCCATCGATGAACCGATAGTATCCCTTGTTATCATTGAATGCGCAGAATGCACCTCCCATGAGTGTTACCATGATGAGCCAAAGGAGCATCCACCAAGGGCAGATCAGTATGGTGCAGACCTGACTTAGGATCCCGCTTACGATGGCAAAGATGGAATGCCACTTGACATGATCCGCATCGAATAGCGGAAACGCACCGATGAAAATCAGGGATACGATAGTCAGGAATCCCACAAACTGAAAACTACTCCCATTCAGGGCTTCGATGAGCGATGGTGCGCTGAGGATCGTCACCGACCAAAGCCAAATAGTCCAAAGCCATCTCCATCCGCCTTTCGGCAGATCATAGACCATGTGGGAGATCGATTTCGGCAGCTCCTTCTTCTTGATGATGAATATAGCGATATATGCAATCAGCAGAAGAATCGCAATAATCAATAACTTAAACATATCAATGAATTGTTAATGATGAACGATATCAGAGGATGCCATGCTCTGCGCAATCGGTATCGACCTGCAACTTCAGGGCTGCACGCTCAGTCAGGAAATCCTTGTATGCCTGAATCTTAGCCTTTGCAGCATCGGAGGTCTTGGATCCATCGATGAGACCGAGATTTGCGGCATTGAACTCATTGATAAGCTTCTGCTCATAGTCCGAATCCCATTTGTACGAGATCACCGCCTGAGTGAACTTATTGGCTGATAGGGGAGCGAAAACGATCACCTCATCACACTGCCATTGGGTTTGGGTCTCGCCCTCTCCCTGCTGGGGTTCCTCACCTGAGGTCTGATTATTCTCGACCTCCACTTCCTGAATATTGAAACGATAGCGGGTTGATCCGTTACCTACTGCCTCGAAAACCGAGGGCTGATGATCATAATATGCCATGATAATATTGCTTTAATAAAATGGTTTGTAAAAGATGTTTTGAGTTACTATGAAAAGCCCATCCGAGCCATGATGCGACCCTCTGCTTGTATTCCATGAGGTCGGGTAGCGGATTGGCATTATTCAGCTTAGAGACCGCCTTGCAGAAATTCTGCTTCACGCATTTACGGATGAGCTTCTGCCTGCGGTAGAACTTATATCCCACATAGTCAAGCGCACGACCATGCTTATCAAACCGATTCTCGGCAATGGGGAATATCTGATAGTTATCCTTGATCTGCAAATGCAGCTCACTATCCATGTATTTACGGATCTCCGCCAATGCCTTGTGAAGGATCTCCTTGTTATCGGCAAAGAGGGGGATATCATCCGCATACTCCACCGCATCGAATGGCTCAGGCTTCCCAACGATTATATGGAGCCTTTCATTGATCCAGTGCATAAAATAGGCGAGATGTAGATTTGACAGATACTGGGAAAGATAGTTTCCGATGGGCAGCCCCTTGCAGCTATCAATGATCTCATCGAGCAGCCAAAGGACATCCTCATCCTTGATCTTCCTCCGAATGATGGATTTCATCACCCCATGATCGATGGAAGGATAGAACTTCCTGATATCGAGCTTCAGGCAATAGAGAGGCTTCCCCTTGTATTTCCTGATGATCCTATCCACCTGACGGGCGCAGCCCTCTATACCACGATCCTTGATGCAGGAGTAGGTATTATGGGTGAATACGGAAGTCCAAATCGGCTCCATCACATTCATGATGGCATGATGCACGATTCTGTCAGGATAGTACGGGAGCCTGAAGATCTCCCTCTCCTTTGGCTCATGGATGATGAAAACATCATATTCAGAGGTTCGGAACGTCTTGGTGAGCAGCTTTTCATGCAGAGCCATGATATTTGCCTCCCTATTGCGGTCATGGACTTTGACCCCATAGGTATGCAGCTTCCCCTTTCTCGCCTTCTTGTCAGCGAGATTCAGATTCTCGATGGATATGATCTTCTGAAAAAGGTTATCTACTCTTTTCATATTACTCTGCTTTTCTTATTCGGAGTCTTCGGTAGCCTATACGGATGGCATCCCTACCAACACCTTTCGGGTTTGCTTGAACTTTTTTACCAAGAGGTACGGTCATTGCCCCACTGATTTTTTCAGGACGGATCCTGATATTATAGCATAGGTGAGAGCCGATATTCGCATTCGCATTCGAGGGAGCGTTATTCGAGTTCGCATAGACGAATCCGTCTTTCGCACCGTTATTCGCATTACCGCCGAAATACACGCCTCTCGGAGCAATCGACCTTATAATTAATTATCACTACTCGAACCAATATCTATTCCCCTGACCCCTGAGAGTCACCCTTCGGGGGAACTTATTGCGCTTCTTTATCTCCCTGAGGACATAAAGGATCTCGGTTGACCCCGTGAAGAATTTCACCGATTCCGACTCAGGGCTATTCCTCTCAGGTCTCACCTGAACGAGGGTCTGCCCCTTGGTTCCCTTCGACTTTGAATATTTAGTCGGGACATCTTCAAGGAACTCGAACACCCAAAAGGAGGTATTCACCAAGTCAGATTGTGACTTATCCTTTCCGATCAGGGATCGGCTATTTTCGTCACGGGGGATATGGAGAAAGGCGAGGGAGCCATCATCCATCTCATCATTCTGCTGATGATTCATTTCTTCATTCATGATTCTTTCCTTTTATTCGATCTTATTCTTGATTTCGATTTCCAACCCCCGCCATCCATGAGACGGGATGGCGAGGGTACGATTTTCGCTTTCCGATTAATCGGGGATGAAGCAGAGGCGAGAGCCGATATACGCATGCGCATACGAGGGAGCGCTAGACGAGTGCGCATAGACGAATCCGTCCGGCGCACCGTTAGTCGCATGACCGCCGAAATACACGCCTCTCAGGGTGGTTGATGTTGGGATATTAGTAGAGTGATAATCACAGAAATATGTGCTATCACCACCTCCTACTGCAGTCGGCATGATATCGCCTTCCTCACCAAAGATGATGGCGGTAACATATCCTTCCGTGCGTGCTTCATTGCCGACATGATGATAACCATCATAGTTCGAGTCATTGAAGTTTGCGGGATCATCGGTCACATAGACACGGCTCAGGTTATCCCCTGCTGCGGGAGTGATCTGAACATTGATTCCGTCAGTCCATTGCCAAATATGACCGAATGGATTCTCAACACCACGATAGCGAGGAACTGAGACGGTTGCCAAGGTATCATCATTATCGGCAGGGATGGCATAATTCACGCATCCAGTGAAATCACCGAGTGAATTGGTGATACCGCAAGGAACGAAAGGATTATAAGAGTTATATCCGTTCCACTGATTTGATGTGAGGGTTGATACTCCTGCACCGAGACCTCCCTGATGATATCCATCTTGGGTCAGCTCCGCATTGTATGTAGCCTGAGAATTCAGGGTCGCATACTCCACGACAAAGAGCCAATAGAGATCCTTCTGCAAATCATAGGTCATGCAGTTCCATTTCGTTGATCCTGACTTACGATTACGGGCATAGGTTCGGAAATTGGTTCTGCTGAGATTGGTTACGGGTCTGCCAAGGAGTGAGCGATAGGTTCCATCCCAATCCGAGGTATTGTTACCGCCACGATACTGGGCATCCATATTCACGATGGAGCAGAGCTTATTGTTCGTGCGATCAAGCGATGCCTCATAAGCCGAGACATACTTTGTCTTGATATGGGTGTAACCTGGCAGAGGATATTCCGAGAAACGGACTCTGCGCTTATTCCCTGAGGTCTCGAACTTACGATAATAGTCGGGGATCTCGACCATAACCTGACCTCTCGAACCATCGAGGATATCACCTCCCCAATCGGTCGGGTTGAGATATTCAACCACCTCACCATCATCATTGAGCAGGCATCCTCTCATGCGGCTCTGAACGGGCAGATCACGATGGAGGGCGAGATTGCCGATGCGGGTGCAAGCGGGTGATGATACGGTCACATCGAACTCGATGCCATAGCTGACATCTTCTTCGAGATAGGGGAGCATTTCTGCGAGATAAGCCTTCTTACTCTCGCCACTCTCCAACACCTCCACAAGGAGATCAAATGGATTGTCACCTGAGACCGATGGCAGATCGCTCAGTCTCTTTCCTGCCTTGAACGCTGCAAGCATTTCAAGCACTTCTTGTTCTTGTTCTTGAGTCATAATCTAAAAAATTTTAGGGTTTATATTCCTTTTTCTTATCCCATGAATCTGAAAGCGATTGAGCCGCCTCTAATCAGGAGCCTCATGGATGATGGATCCACCAATCGGACTTTCTCATCCCTTTTCGGCTTTCGGGCTGATATCGCCCTACGTCCTGATACCGATATAGAAACCGAGTTTATCATACCGATTCCACATAAGAGCCGCTTCCCCAATAGATATCGTAGTAGTTAAGGAGAGTATTGTTGGGTGCAATCTCCCTTACCAACAGAGGACTCCAATCATTCAGGGGCACTGGCACATTGGAGGCTTCATCATCCTGATAGCATTTCAAGCTGATAATCACATCGATGGCAGATGTGGCATTCTTCGGTCTCACATAGATGGTGAAAGGAACACCATCCTCACCGATTTTGAATCCGTTTGCAAGACTCTCGATCTTTCCATGACTGACGATCCTACCGCCATTCACGAACTCACTGATATAACCATTCTTAGGCATGATAGATATAAATTAAATGGGTTAGACTTAGTTCTTTCTGATATTTCCGTCTGCATCGAGCCTCATTCTCGATGATGTAACCAATCGGATGGTCGGTGAGATGACCTCGATAATCACGGATCGGGCGATGGAAGTCCTCATGGTCGGGATGATATGGACTGCGCTCTTTCCGACCTTATTCACATGGATGGTACCATCGTGACCCACCGTCACCGCATTATTATCACAAATGAAGATGATATTCTGCTGAACGCTCGCAGGAGATAGCTTTGCATTGATCCTGAGCTCCGAATGATTGCCGTAGGTGATGTAGGCAGGGTAGGCTATCTCCAAGCCAGTAGGCAGGAGTCCAAGCCCCTCTATCTCGCTTGCAGCCGCAATGACCTCCCTCGCCTGAGCGGTTACACCCTCGCAATCCTCTACTGCGGTCTCTGCCTCTCCGAGAACCGCCATGATGAGAGCCCTTGCATCATTGGCTCTCGCTGCTGCCGTAGTCGCATTACCCGCAGCCTCATTCGCTGAATTGGCTGCTGCAAGGGCGAGAGCTGCATTTGTGACCGCATCCTCTCCGTTGATGATACATAGCCATTTTGTCTGATCGCTGACTGGATTACCGACATTCTCATCCGTGAGTGACAGATAGGCTGAATTACTATGCTTCACAAGATCGAGACCCTCATATTCGGTCTGATCCGAATAGGTTCCTCTCGGACGGACAGCCACCTTTCCCAAGTCGATCTGTTTGTTCTGCAATGCTTCAAGCAATAGCAGAAGCTGGGTTTCTTGTTCCTGAGTCATGATTCTTAATTATTTATAGTTAAAATACAAATGCCCCGTTGCCTTGTCGAGACTGAACATACTTGCAGCGATCTCATCCTGATAGTTCATCTTGAGATGCATGGTCTCCTTATCGACCTCGAAAGACGGATATAGGATTCCTCCCTTTGCGAGGACACCCGTATCATAATATTCATCATTTTCTTCATCCCAAGCCCACCAATTGCCGTTATCTCCCATCATAGGAGGATGATCGGCAAATTCCTTAGCCCTGCCCGCTTGGGTATTGGCATTACCCGCAGCGGTATTCGCAAGGGTGGCTTTCTCTCCTGCAAGGGTGGCTGCTGCGGCTGCAAGAGCCGCCTTATCATCTGCGAGTCCTGCTTTGCTATTCGCAAGGGTGGCGGCATTATTGGCGGATGTGGTTGCGCTCTGAGCATCCGATTTCAGGGTAGCCCATTCGCCTCTCACTCCCTCGCTCGATGTGGCACCGAAGAATGAAGCCCAGTTGCTCAGAACCGCCGTATACCATGTTGACCAAATCTTTCTCACTCCATTGGCATCATCGGCAGATGTACCGAAGAATCCGTTCCATGATGAGTTTACGTTAGTCCAAAAATCATTCCATAGTTTCCTCACTCCAGTTGAGAGGGTATCTGAGAACCAATCCGTCCATGTGGTCTGACGGGTGGTCTCAGCCTGAACTCGGGCATTCTCATTATTGATACGGGTCTGCTCATTAGCCTCGATCTGCTGACGTGCGGTATTGGCATTTTGGGCGGCAGTATTCGCAGCCGTTGTAGCCGTTACCATTCCATCGGCAACCTCCTTGATATATCCGAGGCTCACCTTCACTGATCTCCTGCTTCCATCAACTCCGATAGTCCATAGTCCGCTGAACTCGGTGCATGGGGGTAGTTCCGAAATCTTCTTCTTGATTGACATGCAGCTTATGTATTTTTATCAAGTTTTACAAAATCATTATCATCCTCATCCTCGGTGACTATCCACACCATATCCTCCGTTGCAAGGAGCCATTCGGTTTCCTCAGGACGATCCGATACGAATGTCAGGGTCAAGGTGAACTCGCACCATACATGACCATTCCTCAGGATATCGAACTTTGTCACCTGATTATTCTTATAGAAGCACTCATAGGCATTGATGACATCCCATGCGAAAAGCTCCCTTGTTTCAGGTTGGATGAGGGCGGTGAATAAAGAATCCCACCGATGCCAAAAATCGCTGATCGTATTCGCATGGATGAGAAGCTTCATCTGAACATCCTTTGTCTTATAAAGGACTTCCTCATCATCATAGTCGATTCCTGCCTTTCCCTTTATATTCACCTTCAGGTTATCACGCACATTCGGGTTTTTGAGGACATTCTGAATCGTTCCATCGAGGGCGAGGACTCCGAAACGATCGAATGGTATGTCATCGATTGAAAATGCGACCTCATCCTTTGTGACCGATGTCTCGTATGGATCCACATTCAGTACCGATGGATATTCTGCCGAAAGATCTTCCTGAGTCATCCCGCTCTGATATCTGATAGGAGGGAAATCATCAACGAAGCTGACGGTCATCTTTCCGAGTGACACCCTCGATGATATATTTTGGTTCTGCGAGAGCCTGAGCTTATAGCTCCTGCCGAGCTCCACGAAGTTGAAGATATGATATGACTTATCCGAGAGTACATAGAACAGATCGCTCACCTGAGAGACATTCATCACGCAGAACTGCATCTGAAAGGTCTTGGAATCGAGCACTGGATCAGTAAGATCGAACTCGGCTCCGTCATATTCCTCCCATTCGGTTGATTCAGGGGTCTTGAAAGGAGGCATCTGTATGAGTGCCTTATACCCATACCTCTCAACGAATACACCGTACTCGGTGAATGCATCCTTATTATCTATGAATAATCTCCCTGCGTAATTCATTTCATTACCTTTGCAAAATCTGAAATATTGATCTCATAACCTGAGATACCATCCTTTTCGATCTTCACGACTGAATATCCTGAAGCATCGATCTCGGCAGATGCCCCATGCATCAGTATGATGCGATATAGAGCCGTCTCATCGCATTTTATCCGTGCGATGGTATTACCTACTACAAGGATCCTTTTCTCCCCTGAGAGGGAGATTTTACCCTTATCGATCCAAACACCCAAACGCTCAGGATTGTATTTTGTGAATTTCCTGAACATATCGATAGATGGGAATCCGAATCGGGTCATGAACTCCGATCCCTGAGCAGAGAAAACGAGGGATGCCGCATCCTCCATGCTCTCAGTACCCTTGAACATGGTGCATACGGATATACGATCAGCCAACTCGGTCTTTCCCCTTTCGAGACAGATCCTCTGAGCATTCTCCTTGGCTTTCTGCCATTTCTTCTGCGCTTCAACGATCTCCTTCATATTATCTCAGTTTGATTCCCTTCATATTGATATCATCAACGGCATCCTTGATGGATTTCGTCTTTTTGTCTATGTCATCAAGAGTCTTCTTCGAGTCAGAGGTATTACGCTCGATGCCTGATACCTTTTCGAGGATCTGATTTGATGTCTCATTCAGATCGTTCACTCCCTGAACGAGGGTATAGGTATGACCCTGAATGGTTGTCAGGCGGGCATTATTCTCATCGACAGATTCCTGAGATGCGGTGGCGATACCCCTTGCGGCTCCTTCCCTTTCCTGATCCTCAGGGGCGAACCAATCCTTCACGGTGTCGGGTAGGGCACTCCAAATCTGATTGAATCCATCACCGACCTGATTCAGGTCATCCGAGAATCCAGTCAGAGATTCGATAACGGAATCCACTCCCTTGAACTGACCTTCCTCTCCGAACCATTTCTTCTTATATTTGTCGAAGATCTGACCGATAGGCTCTTCGATGAACTTCTGAACGAGCATCCTCTGCATGACATCGGAAACGATCTCATTGACCTTCTTATGCCAAGCCTCCATCGCATCCTCTCCCTGCCTTGCAGCCTCGAAGAAAGCCTCTCCGAGCTGAGATGAGAGATCCTGAGCGGTGGATCCGATGATTTCCTCCAGCATCTCATTGATGAGATCAGCCATCTCATTTGCAAGCTCCTGAATATCACGCTTCCAATCATCGATCTTACCCTGATCGACATCCTTCTTGGATTGTTCTTCCTCGATCTGCTTATAGATGAGGATCTGCTGCTCTGCGAGGTTTTCGAGCTGCTTGCGGGAATCCATATACTTATCCTTGCCGAGTGCCTTGTTTGCGGTATATTCAACCTTCGCATAGGCATCCGCAATCTTCATGATGGATCTCTCCATCATCTCGTTCTCATAGATCACATGACCTACCATCTGCACCCAAAATGCGCCGTATCTCTTTGAAACCTCATGGAGTCTCATCACCTCTACCGAGGTCTGAGCATATACGTTCCTTACCCTCTCAACGGCATCACCGAGCCTATTCTGAAGCCTTACTGCATCCTGATTGTCAAGCTCCCATTGGAGCTGATCGATACGTCTTTGCAGATTATCGATTTCCTCCTGCTTGGAGTCATCATCATTGAATAGGGAAGCGATGGCGGTAGCCACTTGGAGAGCTGCCGATATGACTGCAAGGATCACGGATGCCTTCTCGATGATGGAGATGGCGGTGGCTCCTGCGGTGGCTGCACCTACGGCTCCTGCTGCCGTTGCATCAACGGTTGCCTCGACTCCCTCAGCAACGGATTTTCCAGTATCTCCGATGGCATTGATGACTTCAGATGTCGCATCGAGGACTGCATCGGTGACATCGATAGCCTTATCCATACCCTCAGCCACATCCTTAGAGAAAACGGATGCAAGGTTTCTTGCCTTTCCTCCGAGATCCTGAATCACCCCGTTCACATTCTTGATCTGCGATGCGCAATTCTTGAATGACGAAGTGACCTTATTTCGTGCATTCAGGGCTTTCTGCTCGGCAACCTGATTCGCTTTCTCAGCCTTATTCTTATTGTTGAGAGCCTTGGTGGTATTCTCTACGGCATTCTTGTATTCCTCGGAATCCTCGCTCAGTTCACCACTATCAACCTGATCCCTAAGCTCCTTCTCATAATCGAGGGCGGCATTATACTCATCCTGAGCGATCTTCAGATCATCCTGAGTCTGCTTCCATTCCTGCATGGCAGTGGTGAACTCGGTTTTGGCATCACCGATATCCTTCAGGGATTTCTTGAATGCCGCAAATGGATTACGGGATGATATCTCATCTTCGAGCTTTGCGATGGCTTCCTGATAATCCTTGATCTCCTGAGTGCCCATCGATTCCTTATTCTGCTCGAAATAATCCTTGATCTTGGAGAGGTTATATTCGAGGGTCTGAATGGACTGCTTGCCCATATCACCGAATACCGCATTCCAGTTGATCGAGCTCTTGAAATCCTCGGATCCGAGCTTCGAGAACGCTTCTTCCATCTGACGGATGGCTTCATCCTTGAATTCGTCAGGAATGAGGGCGATCTTCGCTGCCCAGTCACGGGTCATCTTCTCCATCTTCTGCTCGGTATTACCGAATTCCTCTATCAGGGCATCTGTATAGCGTTGGCGGGCTTCAGCGATCCTGCGGTTCTTCTCATCCTCGATGGATTCGAGAATGGTCGCATTTTCCTCGCTGATCTCCTTCACCTTCAGGAGTTCGGATGCATACTGATCGATGGTTTTCTTTCCACCCTCTGATTTCTCCCACATATCGAGGGTATTACCCTTCTGAGCGAGGAATTTCTGCTTCTCCGATTCCTTTTGGATCTTTGCGAGATCCTTGATGGAATTCTCCCAAGCCTCCCTCCTTTGGAATGCCTGACGGGAGATCTCATTGATCTCCTTAGCCAATCCCTCACCCATCGCATTGATACGATAGTCGGTGATCTCATCATGGGCTTCCTTATTGAATTTCTTAACTGCCTCCTTCCATTCATCGATGGCTTTCTGATAATTACGGGCAGCAGCTTTTGGATCGAAGGTGGATCCTCCCTTGGTCGTAGAGGTCGGTGATGAATGCGGATTCATATCAAAGGCATCTTTCAGCCCCTGAGCTTCCTGCATCTTCTCCTTATATTTCTGAAGCCATGAATTAGCAGTTTCCTCGGCATCCTTCTCTGCCTTGGCTTTCCTTTCCTCATCCCCCGCATTGGTGGTGTACCAGCTACCGAAATCGGATGCCTTGGTATCTTTTACTTCCTGCAAATGGATAAAAGCCTCGGTGTATTTCGAGAGGATAGCCTGAGCCTCTGCCTCCTTCATGAGCATTTGGCAATATGCCTCACCCTTGGTTTTCAATACATCCTTCCACTTCGAGAGGGAATCATAATATCCGAGGGCGGTGCCATATTTCGAGTTCAGTTCCTCTACCAAATTCTTCTCCTGCTTCTTATTGCCGTTGAAGTGCTCGATCTTGTTTGCATAGTTATCGATCTCAACCGATGCCTCCGCATATTTCTTTCGGGAATCCTCCAGCATCTTCTGCTGCTCCTTGAATTCCTCATCGGCTTTCTTCGCCTCTGAACGGAAATGGGATACAACCCCGATCAGGACACCGATGGCGGCTGCGATCCATCCGAATACTGGGATGGACTTGATGGCGGCTCCTACCATCCTGAATGATCCTGCGAGGGTGATGTTTGATAATGTTCCTGCCTTGTTTGCTGCGGTATTGGTGATGACAGATGCGGTCTCGGCATCCTCTGCGATGGCTGCATGGGATGATGCACCCACCTTAGACTCCTTGGCGGCTGCATTAGCCTCAGTCGCAACGGCATTCGCTCCCTGAGCTGCCGTATTGGTTGCAGTTGCAGCCGTTTCGGTAGCCTGAGCACCGGCACCGATGGCAAGGAGATTATTCCACCATTCCTTCAGACCATTCAGGGTCACCAACTGAAAGGCGGAATCCTTATTGAGGGTCTGCTGCAACTGCTGCAACCCCATCGTGATAGCCATAAGGGACTGAACCTTCAGCATGATCTTCTGAAGATCCTCATTCTCATCACCAAAGAGTGCAACGGCTCCCTGAGCTGCCGAGAATGCGCCTGATAGACCTCCGAGACCCTGAACCAATCCTGCGATCTGTTGCTCATCATTGGCGAGAACCTTTCCCTGCTGGGCAATATCACCCTGAATATCGGTCAATCTACCGAGCTCTGCCGATAGCTTCTTGTATGCCTCGGATGATTCATCAACACCATTGGCGATCATATCAGCCATCTGCTCCTTCAGCATCTTGATCTTCTGCCTCAGGGTCTCATGGCTCTGAGCGGTCTGATCGATCACCTTCCCCTCATCGGAGATGGCAGTCTTTCCATCGATGATCTTCTTTCGGGTATCTTCGAGTTGGAATCCGAGCTGCTTGGCATTCTGTATGATCTCCTTTCTCAGGCGGATATTCTCTCGGATGACGGTTGCCTTCTCACGATACGCATCCGCCTCCTGCTGATTCTTTTGGAATGTCTCGGAGTATAGCTTATTGAGTCGGGCTTCCTCTGATTCGAGTTCCTTGATATTCCTGATATTCTCATCGACCACATGATTGAGATGATCTAACCCAGTCTCGATGGTCTGCAAGGATGAAACATCAGAAGTGACCTCGATATTGACCTGAGGGATATTGCTAAGGAGGCTATTGATCCTCGCACTCTCCGTCTCCGCCTTATCGCCGATCTCTGATACTTTCTGCTCGATATGGGCTACCCCTTCATCGATCCCTGAAGTATCGATAAAGGTTCCATAGCTCAAAGTTCCATCTTCATTCTGCTTCATGCCCTGACAATTTCTTCTTCTTCAAAATCCGAGAATTTACCAAAGTTTTCGGGATTGTTCGCATCGAGAGACTCATCAAACGCTGGCTTATCATCCTCCGTCTCATCTCCCATCAGCGGGACTGCCCGACTATACATCACCGCATTGGTGTATGAAATATCGTAGAGGGCGAATCTCTCATCCTTTCCGAATATCCTTGAGATACCGAGGATGGTTGCCCAAACGCTATCATTTAATGCGCCACTTCCTTTGTCGGCTTTAGAATGTTTGCCTCGCTTAGGGAAGTGGTAATTACGAAAAAATCCACGACCTCCATATCCTGCAGTCTGTTCAGGATGCAGTCATTCAGGATGGATGGGCGGATATACATCAGCTTCTCCGCCAGTTCCGCTTTCGCATCCACCAATACCTTCTTTGGCTTTCGTGGGATAATTCCGAGAATCCTTGGCTGCGGGATCTCCCTTTCCTCAACGAGATGATTGGCTCCGAGGATCAGGATTGCTGCGATCTCGCCAAGCTGCCTGAAATATTTCGCATGATGTAATACAGAATATAGGATCTTATCCTTTGGTACTTTCTCCACAATGGGGAGAGTGGATATGATCTCCGAAATGAGGATCAGAGTTGCAGTCGATGGTGGAGCGATATCATAGATCCTCCCATCAACCTCAATCCTGCCTACCGGCTTTTCAAGAATGGCAGAAGCCACTTTCTGCTCAATAGTCTTTTGCTCCATAATTCAACTGAGTTTAGTTGCGGGAGTGGGACTCGAACCCACGACCTTCAGGACATGAACCTGACGAGCTACCGACTGCTCCATCCCACGATTTCTGCCATTTTATCCTGCCAAACGGCAAAAGGGTGTCTATCCACACGTCTTTGAAAGGAGGTTTCCTAACCAAGCCTTATGCGGGCTTGGTGAAGGTTGCGGTCACTACCTCAGAAGCCACTCCATCCTTGATGGCGATAGCCTTGATGGTGGTCGTAGCACTCAGCGAGATAGCGGAACTATAGGTTGAGCCATTGCTTGCGGATGGAACGCTGCCATCAGTTGTATACTTGATGGTCGCACCCGTTGTCGCAGATGCGAGAGCAACGCTCAGGGTAGAACCCTCAGCCCATGTCGATGGGGTGAATGTCGGAGCTGCGACAGTTGCCCAGTCAGCAGCAGCGACCTTGAACTTCTTGTAAAGCTCTCCATCCTCGCACTGAAGGATCTTGAAGGTCAGATCTACATACTGACCCTCCTCCTCAGATGAGCCAGGTCGGAATGATACATGGGTTCTGCGGGCTTTGATACCCACTGCACCGATATTCTTCGGGGTCAGCTTGATAGAGAAGTCATCAGGAACCACGTTTGTCTTGACGGTCAGCTCATCGCCTCCCTGAGACTTGACTGCACCCGTGAACATATTCTCGGTATCGAAGTCCATCTCCTTCACTCGGGTGGTGATGGTAACAACGGGCTCACCCTCTTCCTCAGCAACCACGACTCCGCCAGTAGCGGTGGCGGTCAGCTTCTCACCATCCTCAGTTCCGAGAGTGGTGGATTTGTCATTGATCGTACCGATGGATACGAGGCTTGAAGCCATAGCGTCATTATCGCCAGTCTTACCGACCTCGATCTTACACTTCGACCATGACATGATAATCTTTCTTGCCATATTCTTCGACTTTTTTAAGATTACACTTATGATAAACTACTCACTAATCCTTCTGAAATGGATTCGGGCGGTTACGCACCATTGCCCGATTTCCTCATTCTTCATAGAGGTGGGAGTCCCATCGGTCTCCATCCAATACTCGGTCTCATCATTCCCATCGACAAAAGTCCTGATCGCTGCCTGAAGTACTCCGATGCGGGCTGCATCACGAACCATACGACCATCCGTATTCTTGACATCGGGGACGTAGATATTCAGGATCACCACTCCCGTCTGAATCTGATCATCAAGCCCCGCAAGGAACTTCACTATCAGATCCTCGGTCTTGGCATTGGCTGGGCGCATATCAGGGCGATAGACACCTCCCTTGATGGTCTTTCCGAGACTTCCATTCTTGATGAAAGAGTAGAAATCACGCTCAACCTCGATCTCCGTCTTTATTGCCATTCCTATTCAGGTTCTATTAATCCGTTGAGTAACTTCTTGGCGAGGGATTCAGCCTTCAGCTCTGCCGATGTAAGCACATCCTTATGATGGATATTCTCCACGTAGGCGGCATATTTCATGCCCGCACATACAATTAGCACCACTCCCCAAGGGAACTTCGCCTGAAGCGATTTAAGGAGGGTTTCGGCTGCTTCTGCACCCTGATCCCCGTTACCCTTGGATCCGCTATATTGCTTGGATGCGCCATTTACAACGGGATTCCCGTCATAGAGCACCACATATCCGATGGATGATCGCAGATTACCAGTAATATCATTATAGTTTCCGCTCTCCCTCGCAATCCTCACGCATTCCTCACCGATATAGGTGAGTTGTCTTATGAGGTGATCCACAATCTCATTCATCTTTCTTTTCAGACCCGACTTGAGTTTCCTCATATCGGTCTTACTCACGATGACTCCCTTGTATTTCTTATGCTGGGTGAGAACCTTCGCCATGATTCAGACCATGATCTGCGTTCTTCCTACGGTGGTAAGAGGCTCGGAACTCAATACGTCATACTCTCCGAGATCCTCCCCATTCCTCTCCAAGGAGATACGGAGATGGGGAAAGGCTGCAAGCTCGATGAGGATCAGGAATGATGCCTGACGGAATATTCCATCCTCATACTTACCCTTTCGGGTGTCGCTATTGGTCTTGATAGAGCAGGGGATAGGATCGCTCCAATCACTCTGAGCCGCAATAGGCTCACCATACTCATTCAGATCGCCACCTTCGACTATTTCATATCTGAGAGTTCCGTTTGTCCTCATATTACCATAGGTGAGATCCATCCTCCATGACCCTCATATAATCGCTAAGAACCTCATCGGCATCGAGTCCGTAGATATTGCACCAATACTTGATACTCTCCTTGATTGCATCCTCCCTGACCGATGTAGAGACCCCGTTTTCATTTCGGCTTCCCTCCACATAGCCCATTATCAGGCTTACCGCCACCCGAAAGATCGCAGGATCCTTCGGTGTGGCTTCAGCCGTTGGGGTGATGCCCTCATTGAAAAGTGCAAGCTCGATGGTCTTATCATCAGGATAGAATGTGTTCGCTATTGCGTTGCACAGACTTTTCAATGCCTCTGAATTCTTCATCGACTATAACTTGGTTTTGAGGGTATAGATTCCATTCATCTCCGTGATCACTGGCAGGGCATTGACCTCAGCCTTGGTGAACTCGACTCCGTTAGAGCCCTGAGTCTCACCTACACCCCACTGAGAAACACGGATGCGGTTATAGTTAGAGTAAGCCACTCCAGCCTCAGGCTTCAGTTCGTTGTTCGCCCAAGCGTTCTTAACGAGACCGAGCTTTCCATCAGGAATGAACACCATATTCTTGGCATTCCAAGGAGAGTAAGGAGTGCGCTGAGTACCGTTCTGAATACGAACCTGACGGCGGATGGGGACAAAGATCGGGAAGTTGTTTTCCTCCATATATGCGTTGATATCCTTCAACTGCACAATCTTGGATGACTTATCCGTACCATGAATCATCTGCTTCATCTTCTTAGAACGGCACATATAAGAGATTCGGTCAGGTGAGCAAAGGATCTTTGCAAACGCAACCTTATCCTGAGCGGCATCGATGATTGCCTGAATATCCTCGAAGCAATCAACGGTCTCGATATTGGCATCGATCCACTGGGTAGATGCGGATGCAATATTCTCTGCGGGCTGATTATAGTTAATCAAGCCACGGGCACCGCCCTCAGGGTTAGTGGTCTCATCGAGAGTGAACTTACCCTCACTTGAGAGCGCACCGCAGAAGATCATATCGAGCTTACCGAGGACGGAGTTAACCACCGTCAGTACATGACCCCACATGAGCTTCACGAGCTGCTCATTCTTGACCTTATCAGGCAGAGACTTTGAATCGAGGATCTGCAACACCTTGCGATAATCCTTGGTAGTCATAGGCAGGGTGAGTGCATGGGTCAGGATAGTCTCCTTCAGGGTTTCAAGACCCTCAGTGCCAAGGATAGCCTCCTTAGCATCTGTTCCGATGGTCGGAGCTGCAACGGTGATGTTGTACTGACCGATCAATTCCTCGAAGTCGAGTCCGATGGTCGGGGTATCCCAATCAAGGAACTGCTCGAAGATCACGTTGTCGAACAACTTCTTATTCAGCTCTGAGACCTTATCGAAGCGAATCTGAACATTCTTAGTCAGTTCGCCAAAGATTGATGAATAAATAAACTCAGGCATGGTTCTACTGCTTTATGAACAGAATGTTCGGGTTAGACTTCAGGCAGCAGCCGTTCAACCACTCGGGCAGGATGGGGAAGCCGAGGCTCGGATAGAGCACGACAGCCTCATAAGCTGCATCGATGGTCGGCAGACCTTTGCCGTTAAATTCTTTCACTGCGCCATTCACCATATTCGGTGTGTACTCAGCCACAGACTTCTGCAAAAGGACATAGTCGTTTGCAGCGAGGGTCTTTTCACCGAGATATGGAGTCACATCAGCGAGGTTGATTTGCCCAGTCGTTGCGCCCGATGCGACAACCTTCAAGGCTCCCTCAGTGGTTGACTCTGCATCGATATAACCGTACTCGGTTGCCTCTACGATGGCATCACCATTGCTCAGACCCGTGATGGCGGCTGAGAGGTTCAGGACATCATAATCGGCATTGCCGGTATCGATCGATGAGATGGTCACGGACTTATCTTCCTTACCGACCTTGGCGATAACATCACCTACGGCAAAGAGATGTCCCTTGGCAATTCGGGGCTTCGAGGTGGTTCCACCACTCAGGACTGAAGCGATCTTGATGACTGCGGCAGACATCTCGCTGAAGTTCACCTCCACAGGCACTCCACGATAAACGACAGAGCCAACGGGGATATTGTTCTTCGGCTTGAAACCACCTGGCAGCATCTTACATTCGCCTCTCCAAATCTCAGGAGTATGCCCCTTGATTGTAGTTTTCTTGAATTCGATAGCCATTGTTCAATGCGAATTAAGGGTGAATAATTACGGATGCTTAGTTATTGTCGGGTAAGCCTTTCGCCCATGCATCCGCATCGGCTTTCATTTGGTCTTCGACCTTGCCCGTTTCCTGAGCCGCATCCTTTGGCATCAGGCTATGAGAAACCAATTCATTCTTGAAATCTCCAAGAACCTTATCGATATCGGCATCCTCAGGGATTGTACGATCCTTCATAAGGAATTCGGGAATTCCGAGCTTCTTGGCTTTCTCAGCGATCAGCGCAGAACGCTCTCCCTTAGCCTTTTCAGCCTTCAGTGCCTCATTTTCCTCCTTCAGTTTGTTAACCGTATCGGTCAATGGTGCAAGCTGCTTTGCAATAATGGAAGCGATCTTTGCATCTTGTTCACCCTCAACCTCAACCTCTTCATCGGTCTTGGTCTGATTGTGAGTAGTGGTTTTGCGGGTCTTTCTCGTGATCTCCCCCTGCATGACCTTTGCATAGGGAACGAGCAAATCCACCGCAGCATTGATATCCTCATCTGAGGAATCATCTTTAAGACCCTTGCAACCCAGTTCAACGAGGTCGTCAATTGCCTTTTCCGTAAGTCCCATATCCTTCAGCTTCTCGGATAGAGCCTTCTTAAACTTGATTTTCATATCTCTGATAATTAAAAAATGAATTCAATTTTGCGCAAAGATATGCAAAATTTCATGTAAATGCTTAACAAGCACCTAATTTTTAGCAAGATTTAACCAAATCAATTTCTCAGGAAAAACTGCAACTTTCCCTAACTTTTGCTTAAAAAGCCTTAAATAAACGCAGTTTTTCATCGAAAATGTTGCCTATCTTGATAATAAACCATATCTTTGCAGCATTAAACAGAGGTGCTTAACAAGCATCTGAAGTCAAACTTAAAATTTCAACGCAGATGAAAACGAACATTACAATCAATCAGGCAAAGGCGATCATCGGATATATCGATGGATGCAATGCAATGGCAATCGAATTCGGATATCAGGCATCCGATCTCTCAAAGACCTACATCAGGATTCAGGATGATGATAAGATGAAGAAAGAGAACGGGGATATCTATTCGATGGTAATCCTTGTGAATTTCTCAAATGATGATGAATGTCATCTCGCAGGATTCCTGACCTCGAATGGTAAACTGGATATGATTGAATCCGATATCCCTGAGCATACCGCAATGAGATGGGGATTCGGGGATGAGATCACCTATCAGGAAATGAAATCGATGATTAAATAATAAGGAGGACAAAACTATGATGATCAATGAATTTATCGAGAGAACGGGATTCAAGCCAACCGAGTATTATTATCATGCCGAGATCGAACGTGAATATGAGGCATCCGACATGGATAAGGATAAGTGGTGCAAGCTATGGCTGAAGAATGGCGGGATCCAAAAGGCTTACGATGCCATGTGCAAGGATGCAGCCGCCAATAAACTGAAGGTGGATGCCTACGAAAAGAGGATTACTTTCCTTCAGAATAAGGAGGCTGAACTGACTGAGGAAGTTGAAGCCCTGAGGGATGATCGGGTAGAGAGGATCAATGAGAGGATGGAGCTGATCGAATTCCTCATCAACTCAGCCGAGAAATGGTCTGCAACCGATATCAGGGAGAAGGTGATTGAAATGATCGGAGCCAAGGAATATATCCGTTATAAGCTCGAACACGATCTTAACCTTTGGGAACTCGACAAGGAACTGATAATGAAATTAATCTAATAAAATATCAAGGATATGGATAATCTGAATCAATACATCAAGAAATCCCACCTCAGGATGGTGGAGAAGTTCAATCAGGATCTCGAATCATTCCGCAAGGAGACTGAAGAAGATGCCGCCACTCTCTATGAGGATGCCAATACCTCATTCACCCTGAAGGATATCAAGGTGGAGAACGGATGCCTCGTATATGAATATGACGGAATGACGGAATCAGAGAGGATCGTCTATCAGGATGCCGATTCAGGCGAATATTACGAGGATGATATCGATGGTATCTCCGAATGGATCAAGTTTTGGCGCAAATGCCTCAGGCGGGCAAAGAGATATTGGAGCATGGATCCTGATCGCCTCGATAAGATTCAGGATGGAGAGATCGAGGATCAGGATGATGAGGAATAATAAACCGAGTTTATAACAATTTAATTTCAACGCATTATGAAAGAGAAAGTCAATGTTTATCAGATGGTGACTGATCGGGTGATCGAGCAGCTTGAAAAGGGTATCGTTCCTTGGCAGAAGCCTTGGTCGGGTGCTGGGCTCGCAGATGGAGGTGCAATCAA
>Ga0256405_10004580_pt1 | contig 25623 bp, 22 predicted proteins | sample RumenRJG_02DNA_FD_189096 | JGI IMG/M metagenome (GOLD analysis project Ga0256405, IMG submission 189096) | Bovine rumen microbial communities from Lethbridge, Alberta, Canada - RJG_02 | ecosystem: Host-associated > Mammals > Digestive system > Stomach > Rumen | place: Canada: Alberta... | reverse complement strand
CGAAGCCGTCTTCAAGATGAGTTTTCCCTTGAGGGTCGTGGGAGACTACCACGTTGATAGGCAGGATGTGTAAGTTCTGAGAGGGGCTCAGCAGACCTGTACTAATTGCCCGAGAGACTTTCTCTTAAGAGAAGTATAAGCCAATTGAAGCGAGAAACTATCGATTGCCGAATCTGAAATATTCTCTCAAGTAATATATGCCGCGGTTATAGCGGTGAGGAACCACCTCTTCCCATTCCGAACAGAGAAGTTAAGCTCACCATCGCCGATGGTACTGCCCCACCAGGTGGGAGAGTAGGTAGCTGCGGTTTTTTGGAATGCCAGACGTCATGCGACGCCTGGCATTCTTCGTTTATGGCCCCGCCGGCCATAAACCAAAAACCGCAGCCTTAAACCCTTTCCGTATTTTCCGCTATGCGAAAAATACGGGCACACCCTGTTGTCATACCGAGCCCGAAGGGCGAGTGTATCTCATGATATTCTCATTTATTTTCACTATCTTTGTAAGTTAAATGAAAATCAAAATTGAGTGTATATGAATAGAGTAGTAATTACCGGTATGGGTATCTGGTCCTGCTTGGGCGTTACCCTGGATGAAGTAAGAGATTCATTATATAATGGTAAGTCGGGGATTATCCTGGACCCTGTCAGGAAAGAGATGGGATTCCGTTCGGGACTTACCAGTTTTGTCCCCAAACCGGAGCTGAAGGCGGAATTGCCCCGCGCACAGCGTGCATACATGCCGGAACCGGCCCAGTACGCGTACTGCGCCACCCGCGACGCCTTGAAGGCCGCCGGTATCGACCAGGATTACCTGGACAGTCATGAGGTGGGCCTGCTGTACGGCAACGACAGCACCGCGGATGCTGTGTATAACTCCGTGGCCAAGATTATCGCCAAGAAGGACACCATGCTTTGCGGCGCCGGTGCCATTTTCCAGAGCATGAACTCCACCGTAACCATGAACCTGGGTGTGATTTTCCACCTCAAGGGCATCAACCTCACCGTTTCCGGCGCTTGTGCCAGCGGTTCCCACGCCATCGGCCTGGGTGCCCTGCTTATCCAGAACGGCCTGCAGGAAATGGTGGTCTGCGGCGGTGCACAGGAAGTGAACATGGCCGCCACCGGATCCTTCGACGGTATTTCCGCTTTTTCCACCCGTGAGGACGAGCCCACCAAGGCCTGCCGTCCCTTCGACGCCAACCGTGACGGTCTGGTACCGGGCGGGGGCGCCGCTACCGTAATCCTGGAAAGCTATGAGAGCGCAAAACGCCGCGGCGCCCCCATCATCGCCGAAGTCCTGGGCTATGGCTTCTCCGCCAACGGAGACCATATTTCTTCGCCCAACGTGGACGGTCCGGCCCGTTCCCTGGAAATGGCCATCCGCCGCGCCGGAATCGACAAGAAAGAGATCGGTTATGTGAATGCCCATGCCACTTCCACGCATGTGGGCGATGCCAACGAGGCCAAGGCCCTGTTGCGCGTCCTGGGCGAAAAGACCGTTCCCATCACGTCCACCAAGAGCCAGACCGGCCACGAAATGTGGATGGCCGGCGCTTCGGAGGTCATTTATTCCATCCTCATGATGAAGAACGACTTCATCGCCGGCAACATCAACTACGAGACCCCGGACGAGGATTCCTGCCACCTGCTCATTCCCGCTACCACCATCGAGCGTCACTTCGACACCTTCCTGTCCAATTCCTTTGGCTTTGGCGGAACCAATTCCACGCTCATCGTACGGAATGTCTAAGTCCGCTCTCATCATCGGAGCCGGACTGGGCGGTTTGCTTTGTGGCCAGATTCTGGTGCGCAAAGGGCTCAGCGTTACCCTTTTGGAGGCCGATACGGAGCCAGGCGGCATTCTCCATGGTTTCACCTGGGAAGGTGTCCGCTGCGACCGGGGCTTTCACTCGGTGGGCGGCTTGGCCCCCGGTGAGCCGCTGGAGAAAATTTTCCGTCCCCTGGGGCTCATGAGCCTTCCCTGGTATAAGGCCGATCCCGACGAGGGACTGGCCTTCCTGCGTCTGAATACGCGCTCGGACTTTGAACTGGCCCATATCCTGGGGCCTTTCCGCCAGAGCACCTGGCGCCTGGAGGGCGGGGGAGACACCCTTTGCCAAGCCCTGGCCAAGGGACTGGATATCCGCTATCGGAAGAAGGTTACTTCCATTGAAAATCAGGTGGTTACCTGTGACGATAGCAGCACCTTCCAGGCCGATTACGTAATTTCAGACCTGCACCCGCTCACCACCCTGGAACTGGTGAAGGACCATGTGCGTCCTGCCTATACGCATCGGCTCCGCAGACAGGAGAATGGCCCGGACATTTTTAGCGTCCATTGCCTCCTGGAACCGGGATGCGTTCCTTGGCAGAGCGGCGCCATTTTCCTGGATGACAGCCTCATGATTCACTTTGACGAGCCCGGCACCCATATCCTGGAGCTGATGTGCTTCGGGGAGGGCAACCCGGAGGAGATGATTGCCCGTGCCGCACAGCGCCTCCCCGGCCTCAAGGTACGGAAATACCATTGCCAGATGAATCAGGGCTACGGCATTATGAAAAACGCCAACGCGGACTTCATCGCTGCCGCCACGCCGCTTCCTTGGCTTTTCCTCACCGGGCAGAACTTGGGCCTGCACGGCATCCTGGGTACCAGTATATCGGCCCTAAACACTTGTAAATCAATTAACGCATGAAATACGCATTAGTCACGGGCGGAAGCCGCGGCATTGGCCGCGCCTGCGTCCAGAAATTGTACAGCATGGGCTATGAAGTGCTCATCAACTATGTTTCCAATGAGGCTGCTGCCCAGGAAACCCTGGCCTCCATCGACGGTCACGGGGAACTGCTGAAGTTTGATGTGGCCGATGCCGAGGCGGTGGAATCCTGTCTCAAGGCCTGGCAGGAAGCCCATCCGGACAACTATGTGGAAGTGCTGGTTAATAACGCCGGTATCCGCCGCGACAACCTCCTTATCTGGATGGAGCGCGAAGACTGGCGCAAAGTACTGGATACCAACCTGAACGGATGGTACAATGTGACCCATGCGCTCCTGCAGCCCATGCTGCGGAACAAATACGGCCGCATTATCAACATGGCTTCCCTCAGCGGTCTCAAAGGGCTGCCCGGGCAGACCAACTACTCGGCCACCAAGGGCGGCATGATTGCCGCTACCAAAGCCCTGGCGCAGGAAGTGGCCCGCAAGAAGGTGACGGTGAATGCCGTCGCTCCCGGTTTTGTCCGCACCGACATGGTGGAAGGGCTGGACGAAGCTACCCTGAAAAAAGATATCCCCGCCGGCCGTTTCGGAGAACCGGAAGAGGTTGCTGCCGTTGTCGCCTTCCTGGCTTCCGAGGCTGCTTCCTATGTGAATGGTGAAGTTATCTCCGTGAACGGCGGATTATACACTTAACAAATCAGAAATCTATGGATTACAGACCTTTGACCCAAGAACAAATTGACCTGCTGGTCAGTTTGGGCTGCCGTGCAGAGGATTGGAGTACGGTAGAAACATCGGCCCCGGAATCCCTGAAGTACATCCGCAATGTGCGTTTCTCCGGAACGGTGCGTTTTGGCAGGTTTGACGCCCAGTTTACCCTTCCCGGTGGCTTGCACAAGCATGCCGGTATCCGCAACGCGACGCTGCACAATGTCACCGTCGGCGACAATTCGCTGGTGGAGAATGTAACCGACTACATTGCCAATTACGACATCGGCCATGATACGTACATTGAAAATGTGGATCTGATTTTTACGGAGGGCGTCTGTTCCTTCGGCAACGGCGTAGAGGTTTCCGTACTCAACGAGACCGGTGGCCGCGAAGTGAAAATCTTCGACCGCATGAGCGCCCAGATTGCCTATGTGCTGGCCATGTACCGGCACCGTCCCGGCGTCATTTCGCGCCTGAACGACGAGATTGTCGCGTACGCCCGCAAACACAGCTCCGAGCGGGGCTCCATCGGTAACCATGTGACCATCCGCAACACCTGCATTATCAATGGTGTACGTATAGGCGACGGCGCGCGCATCAGCGGAGCCAGCCGCCTGCACAACGGCAGCGTCAACAGCAATATGGTAGCGCCGGTTACCATCGGCTACGGGGTTATTGCCGATGATTTCATCATCTGCAGCGGCTCCAAGGTGGAAGACAACACCACCCTGACGCGTTGTTTCGTGGGGCAGAGCTGCACCATGGGCCATGCCTACAGTGCCTCCGATTCCCTTTTCTTCAGCAACTGTCAGGAGGAAAACGGGGAAGCCTGCGCCATCTTCGCCGGTCCTTTCACGGTGACCCACCACAAGAGCACCTTGCTCATCGCGGGTATGTTCTCGTTCATGAATGCGGGCTCCGGTTCCAACCAGAGCAACCACATGTACAAGCTGGGGCCCATCCACCAGGGCATCCTGGAGCGTGGGGCCAAAACGGCTTCGGATTCTTATATCCTCTGGCCTTCCCGTATCGGCGCTTTCTCGCTGGTGATGGGCCGTCACGTGACGCACTCGGATACCACCCATCTGCCGTTCTCCTATCTGATTGAGCAGCAGAACAATACCTTCCTGGTTCCCGGCGTGAACCTGCGCAGCGTGGGTACCGTGCGCGATGCCCAGAAGTGGCCCAAGCGTGACGCACGCAAGGATCCGGACCGGATGGACTGCATCAATTACAACCTCCTGAGTCCTTTCACCATCCAGAAGATGTTCAAAGGCATCCAGCTGCTCAAAAACTTGCAGTATTCCTCCGGTGAACTCTCGGATATTTATTCCTATCACAGCACCAAAATCCGTAATTCATCGCTGCGGAACGGCATCCGGTATTATCAGACGGCCATTACCAAGTTCCTGGGCAACTCCATCATCAAAAAGTTGGAAAAACTGCCTGCCGGTGCGTCGGACGGGCAAATCCGCGAAGCCCTCAAGCCCACGGTGCAGCCCGGAAAGGGCTATTGGGTGGATTTGAGCGGCCTCATCGCTCCCAAGGACAAGGTGAACGAGGAACTGGACAAGTTTGAAGCCGGCCAGCTTTCCCTGAAGGAACTGTCGGAGGCTTTCCACGACATGCATGCGCACTATTACGAGTACGAATGGACCTGGGCCTATGACAAGTTTGCCGATTTCTTTGGTTATCCGTTGGAGAGCGTTACGGCGGAGCAGGTGGCCGATATTGTCCGCCGCTGGGAAGACGCCGTCATCGGCCTGGACAAGGAATTGTACGAGGATGCCAGGAAAGAGTTCAACCTGGCGTCCATGACCAGTTTCGGTGCCGACGGTACGCGCGAAGAAAAGGAACAGGACTTCTCGGAGGTCCGCGGTGACTTTGAATCCAACGCCTTTGTCACGGCGGTGCTGGAGCACATCCGTGTGAAACAGGCGTTGGGCGATGAACTGTTGGGCAGGCTGCGCCGCGCCTAAAATACCTGGCGTCTATTGTAGGCCTTTAGCGCGCCTCTGAGTAGCATCAGAGCCCGCTGGAGGTCTTCTTTTTTAAGCACATAGGCCAGGCGCACCTGGTTGCGGCCCAGGTCCGGATTGCGGTAGAATCCGGCGGCGGGCGCCATCATGACGGTTTCCCCGTCCATGCGGAAATCCGTGAGGCACCAGCGGCAGAAGTCCTCGGCGTCTGCCACGGGCAGGCTGGCCACGGTGTAGAACGCGCCGTGGGGCATGGGGGAATACACCCCGGGAATGCTGTTGAGTCCCTTGATAAAGAAATCCCGGCGCTCCTTGTATTCGTCATAGCACTTCTGTGCGTAGTCTTCCGTGCCTTCGATGGAGGCGTCGGCTACCAGCTGGCCCAGCAGCGGCGGGCTCAGGCGGGCCTGGCAGTATTTCATGACGGTGTCATAGACCAGGCGGTTGTGGGTGACCAGCATGCCCACGCGGATACCGCATTCCGAGTAGCGCTTGCTCACGGAATCTACCAGGATGACGTGCTCCGGGATGCCCAGCGACATGGCGCTCACGTAGGGCTCGTCCGTATAGACAAATTCCCGATAAACTTCATCGGCAATGAGATAGAGGTCATGTTTTACCACCAGTTCCTTGAGCCTGTGCAGCTCTTCCGGGCTATAGACATAGCCGGTGGGGTTGTTGGGATTGCACAGAAGGATGGCCTTGGTGCGCGGAGAAATGGCACGCTCGAAGTCTTCCATGGGCGGAAGTTTGAAGCCGTCGTCAATATAGGACGTGACGGTGACCACCTTGATGCCCGCCGTTACGGCGAAGGAAATGTAGTTGGCGTAGCCGGGCTCCACCATAATCATTTCGTCGCCGGGATTCATGCATGCCAGGAAGGCGAACAGAATGGCTTCCGAACCGCCGCTGGTGACAATGATGTTGTCGGCGGTGATATCGTCAATGCCGAATTTGGCATAGTACTTCACCAGCTTTTCCCGCAGCATGGAAAGGCCCTCGGAGGGGCTGTATTCCAGGGTTTTACGGTTTATGGACTTGAGGACGTCCAGCCCTTTCTGCGGCGTGGGCAGGTCCGGCTGGCCAATGTTCAGGTGATAGACTTTAACGCCCTGGCGCTTGGCCTCGTTGGCCAGGGGAGCGAGTTTCCGGATAGGGGACGACGGCATTTCCAGGCCGCGGCGGGAGATTTGTGGCATAATTTACAGGATTCCAAGCATGCGGCTGCGGACCAGAAGCGCGGCGCCGATGGGGGCGGCCTTCTGCTTCAGCTGTGTCAGTTTGATGGTGGTGTCCTGGTTGGCGATGTTCAGGACATGGCGTTTGATGGCGGTGCGGATGGGCAGCATGAGGTAATCGCCGGCGGCGACGGCTACCTTGCCGCCAATCACCACCAGCTCCGGATTGAAGATGTTAATCAGGCCGGCCAGGCCCTTGCCCAGATTGGTGCCCACTTTTTCCACCGTCTCGATGGCGAGGATGTCCTCGCGCTGGATGGCGGAGAATACTTCCGTGATGTTCACCTTGCCGTCGGCCTTGAACTGGCGGGCCAGGGACGATGCGCGCCCGGCGGTGAGCTTTTCGCTGATCATGCGCACCAGGGCGCTGCCGGAGGCACCGGTTTCCAGGCAGCCGATTTTGCCGCATCGGCACATTTGACCGTTGTCCAGGAGCGGGAAGTGGCCGAACTCTCCGCTATAGCCGGAGGTGCCGTAGTACAGGCGGCCGTTCAAGATCATGCCCATGCCCAAACCCCAGCTCACGTTTACGTAGAGCATGTTTTTCTCCTTGAGACCACCGCCCAGGTATTCGCCGTAGGTCATGGCGCGGGAGTCATTTTCCAGCACCACGTGTACGTTCAGGGCGTCTTCCAGCATGCGGGCAATGGGGCGGGAAGGGTCGAAGGAGTAGTTGTTGCTATAACCGGTAACCGGGTTCACGCGGCCGGGCAGGGCCACGCCCACGCCCATGATGCGGTTCCAGTCCAGGCCCTGTTTGTCCACGTGTTCGCGGATGCCTTCTGCAACCCCTTGGATAGACTCCTCCTTGGCCTCCACCCGGTACAGGATATCGTCCTGAAAGGATACGAGGCCGCCTTTGAAGTCGGTTACGGCAATGCTCACATGTCTGTTGCGGACATGGACGCCCACAAAATATCCGGCATTGGGATTGAGTCCGTAGATGGAGGGCCGGCGTCCGCCGGAGGTGCCCGATTTTCCCAGGTCGATCATGAATCCCTCGTCCATCAGCTCGCCGATGAGTTTGGTGGCGGTGGGTACCGATGCTCCGATGGCTTCGCTGATGGAGGCGATGCTATGTTCCCCGCGCTCGATGCAGAGGAACAGGATGTTCTTCTTCAAGAGGGAGTTCTTGTTGTCTTTTTTCTCAAGGAAAGTCTCTCTCATAAGTTTTTCATTTTTGCGTTGCAAATTTATAAAAATTTTACTGTGTTTGCAAGTGTTCAAAAATATCTTTATTTTACTGCGCGATAGACGAATGCAAAAATTTGTCTATCTTTGCATTCGCTATGTTTGTGAAAGTGAAAAACTGGTTGCAGGAGTTCCGCCTGTCCCTGAAAATGAAGGTGACGCTCGCCCTGAGCGCCATTGCGGTGGTCCTGCTCATGTCCAGTATCATCTCCGTGCTGGAATACCGGCGCATGTCCAATTATGTGTCGGACATGATTGCGGACGACATCCGCAACATCCATCTTACGCAAAAGCTGGTAGATGCCGTAGATACGTACAACCTTCAGCTGCTGGCCGTTATTGGCGACGACAACCTGTCGGCCCTCCCGGACTTTGACCGCAGCGCTTTCTTGGACTATTGCGACTCCCTGCAGGCCTCTTTCGGCGCCGGTAAAACGGTGCCGCTGGCAGATTCCGTGGTATATGCCTATTCCGCCTACATGCTGGCTTCGCTGGAGCTGGAAGACGTGCTGGAGTCCAATTTCATTGACACGCGGGACTGGTATTTTGAACGGCTGCAGCCGCTGTTCGGCCGTATGCGCGGCTATCTGGACCGCCTGAGTTCCACCATGTATGTGGAACTGGAACAGAATTCCAAGGACTTTGACCGGGGCTTCTTCCGCAGCATCATTCCCAGCGCCGTGGCTGTGGCCGTTGGCATCCTGCTGGTGTTCCTGCTGCTGTTTTATATCCTGGTTTACTATGTGAGTCCCATTTACGGGATGCTCCGTTCGCTGACAGACTATCTGTCGTTCCGGCGGCGATATACCTTCACCTTCGACGGCAACGACCAGCTTTCCCAGCTGAATGCGGCCGTGACGGACCTTACGGAAGAAAACCGGACGGTGCGCCGCCGCATGGCGGAACTCAAGGAAAAGAAAGCGGAGGAATGAACCTGAAAGTCATATCGCGGAATGTGGGCGTGGCGCTCCTGGTGAGTGCGCTGTTCATGCTGCTCTCGGTCTTTGTTTCCCTGGCCGACGGTGGCGATTCCGCCCTGTCGCCGCTCCTGATCAGTTTTGTCATCACCTTCATCGTGGGCATTTTCCCCTTCATCTTTGTGCGGAAAACTGCCCAGATTTCCCTGAAGGACGGCTACATGATCATCTTCCTGTCCTGGTTGCTGTCGTTTGTGTTCGGCGCGCTGCCTTATGCCCTCTGGGGTGGTCCGTTCTCGGTGATAAACGCCTGGTTTGAAAGCGTTTCCGGTTTTACTACAACCGGTGCCACCATTCTGGAAGATGTGGAGTTCCTGCCACGGAGCCTGCTGTTCTGGCGTGCCGCCACGCATTTCATCGGCGGTTTGGGCGTCGTCGTGTTCCTGCTGCTCATTATCCCCAACTCGTCGCCTGTCCGGCTCCGGCTCACCAACATGGAGCTGTCGTCGCTTTCCCGGGACGATTATCGCAGCAGGGCCAACAAAACCGTTTACATCTTCGCCTGGGTGTACCTGGGCATCTGTGCGGCCGCCTTCCTGTGCTACTGGCTGTGCGGCATGCCGCTGTTCGATGCGCTCTGTCATGCGTTCAGCGTTTGTGCCACGGGTGGTTTTTCGTCCCGGAACCTGAGCATCGGCGCATTTGGCTCGCCGCTCATTTCCGTGCTCACCATCGTGTTCATGTTCCTGGCCTCCATCCACTTCGGCCTCATTTTCATGGCGCTGGTGAACCGTACCATGCGGCCGCTGAACAATGCCGTGCTGCGCTTTTACTGCCTGTCGCTGGTGGTGATTGCCCTCATTACTTCGTTCTCCCTGAAGCTGCAGGGCATTGTGGACGGCTGGGGCACGGCGTTCCTGGATGGTACCTTCCATGTGGTGAGTTACGCTTCTACCACCGGTTTTGCCATCGCAGACAATGCCGGATGGCCGATGCTGCCTTGCTTCCTGCTCATCCTGGTGAGCCTGGTGTGCGGCTGTGCGGGTTCCACTACCGGCGGCCTCAAGGTGGACCGCGTGATTGTGCTGTTCAAGGCCATCCACATGCAAATCATGAAAACCTTGTATCCTTCCTCTGTCTTTGAGGTGCGGATGGGCCGGAGGATTCTGCACGACGAGGAGATTTATCCGCAGGTGCTTTATATTTCCATGTATTTCCTGCTGCTGGGGGCATCGGCCATCATCATTATGCTCATGGGAGACCCCAACGGGCATGCACTGTCCGGTTCGGTGGCTTCCCTGGGCAACGTGGGGCCGTCCATCCGGGATATCGGGTCCTTGGGCAATTTCAATATGGAACCCGCGGGCATCAAGTTCGTCTATACGGTGGACATGTTCCTTGGCCGTGTGGAAATCTATCCGGTCTTTGCTGTGATTTCCAGTATTTTTAACAGAAAATACTGATGAAATTTTATCCATTTTTCCGGGACGCTTTTCCCTTTGAACCTACGCCTTGTCAGGAGCGGCTGTTGCAGGCCGTGTCGGCGTTCCTGTCTTCGGACGACGGTGACATCCTGGTCGTGAACGGCTATGCCGGTACCGGCAAGACCACGGCCATGGCGGCGGTGGTGGCCGGTTTGGCCCGTCTGGAGATTCCTTCGGTACTGCTGGCGCCTACCGGCCGGGCGGCCAAAGTCCTGTCGCAGTATGCGGGGCATCCGGCTTCTACCATCCACAAACATATTTATCGGCAAAAATCCATGAGCGACATGGGCGTAGGGGCGTTTTCGCTGTCCTATAACAAGGCCCGGAGTACGCTTTTCATTGTGGACGAGGTGTCGCTGATCGGCCTCTCCGACGGCTTTGGAACGGGCAATTTGCTGGAGGATCTGGTGGCCTTTGTGCGTGCCGGGACGGATTGTCGGCTCATCCTCATGGGAGATGCCGCGCAACTTCCTCCGGTGGGGCTGGATGCTTCTCCGGCCCTGTCTCCGGCCTTCATGAATGGCTTTGGCGGGGTGTCTTATGTGGAACTTACCACCGTGGTACGGCAGGCTTCGGATTCGGGTATCCTTACCAATGCCACCCGGCTGCGGCAGCTGTTGCCGTATGGTGGGGAACAGCTGCGCTTATCCATTTTTCCGGATGTGCGGCGGCTCACCGGAGGAGAGTTGTTGGAGGCATTGTCGGACGCTTACGGCCGCTATGGGGAGGACGAGGTGATGGTGCTGTGCCGCTCCAACAAACGGGCGGGGCGCTACAATGCCGGCATCCGCGGTTCCGTGCTCTATCATGAGGAAAGGCTGGTGCGGGGAGAACGGCTCATGATTGTGCGGAACCATTATCTGGACGGATTGGAGGGGACGGACTACATTGCTAATGGAGACATGGCCAAGCTGGTGTGGATCAAGCACTTTGAGGAACGGTACGGCCTGCATTTCGCAGACGCCTGCCTGGCCTTCCCGGACTACGGGGACCAGGAAGTGGAAATGAAAGTGCTGCTGGATGTGCTGGAGAGCGACGCCCCATCCCTGAACCAGGAGGCTTCCCAGGCGTTGTTCGCGGGCGTACTGGCGGACTATGCGGACCTGCCCACCAAGAAAAAACGCTATGACGCTGTGCGCTCAGACCCCTTCTACAATGCCTTGCAAATCAAATATGCCCATGCCATCACCTGCCACAAAGCCCAGGGTGGCCAGTGGAAGTGCGTGTTCGTGGACAATCCTTTCTGGCAGGACAATCTGCAGGAAGAGGACCTGAAGTGGCTGTACACCGCCCTGACCCGCGCCGTGGAGCAGGTCTATCTGGTCAACTTCCGCGACGGCTTTTTTGCCTAGTCTTTTTGCTTCCGCATTTTTTCACTATCTTTAGGGTCATGAAAACATCGACCCTCATCCTGGCGCTGGCTATTGGCGCCCTCACTGCGCAGGCACAGGATTTTCCCCGCGCATATAAATGGCTCAGTAACAAACAAATAGCCTTTACGCAAGACGGTTCCTTCACGGACGCCGACGGCTACGTTATCACCATCGGCAAAAAATTCACCAAGACGCAGGGCGTGCAGGCGCCGGAAAAATTTGCCGATTTTCCCCTGCAACCGGACGGGGCCGTGAACCTCACCTACAGCCCGGATTCCACCAAACTGGCCTTTACGCGCGGGAACAACCTGTGGGTGGTGGACATTGCCACGGGGAAGGAAACACAGCTCACCACCGACGGCACCGCTACCGTCATGAACGGTTATGCCAGCTGGGTGTACTACGAGGAAATCCTGGGCCGCCCGTCCCGTTACCGCGCATTTTGGTGGAGTCCGGATAGCCGGAAGTTGGCCTTTTACCACTTTGACGATACCCAGGTGCCCATGTTTCCCATCTATTCGCCCTTCGGCCAGGACGGCAAGCTCCGCGAGACGCACTACCCCAAGGTGGGTGAAAAGAATCCCGAGGTCCGCATTGGCTTTACCGACCTGCAGGGCCATCTCACCTGGGCCGATTTCGACGAAAAGGCGGACCAGTACTTCGGTATCCCTTTCTGGGGTGCGGACAGCAAGACCTTTTATGTAGCACGCATGCCGCGCAAGCAGCAAACGCTTGATTTGTATGCGGTTAATGCTATCGACGGGAAAAAGAACGTCATTTATCACGAGGCGGTTCCCACCTGGCTGGACTGGATGGAAGAAATGCTCTTTGACGACAAAGGCCTGTACATGGTGCGCAGCTTCGAGACCGGATGGCAGCAGATTTACTTCCTGAGCTACGACGGCAGCACCCTCAAGCGCCTCACGGACGGCCCCAACTGGCGCATCAAGCTGGTCCGCACGGATAAAGACGGCAGCGTTTTCTTCACCGCCGAGCGCGACTCCCGCGTGGGCAGCGCCCTCTACAAGGTGACGTCGCAAGGCCGGATTTCTACGCTCACAGACCCTGCTTTACATGTGGCCGATGTCAGGTTCTCGCCCGACGGAAAGTACTTCGTGAGCCTGGTGTCCAACCTGCACACCCCGTACGAACTCCGTCTGCAGGAAACGCGGAAACCCGCGCACAGCTATACGGTGGCGGCCCTTCCGGCGCAGGAAGGCGCGCAGGGGGAGCTGGTCAGCATTGTCACGGACGGGCTTGAACTGCCGGGCGTCATTTACTATCCCAAGGACTTCGACCCTGCCAAGCAGTATCCCGTGCATGTGGACATTTACGGCGGACCGGACACGCCGCTGGTGTACGACCGCTGGGTGCCGGCAAGCCGCTACGACTGGTATTACCAGAACGGCATCATCGAGCTCGTTGCCGACTGCCGCGCCGCCGGGCACAACGGGCGGGCAGGGACGGACGCCATTTACAAGCAGCTATCCACGGTAGAGGTGGCGGACTTCGTGGCCTGGGCCCGCTGGCTGCAGAGCCTCCCGTACGTGAAGCCGGAAAAGATTGGCGTAGAAGGCTTTAGCTTTGGCGGGACGATGACTGTGTTGCTGGTGACATCGGCCCCGGACGCCTACCATTACGGCATTGCCGGCGGCGGGGTGTACGACTGGCGCCTGTACGACAGCCATTACACGGAGCGCTTCATGTCCACGCTGGAAGATAACGCGGAGGGCTATGAAAACACCGCCGTAGTGAACCGCGTGGCCGCTTATCCCGCCAAGGTGGGCTCTGACGATGCCTCCGTCATGCTCAAGCTCACGCACGGCACCGGTGACGACAACGTCCACTTCCAGAACACCTTGCAGCTGGTGGACGTGCTGCACAGGCAGGGCGCCCGCTTCGAGTTCATGATTTACCCGGACGGCATGCACGGCTACCGCGGCTACCAGGGTCGCCACTTCAACCAGGCCAACCAGGACTTCTGGCGGAAGTATTTGCTGGAATAATGGATTTTGGTTACCTTTGAAGCTTGATACAGCAGGACAATCTCTTTTGTAGAAAAGCGATTCTTGGGTACATGTGTGAGAAAACTTGCGAAGCAATTTTACAGTGATGACGGAATACATGAAGAAAACAAAACAGCTTTGGCTCATTGCACTTGTGTGGGGACTGTTTTCCGCTTGTGGCGAGATTTCCTCGGCAGAGGAGTACACGGGCGTTCCGCTTGTCATCCTGGATACAGACCTGGGCTCATCCACCGACGACCTCTTCGCCCTGGAGATGCTGCACCGCTACCAGCAGGAAGGCCGATGCCGCCTGCTCGGAGTGGTGGTGGACCGCATGGGCGAGCGCAATGCAGCGGTTGCCGATGTGATGAACACCTGGTTCGGGCATCCGGACACGCCCATCGGCCTGGTGAGGAAGGGCATCCCTGCACCGCAAGTGTGGATAAACTACGGAGCGATGCCCGACTATACCGATGCCGACGGCAAGCCCATGTTCCGCCACAGCGTGAGCGACTACGCGTCGCTGCCCGACGGCTACCTGCTCTACCGCCGGCTGCTCTCCGCCCAACCCGACCACTCGGTGAGCATCTGCTCCATCGGTTTTGTCACCGCACTGGCCGCCCTGTTGCAGTCAGCGGGGGACGAATACTCCCCGCTCAGCGGCGTGGAACTGGTCCGGCAGAAAGTGAAGTGCATCTACGTGATGGGGGGTGTCTTCGGCCAGTCTGTGGAGCCCGACTTCAATTTCTCGCAGGGCATCACCTTCGCTTCGGATTTCTTCCGTCTCTGGCCCAAGGAGATAGATATGGTGTTCTCGCCGATGGAAGTGGGGGAGGGCATCGAGTACAAGCCGGAACAGGTTGTCGGTGACATCTCGTGGACCGATGCGCATCCCATCAAGCAAGTCTATCTGCGGTGCAATTGCGACACGGGCCAGCGGATGTGGGACCCGATGGCCGTGATCCAGGCCGTGGAGGGCGACGAGCTTTTCACACTTTCCGGGCGGGGCACCGTCAGCCTGACTTCCAAAGCCGAGACCGTTTTCACGCCATCGGCAGCAGGCAATTGCCGCTACCAGCTGTCCGGTACGGCGGAGTGGAACGCCACGATGCTGGAGAAAATCAGGTGCTATAACAAAATGAAGTAGGGGTGATGTTGTCCAGCGAGTATATTTGGGATCCGCTGCGGCGCAAGAGCGTGCGGAATACGCCGGAGGAGGCGGTGCGGCAGTGGTTTATCTCGGTGCTGCACGAGGGCCTGCACGTCCCGGAGCACATGATGGGCAGCGAGGTGGCGCTCACGCATGCGGGGAAGGATTACAGGGCCGATATTGTGGTGTATGACCGCCAGGCGCAGCCGCTCATGATTGTGGAGTGCAAGCGGCCGGAAGTCCCGCTGGACCAGGCCGTTGTGGACCAGGCCCTGCGGTACAACAAGGAATTGAATGTGAAGTATATAGCCATCACCAATGGCAACAAGACGTTCATTTTTGAACGCACGGCAGGTGGCTGGCAGTTTATGCAAAACGCCCCGTTGTGGGAGGAGATGACCGGTCGGGGCCGGGAATCTAAATAGAAGGTATGAATACTATTACGGAAGGCTATTTGGAACACCCGGTGTTCCGCTTGGTGAGTGAGACGGCCAGGGAAGTGGGCGTGAGGGCGTTCGTGATTGGCGGGTATGTCCGGGACTGCTTCCTGGGGCGCCCCAACAAGGATATTGACATTGTGGTGGAGATGCCCGGTCAAGCCGGGTATGACAAAAGGGGGGCCGGGCAGGGCGGAGAGGTGCGTCCGGGTATCCTTCTGGCGGAGGCTATCGGCAAGAAAACGCATGCCCGGGTGAGCGTGTTCAAGAACTTCGGGACGGCCATGCTCAAGTACCATGGGATAGAGGTGGAATTCGTGGGGGCGCGGAAGGAAAGTTACCACCGGGACTCGCGGAAACCCATCGTGGAGGACGGTACGCTGGAAGAAGACCAGCTTCGCAGGGACTTCACCATCAACGCCATGGCCTTTTCTTTACAGGCCGATGACTACGGCGCCCTGGTGGACCCGTTCGGTGGCATCAAGGATCTGGCGGCGGGTATCATCCGCACCCCGCTGGAGCCGGAACAAACGTACAGCGACGACCCGCTGCGCATGCTCCGGGCCATCCGTTTCGCCGCGCGCTTAAGCACGGACGAGCATCGGTTTACCATCGTCCCGGAAAGCATCGCCGCCATGAAAACCATGGCCGATCGCTTGCAAATCCTGTCCAAGGAACGGATTGTGGAGGAGCTGAACAAAATGCTGCTCACGGACCATCCGGCCATGGCCTTCGCGCTCATGGAGGAGACCGGCCTGCTGCAGCAATTCCTGCCGGAGCTCAGTCGCCTCAAAGGCGTGGAAACGGTTGATGGTAAGGGACATAAGGAGAATTTTACCCATACGCTCCAGGTGGTGGAAAACGTGAGCCGCTTTGAGAAAGAGGCCATCGCGGAAGGCCGCCTGAACGACTATGACGCGGACGGCAACCCAACGCCCCGCACGGAGCCGTACCTGTGGCTGCGCTGGGCGGCGCTGCTGCATGATATCGGCAAGCCCGTCAGCAAACGCTATGTGGCGGGGCAGGGCTGGACGTTCCACGGGCACGAGGTTACCGGTGCGCGGCTGGTGCCCAAAATCTTCGAGAAGCTGCGCATGCCGCTGAACGAGAAGATGAAGTACGTGCAAAAGCTTGTGAATCTGCACCTCAGGCCCATCGCCCTGGTGGACGATGAAGTCACGGACAGCGCGGTGCGGCGCCTGCTCTTCGACGCGGGCAACGACATCGACGACCTCATGCTCCTTTGCAATGCCGATATCACCTCCAAGAACCCGGCGAAGGTGGCCCGCCTCAGGCGGAACTTCGAGCTGGTGAAGGAGAAGATGGCGGAGGTGGAGGCCAAGGACAGCATCCGCAACTGGAAGAACCCCATCACGGGTGACTACATCATGGAACTGTTTGGAATTGAGCCGTGTAACACGATAGGCAAACTAAAGGAAATGGTGAAGAACGCGGTGCTGGACGGCGAGATTCCGTACTCCTTCGAGGCGGCGGATGCGTATATGCGGGAGCGGGCCAAGGAAGTATATGGCCTGAGGCCGAAGACCCCCGGTCAAGCCGGAGGTGACGGAAAATGATAGAGAAGTATGTGGCATATCTCAGGGATGTCCGGCGGTACTCGCCGCGGACGGTGACGCTGTACCGGGAGGCACTGGAGGACTTTGCCGCCTGGTGCGGCGGAGAGCCCGATCTCTTTCCTTCGCGTATCCGGGAGTACGAAGGTCATCTTATCGACACGGGCCTTAAGCCCAGGACGGTGCATCTGCACATCAGTGCGCTCAGCGGGTACTGCAACTTCCTCATGAAGGAGGGCGTGCTGCAAAGCAATCCGGCCAAGGCGGTGAAGCGGCCCAAGATGGAAAAACGGCTGCCGGAATACTACACGGAGCAGGCGATGGACGGCTATCTGGCGGAGAGCGCGCACGAGGCCGATGAAGACTCTCTTCACGTCCTGATGAGCACGGAGCCCGGCAGCAAGCTGGCCAGGGAGCTCTATAACCGCCGGCTCAGGCGGCTCATCGTCAGCATCCTGTACACCTGCGGCATCCGGCGGGCGGAGCTGATCGGCCTGCAAATCCAAAGCGTGGACAATGCCCGTCAAACCCTTCGCGTACGGGGAAAAGGCGACAAAATGCGAGAAATTCCGCTTATCCCATCGTTACTTCAAGAAATTTCACTATATTTACGTGCAGCAAGTTTCATGGTAGGGAGAAGACCTGCCTGTGCACCGCTCCTGATGACGGACAGGGGACGCGCCCTTTATCCGGAATTCGTGGACCGGGCGGTGAAAGCGGAACTGCAAGGCCAAAGCGGCATCACCGGGAGGAAATCCCCCCACGTGCTCAGGCATTCCTTAGCCACCGCGCTGTTAAATGAGGGAACGGACCTGAATGCCATCAAAGAGATGCTGGGCCACAGCAGTTTGGCGGCCACCGAGGTTTACACCCACAACTCCGTGGAACGGCTCAAGGCACAATACATGAACGCCCATCCAAGGGCAAAAAACGAAGACTGAAATGATTAACGTTAAGTCCCTCAAGTTCAACGCAGACGAGAAGCTGCTGGACTACATTGACAAAAAAGTTGGAAAAGTAGAAAAGTTCTTCGACAACATGGGTGACATAGACGTCACCTTAAGCCTCCTTCCGGACGCAGAAAACAAGAGCGTCAAGCTCCAGACCCACATCCCGGGCGAGGACCTCATCATCGAGCGCCAGGCGCACACCTTCGAAGAAGCCGTGACTGCCGCCGCCGATGCCCTCAAGGAGAAGATTGTGCGCGCCAAAGAGAAGAAATTCGTCAAATAACAGTGGCAGCCAAGGGCTACATCGAAACGGACCGGCAGGTCCGAAGCATACTTGAAGATGTCCGTCACGGCATCTTCAAGTCTGTTTATTTGCTCATGGGCGAGGAGCCCTATTATCCGGACCTGGTGGCGGACGCCATCATCGGCCATTGCCTCCAGGAATGGGAAAAAGACTTCAACGAAACCATTTGTTACGGGGCCGATGTTGACGCGGACACCGTCATCACGGCCGCCCGCCGTTTCCCCATGATGGCGGACCGGCAGTTGGTGGTGGTGAAAGAGGCCCAGCAAATGAAGGGCCTGGAGGAACTGTCCGTCTATTGCCAAAACCCGCTGGACAGCACCGTGCTGGTGATTTTGATGCACGGTGCCAGTGCCGACAAACGGAAAGCGCTGTACAAGAGCGTCCTCAAAACGGGCGTCATTGTGGAGTCGCTGCCGCTGAGGGATTACGAACTGCCGCAGTGGATTCAGGCCTATTACGAAGGCCGGGGGCTGCGCATCCATCCGGAGGCGGCCCTGCTGCTGGCGGAGAGCGCCGGCACGGATTTGGGCAAGATAGCCGTGGAAACGGAAAAACTCCTGAAGAACCTGCCGGAAGGCGGCGTACAGGAGATTTCTGTGGCCGATGTGGAAAGAAACGTGGGCGTAAGCCGCCAGTACAGCGTTTTTGAACTCACCAAGTGCCTGAGTTTCCGGGAAAGCGCCAAGGCGCTCCGCATTGCCGCCCACATGGGGGAGGCGCCCAAGTTTGCCCTGCCCATGGCCGTGGCGCCGCTGTACAATCATTTTTACCGGATTCTGAAGTACCATGCCCTGCTGGAAAAAGGCCGTCCGCAGCCGGGGGAGGCCGCCAGGGTGCTGGGCGTGAATCCGTATTTCATGAAAGAGTACGACGCCGCCGTGCGGAATTACCCGCTCCAGCGTTGCGCAAACGTGATATCGCTTCTGTGCGAATACGACTACAAAGGCAAGGGCGGGGACGCCGGCGAAGCCACTCCCGCGGAACTGCTCATAGAATTGGTGACTAAAGTATTAAATTATTAGATGGCAATTATAGAAGTACAGAATGTAAGCAAGAACTTCGGCCCCAAAGTGGCGCTGGACCACGTGTCGCTGGATATCCCGGAGGGCAAAATCTTTGGTCTGCTGGGGCCCAACGGGGCGGGGAAGAGCACCCTCATCCGCATCATCAACCGCATCACCATCGCCTCGGAAGGGCAGGTGCTCTTCAATGGGCATCCCATCACGGAGGCGGACGTGGCCCGTATCGGCTACCTTCCGGAAGAACGCGGCCTGTACCGCAAAATGAAGGTGGGGGACCAGGCCATGTACCTGGCGCAGCTCAAGGGCATGAGCGCCCGCGACGCCGCCGTGGAGCTCAAAAAATGGTTCGTCCGTTTTGACATTGCGGACTGGTGGAACAAGAAGGTGGAAGAGCTCTCCAAGGGCATGGCGCAGAAGGTGCAGTTCATCACCACGGTGGTGCACAAACCCTCGCTCATGATTCTGGACGAGCCTTTTTCCGGCTTCGACCCGGTGAACGCGGAGCTTATCCGTGGGGAGATTCTCCGTCTGAAGGACGAGGGCGCCACCGTGATTCTATCGACCCATAACATGGAGAGCGTGGAGGCCCTGTGCGACAATATCGCCCTCATTAACAAGGCGCGCCTGGTGGTGACCGGCGGCACGGACGACATCCGGCGCCAGCATGGTGAGGACAATGCGGAAATCGAATATACGGACGCCGCTTTGGAACGCCGTACGGTGGTGGTACCGCGCGCCCAGGTGAATGCCAAACTGACGGAGCTCATCGGCCAGGGCGTTACCATCAATTCCTTCAAGGAGGTGATTCCGCGCATGAACGACATTTTTATCAAACTTGTGACGGAGGAGGCTTAGCGTATGAACTTTAGAAAATTAGGGATAGTCATTGAACGCGAATACCTGAACAAGGTCAAGAAGAAGAGCTTCCTGCTCATTACCTTCCTGACGCCGGTGCTGTTCGCGGCCATCGCCCTTCTGCCTTCGCTCATCATGCTGGGCGCCAAGGAGGAGGCCAAACAGGTGGGTGTTGTGGACCGTTCCGGCATCGTACTGCCGTATTTGGAAAGCGGTGAAGTGTTGGAATACAAGGATTTAGGGGCTGATGCAGACGTGGAGGCCATCAAGGCGGACTTGGGCGGGGCCGATATTGACATTCTCCTTACCATCTCCGCACTGGACCCGGAAACCAAGAGCGTAACGGCAGATACATATTCGCTCAAGCCGCTGGGAATGGACAGCGGCAGTTCCATCGAGAACCGCATCAACGACGCCGTGGAGGCGTACCGCATCGATTCTTATGGGATTGAGAACCTGGAAGAAATTATGCACAGCGTGAAGTCCAACGTGCATGTGTACAATTATACCATCTCCGAGAGCGGTGAGGAAAGTATTTCTGAATCAGGTGTTTATATGGCCGTTTCCATGATCCTGGGCATGGCGCTGTACATGTTCATCGCCCTGTTCTCGGGCATGGTGATGAGTTCCGTGATTGAGGAGAAGAGCTCGCGCGTAGTGGAGGTGCTGGTGTCCAGCGTAAAGGCGACGGAGCTCATGTTCGGCAAAATCATCGGCGTGGCGCTGGTGGCCCTGACGCAGTTCCTGCTGTGGATTCTGCTTACGCTCCTGCTGCTGGCGGTGGCGGGCGGTATCATCGGCAAGGACAAACTCATGGGCATGATGGCCGATGACCCTGCTACAGAGATGGTTGCGGAGATGAACGAAAACGCGAACCTGCCGGAGGGCATGGACCTGAACGCTGCCTTGGCCGCCGCTGCGGATACCACGGCTGTGGCAGGCGAACCTACTGGTTTGCAGGCAATCACCAGTACTATCGGCAACCTGAACCTGGGCCAGATTCTGCTGTCGTTCATTTTCTTCTTCATTTTCGGGTACCTGCTGTATGCGTCGCTGTTTGCGGCCATTGGCAGCGCCGTGGAGAACGAGGGCGATTCTACGCAGCTCCAGCTGCCGGTGACAGTGCCGCTGATGCTGGGCTTCTTCATCGCCCTGTATGCGTTCAAGGCGCCGGACAGCTCGCTGGTGTTCTGGGGCTCCATGATTCCGTTTACCTCGCCCATCGTCATGCTGGCGCGCATTCCTTTTGGCGTGCCGGGATGGGAACTCATCCTGTCGATGGTGCTGCTGGTGCTTACGTTTGCCCTTTGCGCTTGGGCATCGGCCAAAATTTACAAGGTGGGCATCCTCATGTATGGCAAGAAATCCAGCTTTAAAGATTTGTGGAAATGGTTGAAACAACGCTAATGCCCGCGCGCAAGTTCTTTTTAATACCTTCGATTCATGAACAACACTAAAATTTGGTATATCGGCTGGGCGCTGATCATTGTAGGCGCCGTGTTTGCCGGGGCGCAGGCCATGAAGGAAGGCGGGCCTGCCATCGCGTGGCGGCGGGTTGCCATGGACGGCCACCGGACAGGTGCGCAGCCGGTGACGGCGGCCAATATTCCGGAGGCGCTCGGCACTTTCTCGGACGAGGGTTACATGAGCCCTTCCGGCGTATGTTATACGGACGATTCTCCTGTGGCGCTGGAGGCGGCCGCCCTTATGGACGTTCAGCCGCAACTGGCTCACTTGAAGACGGTTATCGGCCATTCTGCCGGCATGTACATGAACCTGCGCAACCAGCCTGACCTGCCGCTGGGGAACCTGGTCGCGGATGTTTTCCGGGACTACGGCTCGCGTTATTTTAAAGTGCCGATGGACTTTGCCATCACCAATTATGGCGGCATCCGGACACCCATGCCGGCCGGGGCGGTGACGCTGGAGGATATATCGTCCATGTTCCCGTTCAAAAACTACCTTTGCTATGCGCAGCTGAAGGGGGAGAACCTGACGAAGCTGCTGGAGCAACTCGCTGGTACCAAGGCGTTTCAGGCGGTGTCGGGCTGCGAGGTGCGCACCAAGGGAGGCAAGCTGGTGTCGGCAACGGTGGGCGGGGCGCCCATCGACCCTGCCCGTCTGTATAACGTGACCACGATTGACTTTTTGCTGGACGGCGGAGACAAACTGAACATTGGTGCGCTGGCGGAGAAAGTGGTGCTCAGCAAGGTGCTGCTGAAGGACGTGATGCTGGATTATGTACGCTCCTGCGAGGCTGCCGGCAAGGAGATTGCAGCTGCGTCCGACGGGCGCGTAATCATGGAGGAATAGGCAATGAATAAGGTGTATAAATGGGTTCTGGTAGCGGCCGGTGTGCTGGCGCTGGGATTTTGTATCTATGTCGGGTATGTGAAGGGGACCAGGGAGGTGCATCGTCTGACGATTGTGCACGTGAACGATACGCATTCGCATTTTGAGCCGGAGCGCTCGGGAGACTATGCCGGCATGGGCGGTTCCCTGGAGCGGGCGGCGTATGTGGACTCGGTCCGTAAGGCCGATGGCGCCTCGAATGTGCTCTTGCTGCATGCAGGGGATTTCTGCCAGGGAACCTCCTATTTCTCGGAACTGGGCGGCATTGTGGAGGTGGAGGACCTGAATGCGATGGGTTACGATGTGGTGACCTTGGGCAACCATGAGTTCGACAACGGCATCGAGGGCCTGGGCAAGATGCTTTCCGGCCTGAACATGCCTGTGGTGGTGTGCAACTACGACTTCTCGCCGTTCGAGGCCGGGAAGTATATCCGGCCGTATGTGATTGTGGAGAAGGCGGGGCTCAAGATTGGCGTGGTGGGTGTGCTCTGCGGCCTCAAGGACATGGTGGCGGGGGATATCGCCAACCGCATTCCTGCTTACGACACGGTGCCCGCGGTCCAGAAGTATGTGGATGAGCTGCGCCCCCAGTGCGACCTGGTGATAGCCCTGACGCATATCGGTTACACCGAGCACAATCCCGGTGACCTGATTGATTCCCAGCTGGCTGCGGCCACGCGGGGAATCGATATGATAGTGGGCGGGCACTCGCATACTTTCCTGGAGGAGCCCGACTATGTGGCCAACCTGGACGGGAAACGTATCCCCATTGTCCAGGCCGGCTGGATGGGCGTGTACATGGGCGAATTCCATGTGACTGTCCGGAAATAGCCGCGGTTGCTGGCCTTCCTACTGGCGTAGTTCCCTGTCATACCGAGCGTAGCGAGTGTATCTCCTCCCATGCTTCCGAGGCTTACCTCCCTGTCATACCTCCCTGTCATACCGAGCGTAGCGAGTGTATCTCCTTCCCCAATGGCGCAGGTCCGTGTATCTAATGGCGCAGGTCCGTGTATCTAATGGCGCAGGTCCGTGCACCCAATGGCGCAGGTCCGTGTATCTAATGGCGCAGGTCGGTGTATCTAATGGTGCAGGTCCGATTTTACCCTACTGACCTGCGCCGCAAATCTGCCTCTCACACCCTTCTGATGGCGCAAGTCCCACCCCTAAAAACGGACCTGCTCCATTCATCCCACCCACCTGCACCACCTATCCTACCCATACCTGCGCCACTCACCCTACCGACCTGCACCGCACAGCCCTGCCAGGCGCCAACACCGCACACAGAACTCCTTCCGGCAGGAGGGTAAAATCGGCCCGAAAAAACGTAAGAAAAATATTTTTTTCTGTATAATCGGTTGAAACAGCACAAAAAATCATGTGAAACAACACTTCTTTTCAACCGAACCTTGTTTTTTCGAGACGTAGTTTTTAGGTTTGCAACAGCATTCCGGCTTCTCCGGAGGTGCTGCAAACCCCATTTTCGGGGTGCTCAACATCACATAACCTTAAAATTGTTTGCGTATGAACACCTTGTTGCACATCACCATCGGCGACGATGGAAAGGCCCAATTCTTCAGCGACTACGCCTCGTTGGAGGATGAAGTTGCCATTCAAATCTCTGTCCGGCAGAAGGCCGAACCCTACCGCGGCCCCCATCCGGACGTGGCTGAGGACCTGGTCCTCTGGCGTCGGGCCAAGGCGCGCGAACTGAACGTTCCCGCTTACTTCATCCTGCACCAGAAGGTGCTGTATGCCATCGCGGACCTGAAGCCCGCCACCAAAGAGGAACTCGTGATGGTCCCCGGCTTCGGCGAAGTCATGTTCAACAAATACGGTAAAGACATCTTGGAAATCACAACGTTATGAGCATGAACTATTTTCCGGGCGGAGGAAGTTTCCCGCCCAGTGGCAGGCCCAGTCCGGTACCGGGTATCCGCAGCCTCGTAAAAAAACAGTTATTATGGCCTTTCAACGCGTTGTAGAGCGGCTTTTGCCGGATGGCACCATCGCCAAAGTATATCCGTTTCACATCAGTCTGGAGGGAATGGAGTCCATTTTGTTATGCAGGGACGATGAAGATTACGACCATCTGGAGAAGAGCTTCTACTTGGGCGCATTGGATGCCAATGCGCTGGTGATTAGCGAGATAGCCATGTCCACGCACGGGCATTGTGCCGTACTGGCGGTCAACTGGGAGGGAGCCGCAGCGGTGGGCGAATATGTGAAGAAGCGCCACTCCCAGTACATCTCCAAGAAGTACGGCGAGCGGAATGTCATGGCCAGGACACGGATTAGCGTGCAGTATCTGGATTCGGACCGATATGTTCGAAACGCCCTGGCCTATATTCCGCGGAATGCGGCCGATACCGGCTACAGGATTGAGGACTACCCGTGGTCGTCCTATCGGGGAATGTTTGCCCGGGCGGAGATGGTGGCCGGCTGGCGGGCTGTGAGCGGGCTGAGCCGCCGGGAAAAGGAGACCGTGTTCCGCACGCACAAGGACCTGAGCCAGGTGGCCTGGGTGCTGGACGAGCGGGACCGGATTGTTCCCAGCTCCGCCTGCGACTGTGCCTATGTGGAAAGTGCCTTCCTGGGTGATCAAACCTACTATTTGCGGCTCATCGGCGAGGTAAATCCCGCCGAAATGCATCAGAAACTGGTCCTGAACAGCCGCGTCTGGCAGAACGACGCCAAATTCATGGTCTGTGTGGCCGATGTGGCCGGTCGATGGTTTAGGAAAGAGGTCACGGCGCTGACTCCTGCCGAGAAAGCCAAGCTGATAACCTACTTATTCCGAAGCTATTATACTTCTGTGGCCCAACTGGCTAGGTGTTTACAACTCCGCAAGGAGGACGTTCGCCGCGTCCTTTTGGAGAACTACATCCGTCCGCGGGATTAGACAGGCAGGAGATACACTCGGGCTTCGCCCTCGGTATGACAATAACCGGCATTTGGGGAGTAGGGGACCGTGCTCGAGGCCTGTTTCCGGAAGGAAGGCGCTCGCCACCCCCCCCCCGAGCCGTGTTCTGCGAGGGGGCGGTTCCGTGAGATAGTAGCCGCCGCACTTGGTTGTGTGCGGCGGCGCTGTTCTGTGCCTGGTGATGGCGCCTGGCAGGACAGTGGGGCCTCTGGTGCAGGCCTGTAGGGTGAGTGGCGCAGGTGGGTGGAGTGAATGGTGCAGGTCCGTAGGGTAAATGGTGCAGGTCCGTAGGGTAAATGGTGCAGGTCAGTAGGGTGAGTGGCGCAGGTGGGTGGGATGAATGGAGCAGGTCCGTTTTTAGGGGTGGGACCTGCGCCATCAGAAGGGTGTGAGAGGCAGATTTGCGGCGCAGGTCAGTAGGGTAAAATCGGACCT
>Ga0256405_10004577_pt1 | contig 25653 bp, 31 predicted proteins | sample RumenRJG_02DNA_FD_189096 | JGI IMG/M metagenome (GOLD analysis project Ga0256405, IMG submission 189096) | Bovine rumen microbial communities from Lethbridge, Alberta, Canada - RJG_02 | ecosystem: Host-associated > Mammals > Digestive system > Stomach > Rumen | place: Canada: Alberta... | reverse complement strand
TACGGAAAAATGGATGAATGAACGAAAAATGAAGCAAAAACCAGAAAAATGAATACCTTTGCAGATGATCTCTAACTGTTCAACTTTCGATGGCAAAACTGTTCACTTTTCGGTGGCAATTTACATGGTTTTACCTTTGTCGTGAAAAGAAAAAACATTTGTCATGCAAACCTCTTTCGACGCCAATAACATTGAGCAGAATCATGCCTTTGACATGATTGCCAAGACAAACAATTCTTTCTTTCTCACCGGCCGTGCTGGAACAGGTAAGACTACGTTCCTAAAAATGGCCCAAGAAATGATTGACAAGAAGTTCATTGTTCTGGCTCCCACGGGGATTGCCGCCATTAACGCTGGTGGCCAAACCATTCACTCATTCTTCGGACTTGATTTCGGAGTGCTTGGCCCTGGAGACATTGGCACCATGAATGCTAATAAAATCTCCCTCGTGAGGCTCATTGATACAATCATCATAGATGAAGTGTCAATGGTCAGATGCGATACAATGGATGCGATAGATCGGACGCTTCGTTTTTACCGAAAGAATTCAGCGCCCTTTGGCGGACTGCAGATGGTGTTCGTCGGAGACATGTTTCAATTGGAGCCTGTAGTAACCCAGGAAGATCGCGAAATACTGATGGACCTGTACCACTCGAGCTCGTTTTATTTCTATAAATCCGCTGTAATCCAACGTTACGGTTTGCCCAAGATTGAGTTCTTGAAAATCTACAGGCAATCAGATCCCGTATTTATCGAACTACTGGAACATGTAAGGACTGGCACCGTCTCTTATCGGGATATGCTGCGTATTAACAGCCGAGTAGTTGTCCCTGGAGAAGGAAGCCAAAAGCTCAAAGTAACGTTGACATGCACCAAGAAGGCGGCCCAGCTCATAAATGAAGAGAGACTTGCCGAATTGGATGGAGACCTGATGGTCTATGAAGCCGAGCATGCTGGGGATTCCAGAAGGTGCCAAGACGCTGCAGAGGACAAACTGTATCTCCGTGTTGGTGCCCAGGTTATGTTTACAAGAAATGATTCGTTCCACAGGTGGGCCAATGGAACACTGGCGACCGTCGACAGCCTTACAGATGACTGTATAAAAGTACGTTTTGACGATGGTTCCACTCAAGAAGTTCAACGGGTAAAATGGGAAAGCATCGAATACAAATTTGACGAGGCTACAAAATCAAGCATCAAGAAAACAGTTGGTTCTGTAACGCAATATCCTTTGAAGCTTGCATGGGCAATTACTATCCATAAAAGCCAGTCATTGACTTTTGACCGGGTTGCCATAGACTTTGGCAAAAGTGCATTTACGAATGGGCAGGCATACGTTGCATTAAGCCGCTCTCGCACGCTGGAAGGATTGGAACTGCTCCGTCCAATGACCTTGTCTTCCGTACTTGTATCCAAGGATGTACTTGACTTTTCCTCAGACATAAACAACACCGAGAAGATTATGCGGGAAATCAATATCGGTGCAGCAATAAACGGATTTATCAAAAACATGGATTGCGATGGTGCAGCCACTACGCTGTACGAAATGGCCTTCGAAGAAGTCAAACAGGGCAATTACGATTATGCATCTGAACTAATGACCAGAGCCATGTCTTACGTTGTTGATGATGAATGTTTAAAAGGAAGAGAGTGGAAGACTATAGATAGCGACAACGTGGAGTACGGCCTTATGGACGCCATCGGTTTGTTCTACGCCGGTCATGAGGATGAATCCGAAAGAATCATCACAGGAATGCAATCTATTTTGGATTCGAATTTCGACGGACTTTATATCCTCTCCCGCTGCTATGAGGAGAAGAAAGAGTGGGATAAGGTAGACGAAACATATAAGAAGATGATGGCTCTGTTTAACCAGTCCAGAGAGATGGGGCTGGATTCCATTTCCTATCGAAAAATCAAGTACAGACTGGCCATCCTGAATGAGCGAGTCTATTCCGATCCAGGAGCCGGCCTTATGCGCCAGCTGCTGGCCGAGAATCCCGCGTATGATAAGTATCACACGGCCCTCAGGGCAATGTTGATTGGTAATGCTGAAGCCCACCAGGAATTTGAAGAAGAGACGGATAACCCCATCGCAGCCCTGCTGTTCGACAGGGAGAAGGATGATGCCGCTTTTCTCGAACTTGTTCGTGATGAGAGGGATAAGAAATCGATTCCTTGGAATGCCTATAGAAGGTTTATCAATAACCTTAAACTCGCTATGCCTTGCTAATAACCAAACCTATCACAATAATGAATGAGAAACAGTACAGATTATGAAGTTCTTGACCATTCTATCATTATTGTTAATTGTTTTTATCAGTATTATGGCAATCCTGGACCTTCGCAATTTTTATAGAATTAAACACGTCGAATTTAATTAACAAAATCAATCATTTACTATGTTAGGAGCAATTATTGGAGATACCGTAGGCTCGGCCTATGAATTCCACAACACGAAAGAATACGATTTTACACTGTTCCTGGGCAACAGTGCCTACACGGATGATAGTGTGATGACGATGGCAGTTGCATATTGGCTGCTGAAGGACAGGGAGCACAGTTACCAGGGGTTGGAGGACATTATGGTCGAGTTCGGCCATAAATGCCCCTGCCCAATGGGCGGCTACGGCGGAGGATTCCATACCTGGCTTTTCTTTCCTGAAGATGTGTACAATTATGGCGACCCACGTAGTGAAGTTCCGTATGAATCCAGGACTGGCCGACATCCTTATGGTTCCTGGGGCAATGGTTCCGCGATGCGCGTGAGCACCGTAGGCTGGTTCTTCGATACTCTTGAGGAAACTGAGCGTGTGGCGTCTATATCGGCCGCCATTACGCACAACCATCCGGAGGGGATCAAGGGCGCACAGGCGACTGCTGCCGCTATTTGGATGGCCAGAAACGGCAAGACCAAAGAAGAAATCCGTGAGTACATCGAGAAAACTTACGGGTACGATCTTCACAAGACATATGAATATTGGCATTCCATTTACCATTGGGAATCCAGTTGCCAGGGAACCGTACCGCAGGCAATCATCGCCTTCCTGGATTCCGATAATTTCGAAGATGCCATCCGCAAGGCTGTTTCTCTCGGTGGTGACAGCGACACGCTTGCCTGCATCACGGGCGGTATCGCAGAAGCTTATTATAAAGACATTCCAAAGGCCATTGCTGACAGGGTTACTCGGCCATTTCCGAAAATCTTCTACAAGATTCTCGATGCTGTTCGAGAAGAAACGGTCTATGGTAAAACATGTAGAATCGTATAATAATGATAGCGTTATGCATCGTTGTCTCAGCAGGTTCACAGGAACAAAAAAAGTGAAGGTCCGAAGAGCCTGAAATCACCACAGAATCCGCAGAAGCTTTGATCTCCGAAATCCAGATGAAGAAGATGCCCGGAGGAACATATGAAGTCCCTTGCACAATCAACGGCCTACCACTTAAATTCATCTTCGATACCGGAGCCAGTGATGTTACCTTATCCAGCGTAGAGGCCAATTTCATGCTCAAGAACGACTACCTGAACGAGAAGGACTTCAAAGGCTCTCGCCGATACCTTACCGCCGATGGGAGCATCGCCAATGGTGCCGTCGTGCGCATCAAAGAAATGAAGGTGGGAGATTGTACGCTGAAGAACATTGACGCCTCCGTGGTAAAAAGCCAGAAAGCGCCCTTGCTATTAGGGCAATCAGCTCTGGAACGATTCGGGGCAATTACCATTGACAATAAGAAATCTATCTTGACAATCAAATTTCAAAAACAGGACAAGCAATAATCGTATTGATTATACTTATCACCGTTCTCGCTATTCGTCTTATCATTGTTGCACGCTCCTTTTTCTGTCATCTACGTTATCGAAGCAAAAGGGTGTCCACAACCGTCCACACTCCCTTCATCCGTCCACGTCCCATGGACGTGGACTGGGGGTGTTTGGAGGATTATTTCTCTTCCAGAGTTTTGTTCTGCCACAAATTTGTCATATATTTGTGGCAAAACTTGTGTTATGGCAGACCAAAGCACATACAACTTCATCAGGCGGCGTGTCGAGGAGGCGGGGCGCGGGGCGCTCTTTTTCCCGGACACGTTTGCCGATGCCGGCACCTCCGATGCCGTGCGTTCGGCGCTGGTACGCCTGTCCGAGAATGGCATCCTCACGCGCGTAGCGCAGGGTATCTATTGCTATCCCCGCATTGATGAACGATGGGGCGGGGGAAGCATCCTTCCTTCCGTTGAGGAGATTGCGCAAGCCATCGCGGCACGGGACAGAGTGCGTATTGCTCCCACTGGGGCCTATGCCCTCTACCGCCTGGGCCTGAGTCCCCAGATTCCGGCCAATGTGGTGTTCGTCACCGACGGTTCGCCCCGGCGGGTCTCCATCGGCAGAGGGCGCGGCATCCTCTTCAAGCACACCTCAGAGATGCGCACCTTCGCCTACGAGTCTCCTTTGATGGCTTTGATTGTAACGGCGCTGCGTGAAATCGGCGAAGGAAAGGTAACTGAAGCCCAGATGGTCGTCATCCGTGAGCAGCTGAAGAATATCCCTCCGGAAGAATTCAGCCATGACCTTTCCCTTGCACCCCTGTGGGTGCGTAAACAACTCACCGCCCTATGAAATACATTGACCTAAGCATACAGGACCGTCGGGACATCCTCCGCCGTGTCCAGTCCGAAACCGGCAAAGATCCTCAGATTGTAGAGAAAGACTGGTGGGTTGTCGCCGTACTCTGGGCAATCAGATAGCAGGCATAACGGGTGAGCATGAAGTCCTGAACATCTCGCGTGGCTCCCTTGGCCAAACGGATCATTTTCGTGACCTCACGAAAATGATCGTCAACGTTGATTCCCTGAGTGTTACAAGATTCCACAGCACGATTGATTGCGGCCTGGAAATTCTCCCAATGAGCATATCCCAAGACCTCCTGAAGTTCCCGGACAATCCAACAGCATTGCGTGTGCTGGTAATTCCGGAGAAAACCACTATTAAACACAAAACCAGACTACGAACCCTGGGACTAAGCCTGCCCCATGCGATACGCTGACGGCGTTTTGCCGATGGTGCGCTTCAGGTAGCGCGTCAGCATCGGCGGCGCAGGGAAATGCATCCGGTCCGTGACCTCGGTAAGGGTCAGGGCCGGATCATTCAGTAACAGCAGGATCTCGTGGACCGCATAGTACTCGATCCAATGCAGGGCGCTTTTGCCGGTGATTTTCTGGCAGATGGCCGAAAGGTACTTCGGTGTCACGCACAGCTCGGAAGCATACCAGGCCACTTCCCTGCGCTCCCGGCAATTCTGCTGAACAAGCGTCAGGAAACGCATAAAGAGACTGGCCGAATTCTCATCGGTGTCGGCCTTTTCCATTTCCCGGGAGTAAATGTCCCACATGTCCAGGAGAAGAAGCTGGAACACGCGGCCCACCAGTTCGTCGTGGAAGATGACGCGCCCGGAGTGGATCCTGCGCCAGAACTGGGCGAAATCGGCCTCAATGATGTCCCATTCATCGGCCTCCAGATGGAATACCGGGTGGGTTTTGATATACACATAACCCTTGGTGGCCCAGACCTGCTCCGGGTTGTAAAGATTCAGGAAAGGATTGGATATCAAGAGGATATCGGCATCAAAATCGGCCGAATAGCTCACGTTGGAGATGAGCGTTGTCATCTGCCAGATGACAAGGTCTCCGGGGCCTGCCGTAAATGGCTTTCCCATGGCATCAAAGTGCATTTCCCCGCTTCGGCAGAGGATGTGACAGTGATAGTTTTCCTTGTAGGCATCCGGATACTTTCCGTCACCCAGGGTATTGAATATCAAAAAATCTTCCATACCCACGAAGGTACGGAAGATTTCCCGCTTATCAAAATTTCCTAGATTCCGTTGGAATCCGTCCTTGCCAGGGCGCCTACAATCTCATGCGCTTTATACGGCTCTTCCAGGAAGGCGATGTCTTCACGGCTCAAAGTCAAATCCATGGCACGGACGGCGGCATCGAAATGAGGCACCTTGGTTGCGCCGACAATCGGGGCGGCAACGCCCTTCGCCAACGTCCAGGCCAGGGCAACTTCTGTCATCGTCACGCCCAGGCGTTCGGCCAGAACTGCAACCCGCTCGATAATCTCAAGGTCGTTTTCCTTGGAAGCGTCATACTTCTTGCGGATGGTCTTGTCGGTGTTGGAACGGGCCGTTCCGCTCTCCCAACCGCGGTGCGTCAGGTGTCCGCCTGCCAGCGGAGAATACGGGATACGCGACACGCCATACTGCTCGCAGACGGGGATCAGTTCACGCTCATCCTCCCTGTACATCAGGTTGTAGTGATTCTGCATGGTGGAGAAAAGGGTCCAGCCATTGCGCTCGGCACAGATCTGCATGTTATGGAACTGATAACCATACATGGCCGATGCGCCGATGGCACGCACCTTTCCGGCTTTCACCAGCGAGTCAAGGGCTTCCATCGTTTCCTCGATGGGAGTGCCGTAATCAAAGCGGTGAATCTGGTAAAGGTCCAGATAATCGGTTCCGAGGCGCCGGAGCGTTCCGTCAATCTCGCGGAGAATGGCTTTGCGGGAAAGCTGGCCTTCATTGAAGAACACCTTAGAAGCGATGACAACTTGATCACGGGGAACGCCGATATTCTTCAGCGCCCGTCCAAGATACTCTTCGCTGGTCCCGAAGGAATAGATGTTGGCCGTGTCGAAGAAATTGACGCCGAGGTCGATGGCGTGTGCCACCATAGCCTGCGTGTCTTCAGGGCCCAGGGTCCACTGATGAAAATCTTCCGAGGCTTTTCCGTAGGACATGCAGCCTACGCAGATGCGGGAAACCTCGATCCCGGTTTTTCCGAGGGTTGTGTATTTCATATCAATTCTGCCCGGTGCGGGAATAATAAACCACAAGGGTCTGGGCCGATGCAGACAGTGCCGCAAGGGCAAGGATTGCTGTAAGGATGATGCGTTTCATCGTGTTATTTGGCTTGTTCAAGGATGAGTTTTACTTCACGGTCACAGTGGGAGGCGGCGGCGCCGTGGATGGCTACACCGGCAGTGAGGTTGGCATCGGGAACGGTCATTTTGATCTGGCGGATGCTGCCGCCAAGGCCGCTGCCTTCGTGGGAGCAGAACGGAATAATTTTCTTTCCGGCAAAGTTGTAGCTCTCCAGGAACGTGAACACGGCCATCGGCGGAAGGCCCCACCAATTGGGATAGCCAAGGATGACGGTGTCGTACTGGTCCATGTTTTCCACCCTGGCGGTGAGTTCGGGACGGGCCTTTGCACGTAGTTCCTCTTTGGCCTCATCGATGCAGACCATATAGTCCGGAGAATACTTCTTCACGGTATCGATCTGGAAAACATCGGCATCAGGAAGCTGTGCCTTGATCTTCTCTACGATAACTTCATTATTGCCTTTTGCAAGGTTGCGGATGCTGCCGTCGACATAGTTCTGCCCGCGGCGTGAATAGAATGCGATAAGTGTCTTTCCCATAATTATAATCAATTAACGGGTGCAAAGTTCGGTGTTTTTGCCGAAGATCCCGTTATCGATTTTTCTCAGGAAATTATCGAATTCTCCAAAGCGCAAAACCGGCTTTACTTGTCTTTGCGGGGAATCCTTGAGCCAAGGACATAGAACAGCGTCATCAGCAGCGTAATAACAAGACCTGCTCCAAAATAAACAAGCAAATCTTTCCAAGAGTCGAGTTTCCCCAAGAGCCACATTACTAGCGTATATCCAATCCAATAGCCGCCGCATGCAGGTAATACGGCCTTCAGGATTCTTTTTTGTTCCTTGTCAAATTTCATACTTATTTCAATAATGCCGCAAGGCCGAATGCAATTAAAAACCCTACCGTTATAATGCCAAAAGTAATGCCCACGCCGGTCATGCCGGACTTGAGATTCTCACCAACCTGCTTATCCAGTTCTTCATCGTTCAGGGGGTAGCGGCGACGCTGATAAATAAGATAGCCGGCAAACACAAGGTACAGAAGACCCAAAACCGCTCCCATGATCCAGTAGGCGGTTCTTTTTTGCATGATGCCGTTGACCACCCACCACACGGAATAGAGTTCCCAGAAAGCCACCATAGCCATCTGAATCCAGAACTGTTTCTTTGTGAGACATTTTTGTGCCATGCTTACCTGGTTTATCGGCCTAAAGGTAAGCATTTTCCGTCACTTGACCAATATCAAATTGATTTACTCCGCTCCCAGGCTTCGCCTTTGCGGTGCCGGACAAAGCAGAAGTCGCATTTTTCTCCGCCCTGGCAAAGTGTCTGGGTGCGGATGAAGTCGATATTGTGGAGGATGCCGTAATTGATGATGTCGCTGTGGCAGAACATCTTTCCGAATCGGCCCAGAAGATTGCGCGTGCCGAATTCATGCTTGAATAAATTTGCATCTTCAAGAAAAAGCCGTATATTTGCAACAGCGATTCTACGGATTCGCTGCATACTGGGCTGATGAGTTTCTCATCAGCCTTCAGTTTTATATAGTGTCCTAATATATTGTCCGTTAAACAGTTGTATCTTTGATATAGAAAAACCATTCTGAAGGTATCCCTGGATAGCTCGCAGCATGTAGCCATCAGTAAGATTGCTTTGCCTGATTATGACAGAGTCGGACTGGGTCAAGCCATTATGGAGCATGTTACGTAGTGCATTCTTGGGTTGGTTGGATGTATATGATTCATATTCAACAAATTCCCCGTCAACAAGCAGGTCCGGGCACTTTCTGTAATATCTGGTCCCTATCAATTCGCCAAACACTTTACGATATAGCGGATCCTTATAATGAACCGCATGAAGTATCTTTACTTCATGTCCACTTTCTGCCAGGCAATCTGCAACGGCAAGTATGTCTTCGTAATCCGCTCCGGTTTCGTCAAAACCAAGCATTCGCCAAATGGTTCCGCCGCTCGGAAACTGTTTGTAAAGCACAAACAGGTCACAATCATCAATCATGGTGACGAGGAATTGATCAAGATATTTGTGAAGGGAGCTGCTTCCTGGAAGCGGAAGACTTACCGTACTCCTGATTTCATTACCGGCCGATTCGACGACCGCTCTGCTGAGCACAAATATAGCCAAAGATTTCAATGATTTTACCACCATTTGCTGAATGCCTGCTGCTCGTTTAGTCTTACCTGTTCACCGATGCGAGGGGTGAGCAACTGCCATGACTTGCCCTGAGCGTTGGCATAGATGCTGTCAAGCGGTTCCGTCCAGGAGTGGTTGGCAAGGGCGTATTTGGAGTTGTGGTAGGTCAGCACACGGCGGGCACCGAGTTCGCTGATGACCGTTGGCAGTTCGCGGGGAAGTGTGTGGATATGGCGCCACCCCTCATCGTACTGTCCGTTTTCAAGGATGGCGAGGTCGATGTCTGGATATTGCTTGCCAAACGTCTTGAATCGTTCATCGTAGCCACCGTCACCAGAGACAAAGATGCGGCGCGGGCCGTCAATGAGGTACGAAGCCCAGAGCGTCTTGTGCTGTCCCATGCGGCCAGAGAAATGGCGGGTCGGCAGACAGCGGAGGGTGATGGAGTCGTTGATGGCAATGCTGTCCTGCCAGTCGAGGTCGTGAATCCGCTGTGGGTCGTAGCCCCAGTATTCAAAGTGCTCGCCGATGCCAAGGGCGCAGACCACCTGACCGGCACGGTCTTTCAGAGCCATCACCGTCTTCCAGTCCAGATGATCCCAGTGGTCGTGGGTGATGATGAGGTAATCGACTTCGGGAATGTCATTGACGGTATAGACATCAGCCCCTTTGAACGGGCGCATGAACCACCAAACAGGCAATCGGTTGGTCAGTACAGGGTCGAAGAGGAAGCGCACACCACCCGTCTGGAGATAGACCGTGGAGTGACCGAGCCAGACGCAAACATCTTCAGAGCGGGGAATGTCCTTCAGCGACGACTTTGATGTTGGTACATTGCTGTCAGGACTCAGATCCTTCACCTTGCCAAACAGAAACTTATACATCTGACCGAAGAGCCCCTCATCACCCGTCAACGTCGGTGTCTCATGCACGTTGACAAACTCACCATCGCGCCACTGCGGCGACTGTTTGCACCGCTCCAACCGTTCTCCACGCGGCTGACGGCCTACCGCCACCCAGAACTCGTAACCCTGCCAGCATAGCAGCAAAGCCACTACCAATAGAATGCTGTATATCATCTTTCGCTTCATCTTTTCTTATATTCTGTTACCGTCACGTACCACTTCATTCCAGATTTCCATAGCAGGAACCATGTCTTGTACCCTGTATTTCCTGATTGTAATCATACCGCTAAATTTCGATTTTGCAAATACAAATCTACGAAAATCTTGATACAGTGTCCTTGTATTTCTCACTGATTGGCCATAAGGCCGATCACAATGGGGTCCTTTTTCCCTTTGGAACCTTGCAGTTTTTATAATTTTGGTTTATATTTGCGGTAAAAAATACCGCGATGGCGACAAAAATAAAGAATATTCTTGATTTAGTCCCCCGAGATTCAGTGCTATTTTCCTCATGGTTGGCGGCGCAGGGAATTGACAGGAAGGAGCAGTCGCTCTATGTGCGCAGCGGCTGGCTGGAGAGGATTGTCCAGGGCGTCTACAAGATAGCGGGAAGCCGTCCCACCCTGTTTGGCGCAGTGGCATCATACAACAACCAGTTGGGCAAGGCCTGCCACGTGGGGGCATCCTCCGCACTGGGCCTCAGGGGATACTCCCATTTTGTGTCGATGGGCAAGCCCTCCGCCTACCTCTTCACCGCCAAAGAAGTCCGCCTGCCGGGCTGGTTCTGCGCTATGGAGTGGGATATGACTGTAAAATATTTCACCACATCCATTTTTGGCGGTGATACCTGCCTAGAAGTCTATGACTACAACGGCGCTCCGCTGCTCATATCCGGTCCGGAACGGGCGTTCATGGAATGCCTGCACCTCTCCTCGGAGCAGTTCTCCCTGTTGGACAACTACTATGTCATGGAAATGATGACGACGCTCCGTCCCGATCTGGTCCAGCAGCTACTGGAAAACTGCTCATCCATCAAGGTGAAACGTCTCTTCCTGTATATGGCCGAAAAGGCCGGCCATAGCTGGTTCCGTTCCCTAGACCTCTCCAAGGTGGATCTCGGGAAAGGTATCAGAAATATCTCTGCAACCGGGCGCTTCGACAATAAATATCAGATAATCATCCCCACAGAACTTGCCGAATATGAATAGAGAATACGCAGAGAAAGTGGAAGTCCTCCTCAGGCTCCTCCCCATCGTTATGGACGAAAAGGTATTCGCGGTCCACGGCGGATCGGCCATCAACCTTTTTGTCCGGGACCTACCCCGTTACTCGGTTGACATTGACCTCACCTACATCCCTCTTGAGGGCAGGGAGGAGAGTCTTGAGCATATCAACGCTCACCTGATGAGCATTGCCGACAAGGCGAAAAGCGCCTTCCGCGGCATGCACATCGTGCCAAAACTGGCCACAAGCAAGCTACTCTGCGAATACCAGGGGAAGCAGGTCAAGGTCGAAGTCAATCAGACCAAGCGCGGTATCATCGGCGGGGACTTGCAGACTTCCATACCGCTCTGCGAGAAGGCCCAGAAGGAGTTTGGCCTATACTGCGAGGCGGTTATCGTGCCCATGACCCTCCTCTACGGCGGCAAGATTGCCGCGGCCCTTTCCCGCCAGCATCCCCGGGACCTTTTCGACGTCAAGTACATGGAGTATCCCTTCGAATCCACACGGGAAGGCCTCCTCTTCTGCCTCCTCGGCAGTGACCGCCCCCTCCACGAATCCTTCGCCCCCAACCTCATAGACCAGAACGACGCCTTGGTCAATCAGTTCAACGGAATGACCGATGTCCCCTTTACCTACGAAGAGTTTGAACAAACCCGAGCCAGGCTCATCCAAGACGTCTGCGCCTTGATGACCCCGGCCGACCAATCCTTCCTCGTCAGCTTCGAACAAGGCCAGCCAGACTGGGACAGTTTCGACTTCGGCTACTTCCAGGAGTATCCCTCCATCCAATGGAAGCTGCTGAACCTCCAGAAACTAAAGCGCCAAAACCCTGTCAAACTCGCAACCGAATCAGCCAAGCTTCAAGCCATTTTCTCCCTGCCCAGATAAGCCAAAAGCCACCCTTCCGGATGGCTTTTATGAGTTTTGTCGCCAATGAAAACTATCTCCAGTGCTTCAATTGGGATAGGTGGCTGTCGTACAGCGCCCTTCTCTCACTCTCCGGCTGGTTCTCAGGATTCGGCATATGTGCAACGAGGAAGTCCAGCAGGGTCTCTTTGCTCTTGTAAGTGAATTGCCCGTCGGCATAGCACCACTTGCAGTAATCCTCATTGAAGGTACCGTCCTTCTCCTTGCTAATCATTGAATCGTCAGACAACGGCATCCCGCAGCACTGGCAGTAAAGTGTCTGGGGCGAGCCCAGCAGCGTATTGATTGACACTCCAAACTTCCGGGACAGGACCTTCAGCAATTCGGGATTTGGCTGCGTCATGCCGGTTTCCCAGCGGCTGATTGCCTGCCTGGTTACATTAATGCGCTCCGCCATCTGTTCCTGAGTCAGATTGTTCTTCTCGCGCAGATTCCGTAAAATGTCTTTTACTTCCATAGTCTTCATCATTTGTTTGATGGTACAAAGTTACAGCGTCTATGAACATGTGTCAAGAAACATGTTGTTGCTTTTTGCAGACATAGCCCCATACCGCTAAATTCGAATTTACCAGCTACTCCTCATCCGGCTGCTGGCCGTCGTGGGCCTTCCAGGCGCACTCCGTAATCTTCATATCCGTAAACACGGCCGTAAAAGAGGATTCCTCCGGGGAGCAGGCGTAGATGCCGAAGCTGATCTCGTCGGTGGCGGCGTACATATGGCAGACGCGCATCTGGCTGAAGTTGATTCCATCGGTGGAGCACTCGATGCAAAAGTCGTCCTCCCTGCGGGAAAGGCGGTACCACATCGTCTTTACATCGGCCGATATGGCCGTAGTGGCCCAGTCGGAATAACCGTTGTTGGTGGCCACACTTCCAAGGTGCTGGAACTCCTCGTTCTCGAACTCGACGGAACCCTTAAGCCAGTTGTCGCTGTCCAGGTACATCACGATGCCGCACTGGTCGAAGCGCTGATGGCTCTGTGTGAAGTCCGTCTTCACCACGAAGCTGAAGAACTTCTCCCTGGTCTTCATCTGAAGCACCGGGGCATTGTCGTTCCGGAAATGGTAGTATGTCCGCTGCCAAAGGTCCGTGTGAGGGGCCGTAGTAATGGAGATGACATCGTCCTTCATTTCACAGGCAGCAGGCTCCCGCGTCCACTGGAGCTGGTCCAGATCGATTTGTCCACCACATGCGAGAGCCTCGGCTACGCTGTCGGTAAATTCAGTGTCAGACGCTTTCTGTGACGGGTTTCCGCAGGCAACTGCACAGAGGCAGAGGCCTAAGCAAAGGAGTTTGGTGATGTTGGTTACGGCAAGTGCAATTGAGGTATTTCCCTTCTGACGAGGGCTTCCATTGATAAGCAGTACTTTCATATATCTATCGTATTTGAAAATTTACCATACTTTGGTTCGCGCAAAACTACATCCTTTTCGGTGAAAAAACAAGCCATTCACCGACAATCATTGGCTCACCTGCAGAATGCCTTCCGGCATGAAGACGCTGAGGAAGTGTTCTAAGTATTTGCACAATTCAAAAACAGACGCTATCTTTGCAAATAACCGCAGAAAAATGTGAAATATTTACACTTTTCGGCACTTAACAATGTATTGTGGAGATTAAAAGAGACATTCTTGAAACCTTCCTCCGTTGGAAGGAATCGCCCCGCCGGAAGCCGATGCTGCTACAGGGGGCGCGTCAAATCGGTAAGACCTGGGCGGTGGAGCGCTTCGGTAAGGAACAGTATAAGTTCTTTGTGAAGTTTGACCTGGACCGCAGTCCGGAGGTTATCGACGCATTCCGGATATCCAAGGAACCAGCCCGAATTATCAAGGAACTCCAGGCATACAGCGAAGTCCCGCTTCTTCCCGGAGAGACACTCATCTTCATCGATGAAATCCAGGAAAGCGAGGAAGCCTTCAATTCCCTCAAGTACTTCTGTGAGGACGCGCCGCAGTATCATATCATAGCCGCCGGTTCTCTGTTGGGTGTGGCCGTAAAGCGCAAGCATATGAAGGTCCCGGTCGGGCAGGTGAACAAAGTGGACATGTATCCCGCCACCTTCCGGGAGTTTCTCCGTATGGCCGACCCTTCCACGTTTGATTATGTGGAACGCCTCTCTGCCCCCGAGCATCTTCCCACAGTCATCTTCAACAAACTCGCTACCGAGTACCGCCGCTACCAGATATGCGGCGGAATGCCGGAGGCAGCATCCTTGATGCTTGACGGGGCCGGAATGGCGGAGGTGGATGCCGCCCTGCAGGACATCTTGAGCCTGGACGAAGTAGATTTCTCCAAATATGCTGAACCGTCTGAGGTTACCCGCATCCGTGCCGTCTGGCACTCGCTCCCGGCACAGCTCAGCAAGGAAAACCGCAAGTTCATCTATAAGGTCATCCGCACCGGTGCCCGTGCAAAAGACTATGAGGATGCGCTGACCTGGCTGGTGGATGCCGGACTGGTGTACCAGATATTCAGCGTGAGCAAGCCCGGAATTCCGCTCAGCGGCTACCAGGACCGCGAGGCGTTCAAACTCTACGCCTGTGACTGCGGTCTGCTTCGGCGCCTTGCCGGAGTGAAAGCCGATGTTATCCAAAACCGAAACGCCGGTTATACGGAGTTCAAGGGCGCAATGGCGGAGAATGCCGTCCTCCAGGCCCTGCTGCCGCAGATCGGCCCGGACAAACCCTACTACTGGACCTCCGAAGGCCGCGCCGAAATCGAGTTCCTCGTCGATGTGGCAGGACAGGTTATTCCGGTGGAAGTCAAAGCCGAGGGCAACACCAATGGCCGCAGTCTCTCCGTTTATACACAGAAGTTCAACCCTGTCAGGCGAATCCGTATCTCGATGAACAATCTTCAGGAAAACGGCGGGCTCTACAGCATCCCCAACCCCCTATCCGACTGGGCGCTGAAACTGTCGGGGAGATAATCCAGTCTCCGTGCAGCCACGAGACTTTCTCAGGTAAGAAGCATGGCCAGGCCGAAGGCCGGCAGGACTTTATGCCTTCCTTGAAATTGTGGGCCGCCCTCCCCTGTGGTATCTACTGCCGCCGAAAGCGGTTAAATTCGATTAACGGGTGAATGGATAAATAGGTTAGAAGCCGAGCACTGGCCTGACACTAAGGCTATTCGTCTTTTCGCTGAGGCCCCACAAAGAACTGATGAAGGCCAATGCGTAGTCGCCATCTTTCCCCGTAGCAGACCAATAGTTGCCAGATATTGCATCACCGCCGACGCCTGTGGTGATATAGACATTCACGTTGCCGTCGTAAGTCTTGCCGTTGCTGTCACCCGTCGTCGAGCCGAGGTTGGAGAATATCTCCTCGTAGTCGCTCATCTCCGCCACGGCCCAGTTCGACACGGCGGTAGTGCCCAGCGCGGTGTAGCTCGTCAGGTTAGCGCCGCGTGCGGCATCGTCGGGAAGCACCTGCAGCGGGGTGAAGGCGTATGTGTCCTCGTAATCCCATTCGTTGATGGTGTTCCAGGTCTGCGCCGTTGCGTCCTGCAGGGCGAGAATCAGCCCGTGACCCGTCGAAGACACCTTGCCCAGGATGCCCACGGCGGCGGTGCAGCTTGCAGGTACGGCGGTCTTCGCCTCGTGCAGATGGCCTGCGGCGCACACCACCTTGCCGTAGTCAGATGTTGTAGCGGCAGAGAGCAGCTTTGCCGGAACGCCTTCTTCACCAAAAGCGAGGACGGGGCGAACGTGGTGGTTGTAGTCCTTATAGGCGGCGAACCAGGCGAAACCGTAGCCATCACCCGTATCCCTAGCGTTGACGTCCAGAATGACGGTGTAGTCGAAGTAATACTCGGAACTCGACCAGTAACCGAGGTAGGGAATCATACTGTCGTAGTTGCCAGAGCCTGCCTTTGCAAGGGCTGCCTCCCACTTGTCAACAGCGGTATGGCTCCTGTCAAACCATAATCCCCATGATGGTGCGCCATCAGCCAGTCCGCCAAGACCCTCAATCATCTTCACCCACTGCTGGGCTGAAGGCAGGAACCAGCCCGTGGTGCCTGTTGCGGGGGCGGTCAGTCCTGTGTAGTTCTTCGCCTGATAGGCGGCGGGATATGTTGTGGCGGCATCCGTCTTTTCTGCCAGCGTCTTCGTGTTCATATAGCCGCTCACGTTCTCCGTGCGCTTCAGTGTGGTAGCACCCCACACATTCGCATCCTCACCGAATTCGTTATTATGACTATTCGTGCTCCATTTCACACTGCTTGCGGCGTTCTTCAGGCACATCACGAGGCCGTGGCCTACGAACGTCAAGCCGCCGACGATCGTGCCGTTCTCCGTGTAGTTGTCCGTGCCGATGTAGGCTATCACGCCGATGGCGGTAGTAGAGGCAGCAGTAGCTGCGGCTCCGGTTTCATAGATATTCCCGTCTGAAGCGAGCAGTGCGCCGAGGTCGTCAGTCGTAGCACTGGTCATGGCCAGCGGGTAGCGTGCGGCGAGCGTCGTCTGATAGTACTTGCCGGCGGTGATGGTGGCTGCTCCGCTCTTAGCAATCCTGTTGTTGGCAGTATTGGCCAGGAACTTATAGGTGGTCGATGTGCCGTTTGCGGGCATGGCTACGTAGGCCGTCGTCGTCGATGAGGCCGGAGTCACGGTGATAATCGTTTTGTCGGCATCGTCCTTGACATAGAGCGGGTGCGTGCCATCGATGGCCGAGCCGAGCGTGAACTTGAAGATGGCGAACTGAGCGGCGGGCTGGGTGGTGACATCGAGGCCGGGCGTCGTGGTCCGGATGGTACCCTCGCCTACACGCACGTCAAGGTTGGCATTGAGCGTGCCGTCTTGGGCGGCGAGCAGCGTGGCGGCGTCCTTCACGCCGCTCTTGTCATCCTTGGCGGCGGAGTACGGATAGACCAATGTGCAGGCGGTATTGTCTGGCGTTCCATCCACCACCGTGAACTGGATGGTGGCGGTACCCTCATCGTCAACGGAGATGATTTCTGCATCGGCCGAATACTTGGTCTCGTCCACCTCATAGAGAATGCCGATGTGCTCGTTTTGGGCCCAGCTTACCGTGATTCTGCCGTCTCCTTTGTCGGCCACGGCCTTGGTGACGGCCGTCTTGGGAGCCAGTGTGGCTGTGATGGTGATGCCTTTGCTGTTGGAAGGCTGTTCTACCGGCGTGATTTCCGTTTCGACTTTGTTGCAGGCGGCAAGGGCAAGCAGCAGGGCTGCGATTCCAAATACTTTCTTCATTGTATAGTCCTCCATAGATTAGAAGCCAAACGGATCGGGGGCTGGTGTGTAATCATTGGGGTCAAGCAGGGCACCCTCTGGCAAACTTTGACAGACGACGCCTACGATTTTCACCTCGACGGTCTTGACCTCCGGTGAGAGGTACAGTTCTTTTTTGTGAATATCCATTGTTTTATGAGTTGTTTGAATTCTTGTTCATGCAGGCATGCAAAAAGCCGCGGCGATTCTGTTCTAAGGAATTGAAACGGTGGATGAGCAATGAACAAGCGCTACAGCATACTCCAAGGAATAAGTTCACCCTCAGAAGTACTCCTGTGCTGACTACCGCCATAGACAACTTGACGATGGTCTTTGTGCTCACCGGAGAGATTGCCCCAATACTTTAGGTTTTTAAAGAAATCAGCGCTATAAGTCTGTCCCGACTTGATTTCAACAGCATCGATGTGGTCGCTTTTGTTCATTAGTAGGTCAACTTCGTTGCCGTTCGAATCTCGCCAAAATGTGAATGACGGCCGGTCTCCTTCATTGAACCCTCGCTTCAAGAACTCATTGATGACCATATTCTCGAAAAGTCCTCCTCGGAGGTAGTGATTGGACACTTGCGATGCTTGCTTGATTTCAAGGAGCGAACACGCCAATCCCGTATCATAGAAATACAGTTTGGGAGTCTTGACGAGTCGCTTGGAGAAGTTCCGGTAATCTGGTTGCAGCAGGTAGATGATATAGCTGGACTGCAGGACAGAAAGCCAAGAGTTTATAGTTGGAATCGTTACCCCGCACTCTGTTGCAAGCGAGGACATATTAAGGAGTTGACCTATCCTGCCAGCACACAACTTGAGGAGCCTGACAAAAGCGGAAAGGTTTCCAATGTCCTTCACGGACCTGAGGTCCCGTTCTACATAGGTGTCGATATAACTTGGATAGAAGTCTCCGGCCGACAGACCGTTATCGTAAAGTCTTGGATAACTTCCATTAAAAATTTCCTCGTCAATGCTTTGAGGAAGAATGCCGCTATCACGCATCTCGATGTGGGAAAAAGGCAGAAGCGTCAGGATGGCCACCCTCCCAGCAAGCGACTGGTCAACGGAGGATAGAAGCTGAAAGTTCTGTGAGCCTGTCAGGATGTACATCCCATTCTTGCCAGCCAAATCCGAGTGAGTCTGGAGATAAGACAGTAGTTTCGGAACTCGCTGAACCTCATCAATGATGGTTTTTCCCGGGTACTCCGAAATAAAACCACGCGGGTCTTCCTCTGCATAGCTGCGGTTGTCAGACTCTTCCAGTGAAACGTAAGAATAATCCGGAAAGGTATAACGCACGAGAGTGGACTTGCCGGACTGCCTCGGCCCGGTAAGGAGCACAAATGGGAATTTGGTGGAGAGATATAGCAATTTTTCTCGGAGGGTTCGTTCTATCATGACGCTATATTTTTATGCAAATATAAACTTTAATTTTAGAATAACATAAAATGAATGAAAAAATATGCAAGGCAGAGCAATACGCTGATGATGTCAGGGCCAAATGTTGAGAGCACAAGAACTTCTACAACTTCGTCGTAAATCTTCCTTATCATGGGATGGCAGGATGTGTTAAAACAGAGAAAGCGGCCCTTGCTGGGCCGCCCTCCCTGGGTGTTATCCATTGCCGCTGTCGCGGTTAAATTCGATTAACGGGTGAATGGATAAATAGGTTAGAAGCCGAGCACTGGCCTAACACTACTGCTGTACTTCTTATTGGAGTAGTACCAATAAATGCTGGCGAAGTACCACGCGATGGTGTAATCTCCCTCCGTAGCAGACCAATAGCTGCCAGATATTGCTGTACCGCCGACACCGGTGGTGATATAGGCATTCACGTTGCCATCGTAGGTCTTGCCTTCACTGTCGCCTGTCGTCGAGCCGAGGTTTACGAAGATGGCCTTGTAGTCGCTCTTCTGCGCCACGCACCAGTTCGACACGGCGGTGCTGCCCAGCGTGGTGTAGCTCGTCAGGCTGCCAAGTGCACCGGCGGGCAGCTGCTTCAGCGTGGTGCCGGCGTAGGCGGTCACGGTGGTCCAGCCGTTGATGGTGTTCCAGGTCTGCGCCGTTGCGTCCTGCAGGGCGAGAATAAGGCCGTGGCCGGTCTCCGTCACCTTGCCGAGGATGCCCACGGCGGTGCAGCCTGCGGGAACGGCAGTCTTCGCGGTGTGCAGATGGCCTGCGGCGCACACCACCTTGCCCTTGTCCTCAGCCGTAGCCTCGGCCAATACGCGGGTGGCGGTAAAAGAGAGGCAGGCGCGGACACGTAAGGAGTAGTCCATAGAGTCGAATCTCCACTGGGCGTCAATGAGTCTCGCGTACCAGGCGCGGCCTCCATCGTACGGCGTAGAAGACCAGTAGCTACCATCTTTCTTCAATTCGTCTCCAGCGGTGGCTAACGCTGTATTCAGACCGTCGCATTTCGCTTCATTGCCGCCGAAAGCCTTGAACATAGCCTTCCACTGATCCTGGCTGGGCAGCATCCACGTGCCGCCCGTGACGGCGAGTGACGTGTTCTTGCCCTCGCAGGTGCTCTTGGCCGTGCTCCAGGTCATCCCGCCCTCGTCGGTCAGTGCCAGCGCCAGACCCTCCCCGTTGCCCACGTAGGCAATCATAGCCACGGCCTGGGTGCCGGCTGCCGTGGCAGCGGCCTTCGTGTCGTAGATGTTGCCGTCCTGGCCGACCACCTTGCCGATGTCCTCGGCCGTGGCTGCAGAGAGCTGCTTGTAGGCAGCCATCTTCAGCGTGCTCTGATAGTACTTGGCGGCAGCGAAGGTTACGCCGTCCTTGGAGCAGGTGTAGGTCTTGCTGTCGCTGCCCGTTGCAGAGAAACTAACGGTCTGGCCGCTGACGGCGGGCAGGGCAACATAGAGCGTGCTCGTGGCAGAGGCGGGCGTGATGACGTAATCCTGCGTACCGATGGTAATGATGAGGGGCTTCACGTCAATGGTAGCCGAAGCGTTGGCGTTCTTGACGGTGAATTTGAAGATGGCGAACTGCGCCGCGGGCTGGGTGGTGACATCGAGGCCGGGCGTCGTGGTCCGGATGGTGCCGGCGCCTACACGCACGTCAAGGTTGGCATTGAGCGTGCCGTCTTGGGCGGAGAGCAGCGTGGCGGCATCCTTCACGCCGCTCTTGTCATCCTTGGCGGCGGAGTACGGATAGACCAATGTGCAGGCGGTGTTGTCGGGCGTGCCGCTCACTACGGTGAACGAAATAGTGGCAGCGCCAGTGGTTCCGTCCACGGCGGTGATGGTGGCATCGGCCACTTGTGCGCCGTCCTTATCGTAAAGAATGGCGATATGCTCATTCTTGGCCCAAGTTACGGTTATCTTGTTGTCACCTTTGTCGGCCACGGCCTTGGCGTCGGCCGTCTTGGGAGCCAGCGTAGCTGTGATGGTGATGCCTTTGCTGTCGGAAGGCTGTTCTACCGGCGTGATTTCCGTTTCTTTGTTGCAGGCGGCAAGGGCAAGCAGCAGGGCTGCGATTCCAAATACTTTCTTCATTGTATAGTCCTCCATAGTTTAAAATGCAAACGGGTCTCCGCCATCGATATAATCATTGGGGTCAGGCAGGGCACCCTCTGGCAAACTTTGACAGACGACACCTACGATTTTCACCTCGACGGTCTTGACCTCCGGTGAGAGGTACAGTTCTTTTTTGTGAATATCCATTGTTTTATGAGTTGTTTGAATTCTTGTTCATGTGCTTGTACTCATTGAACCATTGCTGCCATCTTCTCATTGCAAACGTGATGTCTTCTATACCTGATAGGTTTTTTTTAGTCAGGCTGTAAATATACATAAAATAGCGTTACCGCGCAAGTTAATTGATTGCATGTCAACGGAATTTTGCTCTTAATGCGGTTAATAATCCGCAGAATTTGCGGTTTGTATTCCGCAAATGATTATATTTGCAAAAAAAATGAGAGATATATGTACATCCATCAGACTGAGAATTGGCCGAATTTCACCTGGGACCAAACCCGAATCGGTCTAAAACTCGCGAAGGTAAACAAGGCTGCCGGTTTCCTTGAGGGGAGGCTGTCTGCTATCGGTTTCGATGTCCAGCAGCAGGCTACCGTTGAGGCCCTGACGCACGATATTGTTGCTTCCTCGGAGATTGAGGGCGTTGTCTTGAATTCCGATCAAGTCCGTTCCTCTGTAGCAAGAAGGATGGGGGTCCATATTACGAACGAGACTGAGCCTTCACACTATGTCGAGGGTGTCGTCGAGATGATGTTGGATGCAGTGGGGAACTATGCGAAGCCACTGACTGATGACCGGCTATTTGGATGGCACAACTGCCTCTTCCCGACGGGAAGAAGTGGTATGGAGGTCATCAATGTTGGGAAGTATAGGGTCGATGATATGGACGTCATTTCGGGCACTTTGGAGCGGGAGAAAGTCCATTATCACGCACCTGCAGCAGAACTTGTCCCCGGCGAGATGGAGAAGTTCCTTGACTGGTTCAATGCCGATTCGACTCCCAAGGATTACATTAAGTCGGCTGTCGCTCATTTCTGGTTCGTGAGCATTCACCCTTTCGATGACGGAAATGGCCGAATAAGCCGGGCTATTGCCGATATGGCATTGAGTCAGGCAGACAACTCATCTCTTCGCTATTTCAGTATCTCGCGCCAGATCAATAAGGAGAAGCGCAAGTATAATGACATCCTTGAGCGCTGCCAAAAGGGGAGTGTAGACATCACTGCCTGGATCGATTGGTATCTTGATTGTATGATTCGCGCTATTGAGAGTGCAGAGGAGATGCTGTCGTCCATCCTGAATAAGGCCATCTTCTGGCAGAGTCATTCTCAGGATGTTATCAGCGACCGTCAGAAGCAGGTGCTGAACACTTATCTCGACGGCTATGCCGGAAAACTGAAGGTGAAGAACTGGGCGAAGCTGGCCTCTGTGTCAGTAGATACAGCCGAGAGAGACGTCAAGGCACTGGTTTCCTCCGGCATCCTTGTTCCTCAACCAGGACGGTTTAGGGATGTGGCGTATGGTATTCAAGTGTCGAAAGATATTCTATTCGTTCCCGGTCCTGTTGGCGAGGACGATTAAGCAAGTCGATACCTATTTCCCGTAGTAGACTATAATACTGATTGATAATCAATTGGTTACGGCCTCCGTGGTTCAAATATGGTTCAGAAAAAAGGGCGTTTATTTGGTAACAAACCGGACTGAAAATTGAGCCAAAAAGCCGAAGACAAATATCGCAAAAAATCTCCGGAATCGGAATAGGGGACTGCTCCAGTTGAAGGGCGGCCCCCTAAGTCTTTACGCCCGGACGTATGGCGTGGATCGTTCCCGGAATGTCCCCGGGTCGTTCCTCCCATATCCGTTTGTTTTGGGTTGTTTACTTCTTGTTTTGGTTTAGATAAAATAGTATAATTATTTGTTTTGCAATTAAATAAGTTTATGTATATTTGTGTCGGAGGGCTACTGAAACAGCCCGAAAACTTAACTTAGACTTAAACTATGATTGCACTTCCTTCCATCGCTTTCGGGGGATTTTCTGGGTCGGCTAAGGGTGTTACGGCTCGCCAGGTTGGCGGCCGTAGCATCCTTTCCGTTAAATGCTGGCCGACTGGTGCAGCCACCGGAGCGCAGCTTGTCCGCCGGGCATCGCTGAAGAAGATTTCGAAGAGCTGGAAGGAACTCACCTCGGACCAGATGCACGATTGGGACCGGCTGGCGGAAACCGCCACGGGACAGTCCGTCTTCGGCCAGGCAGCCCAGCTCTCCGGTATGAACCTCTATGTACGCCTCAACGCCAACAGGGCGATGGCAGGGGAGCCGCTGATGGCTAACGCTCCGCTTCATACCGTGGCCGTTCCCAACGTGGAATACGAGCAGGTTGTCGTGACGCCTGAACTGATGGTCATCGGAGGTATAAGGCACCAGCCCGATCCGTTCAAACTCGTAGTTAAGATGTCGAGTTCTCAGAGCGCCGGTATCTCCAACGGCTGGAGCAAGACGGTCATCATCACTCCGGGTACGGAGGATGACTGGGGCGAAGTAGACGTGACCAGGCTTTACCTCAAGACCATAGGCGTAGAACCGGTACCGGGCGAAAAGGTATTCGTTCAGGCTTACTGGCTCGACACGTCTACCGGCTTTGCTGGCATCGAAGCACGCGACACTGTCGTCGTTACCGGTGAATCTCCTTACCAGCGTCGTGTCAAGGCTACGATGGATAATCTCGATCCAAACGAGGAAAGCCACGTCTCTTCACTGGATGTGGACTTCTCTACCGGCGCTCCCGTAGCCGAGTTCAACGCAATGTGTCTGGGTCACAGCAATGTTGCTTCTTCTGAGGTTTATCTGGACCAGCAACTGCCTGCAGAACTGATTGGTACCGGCATATGTCTGGGCCGCGGAAACGGCGCTGACGGTAAGATTATCCCGCAGTCCTACCTGGTCTATATCCGTAATTACGGTGGTAAAGCTGAGATGACTTTCGCTCACCGTGGCGGCTACTACGTAAAGCCCACTGAGTGCTTTGGCTCCGGAATTATCTATTAACCTTCAATCTGAAACGCTATGTTCAACAGTACAGGAAATAACTTCGGAGGCGGACAGATAACCTTCAAGGATTACCAGGCAGAGAACTACGTGGTCTTGAATTCCAAGTTCAGTTTTGACCCCACCAACGCAGACTACCAGGCCTGCGACCAGCTGGAAATCTATGTCCCAGATCTGACCATAGACCGCAGTGCAGTTGGCGGTGTCTTCATCCGCTTTGTCGAGGATTACCACTATTCCTGGGGTGATTCCGTGTATGACGGCGGCACGGTGCTCAAGTCTTGGATCAAGGACAAGAACACCATCGTCATCGAGAAGCAGCCCTGGTTCGACGAGAACGGCCCGCTCATCATCTATATCGTCACGCTCTACCCGCAGTTGAATCAAGGCGGAAATACCATCAAGAGCACCATGCAGCGCCTTACGATGACCACAGAGGGTAATTACCTGCGCTTTGACTATGAAACTTTTATGTGTGAGTTCGAGCACTGGGTATTTATTCACCTGAAGTTCTCCGGTGTCACTTACGCTTATAGGGAAGCACTGTGGGAGGTGACGATGGAGCAGTTGCCTGCAGACATCACGGCAGATGTTCCGATCTGTGGAGGCGGTAACCAGATGCATCCCAACTGCGACGGTATGGCGGAAGCCCACATCGAGAACAAGGTTCTTACCAGCCAGCGTCGTGTGATGGGATTCTTCGACACGGCTCATGATCCGTTCGTGTATGCTTTCCTGGTTAGGGATGGAGAATCGAATAGCAATGAATGACAAATACTTATATCAACCTTTATTATCAATTACTTAAACTTAAACGCTTATGAAGTACATTCCTTCCATCGCCTTCGAGGAGATGAGCGGCAGCGCCAAGGGCGTTACGGCCGCTAAAGTGAAGAGCCGCAAGTACATCCGCAACCGCGGATATGGCGGCAGTGTCCGTACTGCGGACCAGGCCAAGGTCAAGGGCGTTTTCAAGCGTCTCACCACTATGTGGAGGGGCCTGACGAACGACCAGATCCTCGCCTGGAACAAACTCGCCCTGAGCCAGGAGGCCCGCAGCGTCCTCGGTACCAAGGGTAAGATTTCCGGTGCGAACCTCTTCACCCGTCTGAACTACTGGATTGTCGCCTGCGGCGGCTCTCCGGAGACCACCCCGCCCACTCTCGTGGGTGTAGAGAACCCTTCCTCTGCCACCATCGTGTGCCAGGGTGACACCTTCACCTTCAAGCTGGACCAGGCTCTTGCCGACAATGGCGGTATCTTCCTGGTCATCGAGGCCTCCGAAGGTCAGTCCAACGGTGTGAGCCGTGCCCACAGCAAGGCTGCCGCCATCAAGATGGTCGAAGAGCCCACTGCCGCCGCAATCGACATCCGTGCCGATTACGTGGCCAAGAACGGCGCTCCCAGCGCTGCGGCTCCTAAGATTTTCTTCCGCTACTACTACGTCAACTCCTCCACCGGTGAGAAGTCGGGCGTGATGCTGGCTGATGTCACTTGGACCGCTGGTGAGTAGACCACCCACGGATTGGTTCCGTTCTTAAGTTGAACCCTTCCAGCAGAGATGCCGGGAGGGTTTTTCGTGTGTATGTCAGAACTTTGTGGTATCTTTGTGTCAATAAATCGAAATTTTATGGTCACTTATTTTGATGCATGTGAGATTCTTGAAATGCTGTCTGAAGCATCTGTAAAGGTGTTTCTGGACGGCGGTTGGGGTGTCGATGCACTTATAGGCAGAGAAACAA
>Ga0256405_10004576_pt1 | contig 25656 bp, 47 predicted proteins | sample RumenRJG_02DNA_FD_189096 | JGI IMG/M metagenome (GOLD analysis project Ga0256405, IMG submission 189096) | Bovine rumen microbial communities from Lethbridge, Alberta, Canada - RJG_02 | ecosystem: Host-associated > Mammals > Digestive system > Stomach > Rumen | place: Canada: Alberta... | reverse complement strand
AGTATCAGGCTTCCAAGAATGCTGTTGAACTCTTAGCTTTACAGCTTTACGAACAGTCCATCGCTTCTGAAACAGCAGAAGAAGCAGCTGAGAGAATGGGTAAGACTCAGGCTGAAGTTGCAGCTGATATCAAGAAAGCATATCTTGATATGAGGAACGGTGTCTATGAGACGCTTAAAGGTCAAATCGATGTTTACAAAATGTTCGATTTCGGCGATAAGATGAAGGGCGGAGATCTGTTAGACAATATTAGATCTAATAAACGTGCTGCAGAGAGTTGGAGTCAGAGTATAGACAAGCTCTCAAAATCTCTTGAAGGATTAGAGGGCGGAGACAGGCTTATTAATGAGCTTGTTACTGAAGGCATGAGTGCATTCCCGAAAGTTGGCGGTCTTCTCGATATGTCAGAAGACGAACTGAAGGAATTTGTAAAGACTTATAACGAAATGCCTCAGTATCTCAAGTATACAACCGACAGCACCATGGCTAGCGCTGCAAATGTCGCATATTCTCTTGCCGGTGGATTTAAAGAAGTTCTTAATACGGAAGAGGGCGCTGAGACTGGTGGTGTTTACGGTAATGCGGTTCTTGATGGTTTGAGACAGTCTCTTCTCGGTGGCGGCAATCTGCAGGGTGAATCTGCTCCTGTTAAAGAACTTGCTACAGAAGTAACCACAGCTATGAAGGAAGCTTTAGATCCGAACAGTGATGAAGCTAAAGATTCGCAGACAGCAGCTGGCGAACTTGGTACGAAGGTAACCAATGCTGTGGAATCCAATATGTCTTCGACAGAAGCAGAATCGGTTGGAAAGAGTCTTGTTGAGGGTATCGCCAAAGGTATCCGTGACAATGCTTCTACTGCTATTGATGCTGCGGTTGAAATGGCTACAGCTGCTCTTGAAGCTGCTAAGAATGCACTCGGTATTGCTTCTCCGTCCAAAGCTTTCATGGAACTGGGTTACTATTCTGATGAAGGTTTAGCTCAGGGCTTCTCAAAATACGGTACTGTCGTTAGAGAAGCTGCTGCAGAGTCTGCACTTGGAGCAGTAGACGAGATGTCTGGTGTCTTTGGACGTATTGCAGATATTGTTGATGGTACACTCGAGCTTGATCCGACTATCAGACCGGTCCTTGACCTTACTAATCTTCAGTATGGTGCGTCTCAGATTGGCTCACTTCTTGGACTGAATGACCCGTATGCACTTAATGCTGTTGGGACCATTTCAGGAATTCAAAATGACGCTAGTTTGATGGCTAGTCTCACTAGTTCTCTTACCGATGCTATTAACAGCATGAAGGGTGATAACGATTTACCGCCTATTAACATTAATATTTATCCGACAGAAGGACAGTCTGCTGAAGAAATAGCAGATGCGGTCTCCTGGAATCTTAACCACGAACTTCTTAAACGTAGAGCTGCTTATGGAGGTACTTAATGGATACATACTATGACGTGATGAGACATTGGCTCCTTATTGACGGGAAGCCAACTAAGGATTTCGGTGTCTATCTGTCTGGTGATGGCACCTTTAAAGCGGCAGAAAAAAACCTAGAGGAGTTCACAATCCCTGGTCGTAATGGGACTTTCCACTATAAGTCTGATACTTATAAGAATGTGATTGTCCCTTACGACTGTTTTATATTTAAAGACTTCAAGCGTAACGTAGCTGCTCTCAGGTCCTTCCTCCTTTCCCGAGAAGGTTACGTGCGGATCGAGGACACGCATCATCCGGACGAATTTAGGATGGGTATTTACCACGAAGAGTTCGCTCCGGATGTGTTCGTCGATCTAACAGCAGCACAGTTTACGTTGAACTTTGATTGTAAGCCTGAAAGATGGCTTAAAAAGGGCCAGAAAGCAATTGATTGTACTGGCACAAAAACGATTATTAATCGGACTGATTTCACTGCTAAACCGCTTATCCGATGTTACGGTAGTAGTGGCACAGTCAAGATTAATGATATTCAGATATCTGTTTCTGGTGTAAATCAATATGTCGACATTGATTCTGAGGAACAGGAAGTTTTCAAAGGAAGTGATTACAGTATGAATTCGAAAGCAACACTTACCAACGGAAAATTTCCTGTTCTTACACCGGGAACAAATACCATTACAACCACAGGTTTTTCAAAGGTAGAAATTACGCCACGTTGGTGGATTCTGTAAGGAGGTAATATGGTACCAATCCTATTTGCACCCTCTGCTACCTCCTTTACTACCAACGGGTTAGGGAGACTTATCGATACTTCTAGTTGTAAAGTAGTTGAGGAGCTAAATGGACAGTATGAATTAGAGATGCAGTATCCTAAGGATTCAAGACTTTTTAAATCAATCAACTACTCATCCATTATAGTTGCCAAGCCATTTCAAAATGGGAGTCTCCAAGCGTTTAGAGTCTATAAGATTTCTAAAGTAGCAAAAGGTGTTTCAACTATTTATGCGAGACACATTAGCTACCAGTTAAACTATATTCCGTGCAGCGGATTTTCTGGACAGACAGCAAAGCAGGTTATGCAGAATATTAAGACTGCTACTGCTGAGTACTGTCCCTTTACTTTTGATACGAATCTTGTAGGAACTAGAGAATCAAACTCTAGAAATTTATACGGTTTGGAAGATATTCAGCATGGTATTATCAACGCTTATCTCGATTCAACAGGAAGACTTATTGAGAGCGAAAACGCCCTTTCTGTATGGATGAAATGTCAGAATAACAGGCGATACTTAATTAACAAAATCGCTGGTAGATGCTTTGGCGTTGGAAGTATGACACAAATACCGTCTGAAGGAAAGCTTACTTCTAATTACGTATCAAGACCTACAGATCGCAAAATGGAGTACACTACCACAAGTAACGCTCAGTACTTAGTTGTGTACATTTGGAATAAGGATTTGGATGGTGCAGCAGCTGAAGAACCAATGTTTAATTCAGTTGCTATTAAATATATTGGTGCATTTTCTTGGATGCTTTATGAACCAAAATGCATTAGAAACTTCCTTTTAGGAGAGAGTGATGATTCTATTCAGGCTATCTACGGTGGAGAGTTTGAATGGGATAATTACAGAGTCTATCTCCATGATCAGAGAGGCTCTGATAAAGGTGTTAGGATTCGGTATGGCAAAAACCTTGTTGATTTGACGCAGGAAGAAAACATAGAGAATACCATTACCGGAATTTACCCAATCTGGAAGTCAGACGAGAAGGTAATAGAACTTCCAGAAAAGGTAATTCATGCATCGAATGCTAGTAAATTTCCGTTTTTAAGAACAGTAATTCAGGATTTCTCTTCAGACTTTGACGACGAACCAAGTCTTGTAGAGCTTCGAGATAGGGCCAAACTATTTATTCAAAATGAGGACATCGGAATCCCTGAAGTATCGCTTACAGTTAACTTTGTGAATCTCTCAGATACCATGGAGTATTCAGGAGTCTCTAAATTGCAGACAGTTAACTTAGGAGATATTGTTACTGTTGAATTTCCGGATTTAGACGTTAGTGTAAAACAGAAAGTTGTAAAAACTGAGTATGACGTATTAAATGAGCGTTATACTTCTGTGACTATCGGTAAGATTCCTAAAACGGGGGTTACCGCATTAGAAGAGCAGCTTGAAAGTTTATCTACGAAAGTTGGAACTGACGAATTATCTAAAACTAAAGATAATATCCTTGATAGTGTAGATAAAGACTTCGAAGAAATGGGCACATATGTCGATAAGGCTACCGGTTTACTTGGTGAAGGTAGACGAGGTCATGTGGTTATTTCCAGAAACACTGACGGATACCCTAATGAAATTTACTTCTTGGATAATGAGAATATTGCCCTTGCCAAAAAAGTTCTTAGAATCAACATGAATGGTATCGGTTTCTCTTCTACAGGTTATAGGGGTCCGTATTATCAGGCATGGACTATGGATGGAACCCTTTCGCTTGGTGGAGTTAATAATGCCTACGGTAAACTTTTACTTAGAGACAATAATGGTAAAGTTATTGGAGAGTGGAACAATAAAGGAATTAATGTTGGTGAAGGTTCTTTGAATGGCGTCAGAATCACAGCTTCTGAATTTATTTCTAAGAACAGAGCTTTTTATGTCACAGAAAACGGTGACGAAGTAGAAGTTGGATGGTCTGGTTGGGACGTTTGGAACAACTCTATGAAATCCAACGAATTAGGTTGGAGATCTAACGGTTCGACTAATCCAGCATCTGATGATTCTTCGTCTGCTGCCATGAATGGTGGCTGTCAATCTGACGATAGTCGTTCTAATGGATATCCTGGTACTGCTGGATTTAAAGCGCTTTGGCTTGACGATAAATGGTTTGAGGGTGGGTCTTCTCCTTGGTCGTATGAAGGTAGAGGCAGTAGTTCTCATCATCTCTGGGATGTGGCCGAGACCCTTCAATGGCTTGATTCTAGACTTTCAACGGTCGAAAGCAGCTGTATAAGTTATCGATCATCTGGTGGAGGCGGCGGTTCAGGCGGCAGTGGCGGATGTCCTGAATTTACGCAGATACCGGATGGTACAGTCGAACACGATACATGTCCGGGCTTTGGTAGCGGATCATGTGGACCTGAGTCAGCGTGTGGCAGTGGTTATGAACCGGACTACGGAGGCGGTTCGTCAAGTGGTGGAAGCGGTTCGACGTCTGGTAGTAGCGAATCAGGAAGTAGTTCTAGTAGCCATCCTTGCGGACCCGGAGATTAATTAATGATTATATTAAATGAACCTGATAAATTTGTTGTAGGACAGCTTGGTCAGCAGTTAATAGAAAAGGATCTAGAATACTTTAAGAGTCCATATGTTGTTCAGTATAAAAATACTTTTTTTAATACACTGACTGGCGAAGCTGTTCTTGTTGACGATATTGGAAAAGATATTTCTTATCTTATTTGTTCATGGTTTTACGTGCCAAAGTTCGTCGATACTTCTTCTCTAGCTCATTTGATAAGACAGAAACGTCTATATTCATCAACTGGTCCGGGTTCTTATACAAAATCACTTTACGTGATATTTACGACAACTGCTTGTAATGCTGCTTGTACATATTGCTTTGAAAAAGGTTATGAAACAATCACCATGAGCGAAGAAACCGCAGATGATGTTGCTCAATACATAGAAAAAACAAGGGATAAGAACCAAACTATACGTTTAAAATGGTTTGGTGGTGAACCACTTGTTAACAAAGCAGTGATAGACAGAATTTGCGGTAAACTGAAAGAGGATGGCGTCAAGTACGAGAGTAGTATTACAACCAATGGTAGTTTGCTCTCAAAATGTAGTGACAAAGAGCTTATAGACTTATGGCATATAAAAGATATTCAGTTAACATTCGACGCACTTGGCGAACGATACGAAACTTTCAAATCTCTTCCCAAAGGTTCGTATGAAGCTCTCATAGAGCAAGTCGATAGATTAACTTCTCTTGGGGTTTATATTTATCTTCGTGTACATTACCATCCAGAAAATGGTTTAGATGAATGCTTCAGAATTGTTGATAAGTTTAAACATTTAAGTAACGTCTGGATTTATACTCGAATAGTTTATGATACTCAAACAGAAGAGTATTACGATAATGTATTAAAACTGGAAGACTATATCGAAAAATCTACAGGAAAAGAACTTCATCGATTTCCAAAACTTAATGAAATTAAACACTGCATGGCGGATAACAATAAAATGATCGGAATTACGCCAGATGGTGGTCTTACTCCCTGTGAGCATTATGCTTATGGGGAGCATATTTTTGGAACGATTTATTCTGAGGAAGAAGATACTGCCATTGTTAGAAATTGGGAATCCAGAGAGAAGATAAGTAACAAGAATTGCAAAGAATGTCCACTTTATCCGATATGCAAAAAGCTTACTATGTGTCCTGCTGAGGGTAAATGCGAAAACGGTTATAAGTATTACCAAATTGAAACTATTAAAAGAGCGTTAAGAAGGAGGGCAGAGAATCTGAATGTTAGCTCAGGAATTAGATCTTAACGTATTTCCAAAAGGTATGCGCCCATCGGTACACGTTAGCCAGTACGATAATCAAAATAATGGTTTAATCGTATATCTCTATAATGACGATGTGCCATGGGCGCCACCGTCTGGTTCTGGCGCTATTATTAATGGTATAAAACCAGACCATACGGCATTTTCATACGCTGCTAGTTCATTAAGCGGTAATAAAGTTACACTAAATATTACCAATCAGATGACGGCAATAGCTGGTTCTGTCATTTGCGAACTCAGAATTAGTAGAGGACAGGAAGTTATTGGTACATTAAACTTTGATTTAGTTGTTGAACCGGCGCCTTTACAGGACGACAGCGTTATTTCAGAGTCGTATTTACCATTAGTCGCTCAGGCGGTCGAAGTTGCTGCCAACATTTCACAGTATATTAACACTGCTCAGACAGCTGCGGAAACTGCTACGAATGCGGCACAGACAGCTGCTCAGGATGTTAGAGATGACTTGTCGGCAGATATCACAAGAGCAGTAAACGCTGCTGAAAGAGCAACTGAAGCTGAAGCCAACTCAGCGATTTACAATGGCAACATTATATCTAACTATGAGGCTCTGGAAGCTGCAAAACAAAATGCAAATACGGCTGCTTCTAATGCTCAAACGATCGCTGATACTTTAACGACCGCTTACAACACAGGTGCTTTTAAGGGAGACAAAGGTGATAAAGGTGATACTGGAGAGAGCGGAATTACTGCGTCATCAGTAGGTTTGTTTACACTGTCTGTAGATTCTGACGGTAATCTGTATGCTTGGTCAAACGATCAGTACGACCCAGCTATTGCCGATGGTTTTAATTATGATACAGATACTGGAAACCTCTACTATGATTTCGAGTATGAAGAGCCGACACCTGCCGAACCTGATCCAGATCCTGTAGAACCAGATCCTAATGAACCAGACCCAGGAAATACTACGGAACCATGAGGTAACTAACCATGGCTGATGTATCTAAAATCAAAATCAACAATACGGAATATTCAGTAAAAGATGCTGAAGCAAGAACCTCGATAAATAATTTACAGAATGATTTCGACGAATTGTTTGTTGGTTCAAAAAGATATTTCGAAGTAGATAGTAACGGTAATTTATACTATTGCTACAACGAGGAGGCTTAAATGGCTGTACAAAGAACATTAATTGGTAATATTAAAGGGCCAAAAGGCGATAAAGGAGATACCGGTGATACTGGTGCTCGCGGCGCTGGTGCTACCGTAACTATTGGTTCTGTTACAACTACCGCTTATGGTGGTAATGCGAATGTTACGAATAGCGGAACTGAGACTGATGCGGTGCTCGACTTTGTCATTCCACAGGGTGCTCCTGGCGAAACAGTTACTGATATGCAGGATTTGACTCTTTCGTCTATGACTGAACCGTCAGTGCAGTTTCCGACTCCTAGTATTGGAGATAATGGTAAAACACTTTTCGGTAAAATCACGAAATGGTTTTCCGATATGACCGCACTGGTCGGCACGAAACTCAACGCCGCGAACGTGGTAAATAACCTGACCACCACGGCAAGTGGGTACGCACTGGACGCAAGACAGGGTAAGATACTGAATGATATAATTGCACCGATTGGAGCGATTATATCGAATAACGGGGAAACAAGTATTAAGGCAAATGAATGGGCAACTGGAATAAGCATAACTGTTCCTGCCGGGACTTATATAATACTCCATGAGGCACATTCTACAACTGGCGTAGTACGTTGTGGGTGGTTAACTACTAATGGGACTTGGAGTGCATCCAGTGGGGCATATAGTAGGACTGTATTTACAAGAATTGCAAGGTTTACGTCTTCTGCAACAATAAGTAATAGTTTGTTTGCATCGACAGCAGGTTCTTATCCAAATGCTATAACCGCAGTGCGAATTAAATAACTGTGATAAGGAGGAAGAATAATGGATAAACTGAAATTTGTTGACGGTACTATGTTTGAAATCGAAGACGGTGCAAGGCTTGATAATATAACTCATATTGCACCTAACGAACCTGATGCACTTTTTATTTGCGGTGAAGTTACTCCCGAAAATGTGGAGCATTTGGAGTTTCTTCATAATGACGATGTTATTGGTATTTATGACAATATAGTTATCGCAGCACCGACAACTAGAGAAAATGGAGAAGGAGAAACCGTTATCGTGAGAATGCATTTTAGAGAAAAAGATCCGCTCGAGCTTAGACTTGATGCTCTTGAGGAATCTCAGGAAATTCAGGATGGAGCTATTGAAGATATTGGCGCGGCGCTTTCTGATATTGCGGAGGGATAATTATGGGACGTTTCTACGGAACTAAAATTAAGAATGGGGAAATCAATCCGAACACCGGTAACGCCTGGACAATTAATGATGTCCCGAAACTCTGGAAAAATGCCACTCAGAAATGGCTCAATGAAAACACCTAATTAAAGAAAGCGAGGTATCCTCCGTTGTTTCATCTTCTACAATCCTAACCCGGAAGGTAAATCGGTTGGCGATTGCGTGATTAGGGCACTCTCCAAAGCCTTGTCTAAACCGTGGGAGTATGTGTATCTCGCTCTCACGGTGCAAGGCTTTATGATGGGTGACTGGGGTAATGCCAATTCGGTTTGGGGAGCGTATTTAAAACACTTAGGTTACCGAAAATATTCTATTCCTGACTCATGTCCTGACTGCTACACGGTTAAAGACTTTTGCCGTGATTACCCAGTCGGGACTTTTATTTTGGGAATAGGAGATCATGTCGTCTGCGTAAAGGACGGAGACTATTACGACGCCTGGGATTCTGGTCGTGAGATTCCTGTCTTTTACTTTAAGTGTGAACGACAGTGAAGACTTGAAAGGAGAGCTAAACCACTATGTATCCTTATGACAACTTTTCTTATACAGGAATTACACCAAGCCCTTACTACTTCCAAAACGTACCCGCTCAAAGGTCTGTAGCACAGAATCAAAATAACACCTTCCAGTGGGTGCAGGGTCAGGCTGGAGCGGAGGCATATCCTGTAGCACCAGGAGCGTCAGTTATCTTAATGGACTCTAATGCTCCGGTTATTTACTACAAGTCCGCAGATCAGAGCGGAAGATATTTACCAATGAAAACATACGACCTTGTTGAGAGAACAGAGCCAGTTCAGGGCCCGAATGAAGCTCCCAGTATCGACACATCGGCGTTTGTTAAAAGGGATGAGATAGATAGTCTAGTTGCTAAAGCGGTGCTTAATTATTTAAACGCCCCTGCAAAGGAGGGAAAGTAAACCATGGGAAATCCTTTCTTTAACCAGAACACACCGCAACAGAGCTCTAACCCGATGATGAACATGCTTCAGCAATTTCAGCAGTTCAAAGCAAACTTTCAGGGCGACCCGAGACAGAGGGTTCAGGAGCTCCTTAATTCTGGTCAGATGAGTCAGCAGCAATTTAACTATCTTTCGAATCTCGCTCAGCAATTTCAATCAATGTTTAACAGAAAGTGAGGTTTGAGTATGGCATTGACAGACAATGGCAACGGACTTAGTGCGGCTGATGTGGCTGCAGTAGTCGGAAACGGCAATGGTGCTTTTGGAAACTGGGCTGATGGCTCTTTCTGGATCATCATTCTGTTCCTTTTCGCTTTCATGGGTAACGGATGGGGAGGATTTGGAGGAAATGCCGGTATGATGCCCTACATGATGAATAATAACACCAATGCAGATGTCCAGCGTGGCTTCGATCAGCAGGCTCTTATTGGTGGTCTGAACGGCATTAACGCTTCCATTGCTTCTCTTGCTCAGGGTCAGTGTAACGGTTTCAATAATGTAGTTAATGCTGTTACTAATTCTCAGTTCGCAACAGCTCAGGGCATGAACTCCCTTGCAATGGGTCTTCAGAACTGTTGCTGTGAGAATAGAGCGGCGGTCGCAGATCTTAAGTACACCGTTGCGACAGAAGCTTGTGCGGATCGCGCTGCAGTAAACGACGCACTTAACGCGCTTACCAATGTCGTTAACGCAGGCTTCACGGGAATTCATAATGAGCTTTGTCAGGATAGGCTCGAGGCTAAGGATCTTAGAATCAGAGAGCTTGAGAATCAGCTTAACGTCGCAGCGTTCAACACTTCTCAGGTTGCTCAGACTGCTCAGCTCGAAGCATTCATCAGAGCTAATCAGACGACCCCGGCTACTACTGCAGGTTAATGGAGGTAATAAATGGAAAGACTTTACTATGATGTAAAGGAGCTCCTCCATAAAGAAATCTCTAAGATTGTAGAAAAGGGATCTCTTACGCCTCAGGAGCTCGACAATCTTTACAAGGCGATTGATGTGTTAAAAGATATTTGCGAAATCACTTCTATGGAAGATGATGACGAAGGTTATTCCGAGCGTGGTTACTCCATGTGGGGACCGAACCACGACAGATACTATGATATTCACGCATACAGAAACGATGGAAATTCTTATAGAAGAAACTCTATGGGGAGATATTCCAGAACGGACGCTAAAGAGCGTATGGTAAATGGTCTCTATTCCATGATGGGTGACGCCACTTCTGAGGCTGAAAGAGGCGCCATTCAGGATTGTATTAATAGGCTTAAAACCTAAATGAACGCTTATCAGGCTGGCCAGAGGGTGCTGTGCGGGGACTATTCTCAGTACACACCCACTGGCAAGTCTTATTTTGTAAAGGTTGGACGGTATTATAAGCAGCCTCTTAAGTATGATATCGTCTACTTTTACACGAAGAGTTTAGGACGTATCTCACACACCGGATTTGTGAAGGACGTAATCTGGCATCCCGAAGACGGAAGCTTTGACCTTTGCACATCTGAAGGTAATACATCCGATGCTGAGTTCGATAGGAACGGTGGCATGTGGAAAGAGAAGTGGTATTACCGGGTAAAGGGCGTCGGTGGCGGTAACAGAATCGATGGGTTTGGAAGACCTTTATATTCTGAAGACACCTGCACCGGCGAGGATGTCCTTAAAATCATGAAGGAATGGGAAGGCTACGAAGAAAAGCACTCTTGGGACCCCCTTTCCGCAATCTACACGAAACATGAGAATCCTGGTAAGAACAATATTACCATGATGGGTTACTGGTATGCAGGATACAAAAAGTATGAAGCTCAGTGGTGCGCTCAGACTGTATCTTGGGCTGTGTATCAGGCATGTGTAGAGAGAGCAAAGAAAGATACTCATTGGAACGGATGGAGACAGACCGATTCCGGAGACTGGTATTACTATTCAGAAGGCGATCCGGTTAAGGGACGCTGGAGCTATATCGACGGAAGATGGTACGTGTTTGACGAGTCCGGAAAGATGATTAAAGGCTGGTTCAAACAGAATAAATCTGACTGGTATTACTTGGCAGAAGACGGTGGAATGCTTAGTAATCAGTGGGCCAGAATAGATGATGATGACTACTATTTCACCGAAACGGGTCTTATGGCTAAGAATGCATACGTCAAGTCAAAAGGACCTAAAGGACCCGGAGAGACAATCTACTACTGGGTGAATGAAAATGGTCAGTATGAGCCTATGTGGGATACGTACAGACCAGATCTTGAAAAATACGAATGCGTGTAAAGGAGGTGGAGTATGTCAGTTAAAATTCAGGGCAATAAAATCCACCTTACGAGAGGGGATACGTTAAGGGTGACTGTAGGAATTACTCAGGATGGAGAACCCTATACTCCAGCAGCGGGTGATTCCGTACGGTTTGCTCTTAAGAAAGACTTTGATGATACAGAGCCCTTAGTCATTCGTGATATTCCAACTGATACATTACAGCTAATCCTTATTCCTGAAGATACGAAGCCACTTGACTTTGGTAAGTACTGGTATGATGTAGAGCTTACTAAAGCTGACGGGACTGTTGATACGTTCATCGGTCCCGAGCGGTTTTACATCACGGAGGAGGTTCATTAATGATTCAAAATGAACATAACATATCCGGCGGAATTAATAGTGATGGTAACATTTCAGGATATTTAGGACAGTTACTTGGTAGTATTTCAGGAGGGATTATTCCTGCTCCAATCGATATGTCTCATGTTCATTACGATACGAAGGCAAACTGGGATAGACAGACGTTTTTAATTGCGGAACGAGGTCATCTTTATATTTATAAGGATGCTGAAGTTACCTATATTAATGGGCGAAGAGTTGTCTATCCCGGTATTAAGATTGGAGACGGGTCAAGCTACCTTATCGACATGCCATATTCCGTGGTTGGAAGTGACCATGAGAAGTTAACGGCGCATATTCAGAACTCAGCAATTCACGTTGGAACGGGAGACAGACTGAACTGGAATGATAAGGTTAGTGTAACTGTTTTACAATCTAACGAAGAACTTAAATTCACGAAATGAGGATTCAAAAATGGCTGATTTAAGTAAAATTACTCTGCCTTCCGGTACTACCTATAATCTTAAGGATGCTAAGGCAAGAGAAGATATTGCGGCTATTGAAGCTGCGATTGCCGGTGGTGTAAGTTTCCTTGGTATCACAACTACAGCTCTTACAGATGGTGCTACCACGAATCCTATTACTATCGGCGGACAGTCTGTCAGTGCTATTAATGGCTGCATTGTTATTTATGGTTCAAAGGAATTTATCTGGGCAGATGCTGATGCGTCTTGGCACTTATTAGGTTCTGCTGATGAGTTCGGTACATTGGCGTATAAGAACAGTGCGAGTGGAAGCTTTACGCCTCACGGGTCTGTCGCTGTTACACCAAGCAGTACTACGGTAAATTCTATTAATGATGTCGGTACACTTCCCACATGGACTGCGACTGTTTCGAATGAAAACTTAACTATCTCCTGGAGTCAGGGTACGCTTCCGACTAAGGGGAGTGACACGACAGTTGTAAGCGGTATTCAGTCTGCTGCGTTTACCGGAACAGGGGAGACCGTAACAGTAAGCTAAAGGAGGTACTAGATGGCTGATATTTCTAGTATTACCTTACCTGATGGAAGTACATACAATTTTAAAGATTCGACCAGTGGCTATATTACTGGGATGGAGATATTGTCCTATGGAAGCTCTACATGGGCTGATTTTCTTGCAGCGTACACTGCTCAAAAAGTAGTTTACTGTAGGGCATCATCCAACTCAAATCCTGCTACAGGGTCTCAGACTAGACTTGCATTCATGGCATATGTCAATAACGCTGCAACTCCTACTGAAGTTGAGTTCCAGTATTACAGGTCTGTGTCTAGTCATTCAGCTAATCAGCAGGGCGATCAGGTATATATCTACAAGCTTACATCAGCAAACAAGTGGACTGTCACCGTACGAGAATCCTATACAAAAGTTGTAGCTGGGTCTGGCCTCGCTAGTTCATACGCTAGTGGAGCTATAACTCTATCGACTCAGCATAGCGTGGGCACGGACGTTCCAGCCGATGCGGTGTTTACTGATACAACATATTCTGTAGCTACTACGTCAGCGAATGGACTTATGAGTTCTAGTGATAAGACAAAACTTAATCGTATTTCTAGCTCGTATGACTCAACAACAGAAACTTTAACAATTAATCTTTAATACGGAGGTAATCAAAATGGCAGCAATTGTTGATAGACTTAAAAAGCAGATCGCAGCACAGGGTGGGAGCACGGCAGGTGTTCAGACCATCTCCCAGGCTATTAAGGCTCTTGGAGGGGTTAGAAAGGGAGAAGATATTGCCGAGGCAGTAGGTAACTCCGTGGTCAAGGTGAGCACGCCTAATGAATAATATTTTTACTAAAGAGTGGCTCATTCCTGCACTGAACCGCGCCGTAAGAACTATGGTGCAGGTCGCTCTCACTATGTTCACTGTCGGACAGAGACTTACAGAAATTGACTGGGTGACTATTATCAGCTGCTCTATTGTGGCCGGTATCTATTCCCTCGGTACCTCTGTGGTCCTTGGTATCCCGGAAGGAGATGCAGTTGGGACAGTGAACCTTGATAAATACGAGGGCGATGATATTATGTATGTCAGTGATCTTAAGATTGATCCTGAAAAACTTAAATCTAAGTCCACGGTTACATTCAACGTGAAGACTGGTAACAAGGAGTAACACACTTCTATACTATTCCTACACTTTAGACTTGAAAAGGCGCTAATTCTATGAATGTTAAGAATCGGCGTCTTTTCTTGTCTTCTAGTGGTAAGTGGCGGAATGTGGCTTATTTCCTTGATATTTAGGCGTAGGTAAGTGCAGTAAAATCAGGGCTCTTTCTTTTTCTCGTAAATATTACATTTCCTTATATGAATTAAACAAATTCTTATATAGGAGGAATTGAACATGAGTGCGAACAGAGGAAAACTGTCGTTTGAATGTCAGGAGGATAGGTACTGTTTTGCATACCTGCCGTTAACTGGCCTTTGCGGGATTCTTGATGGAAATTTGAATCTCGTAACAGGAGAGGTTATGGCACCGTATGCGAAAGGCAAGTGCCCGTTCTGCAAACCTGAACAGTCAGTAACGAATGGTGTGTACTATCCGACACCCAGAGATTTAAAGATGCCAAAAGAAAGGAGGAAAATGGAGTAATTCACAGTCCTGAGCATGACTAAAAACTGCTCTGTAATTTTTTCAGCATATAGATAACCACTAAAAATGGTATATTTATATTCGTAAAATTTTTCGCTCCTTATATGAAAACAATTATTTTTTATCATGAAAGGAGCAATAGATGAAAAACTTATTTGTGATTCTTGGTGTTGTGGTTGGAGCAGTCGCTGTAATCGCAGGCATTAAGGTGGCAACAGGAAGAAAGTTCATCGAGATGCAGACGGACGATGAAGATTAATTAAAGAAAGGAGGCAAGGGGCTTAGAGAATTCTAAGCTCCTTAAATTTTTCTCCTCTTTATATGGAAACTTGTTGTTTAATACAGAAAGGAGTAAGAATGACGGAAATGGAAACATTAACCAGTGCAATTCAAAATGCCTATAATGGCACAACGAATCATGCATTTGGGACAGCGGAGAGAGACGCCGCATCGAAAGAGTTGAATGATTTTTATAAACTCTATGTCGAACAGACAAAGGTCGATGAAGGTTCTCTCCAGGCTAGGCAGAAGATTCAGGCAGATAGGGATGCTGCTGATCTTAGAGCCACGGTAGATCGTGAGCGGATCGAAGCCGAAAAGGAAGCTGCAAAGTTAAGAGCCGAGGTTGATCGGGAAAAACTTGAAGCAGAGAAAATTAAGGCAGAACGTGATGCTGAGATCGAAAGGGAAAAGATTCAGGCAGACAAAGAGAAGTCTGAAAGAGATGCTGAGGTCGAAAAGGAGAAGATTAAGACTGATAATAGGAAGGATCGACGGAATGTGATTGTAAAAATCATTTCGTTTGTCGGCGTTATCATAATCTCCGTGTTGTCTCTGGCGACCGATTCGGACAATTGGATTGGACGGGGTAGCAGGAAGACTGCGAGCCTCATTCAGAAGTTCTTGAAGCTGTAAAGACAACGGGGTCGGTAGAAATATCGGCCCTGTATTTTTTTTCTTCTCTCTTTATGATACAAATAACACAAAAAGGAGAATTGAGATGAAAAAAGATACTAAAAATTGTTACGTTGTTATTTGGTGCGATCAGTATGGGGATCATAATGCATCTGTAGATGTTGATGGAGTATTCAATACTTTTGATGAAGCAAAGGAATTTGTTGAATCATATTTAAGAGATTACGAAGACGGCATCTTATGGACAAAATGTGAATCGGAAGATGGAATACCAGATAGCAGGTATGAGCATGGTAATGTGTTCTTTGAAATCAAAGCTACAAGGCGTAAGCCAAGTGTTATGGATGTCTATGGTGAGCCGTAAAAGGTTCAAAATAGGGCTTGGAGAAATCTGAGCCCTGTATTTTTTTCTCCTCTCTTTATGGTGATATTTAATTTTCTATTCAAAGAAAGGAGTATCAAAATGAGCATTACAGAAGCTATGGAAGCAAAGAGGAAATGGGACCTGATTCAGAACATGAAGGAGGAAATCGGAGAGGAAACTCTTAAGAATGATCAGCAGTTTTATGTGAATCCCCCTTATAACAACATTAGCGAAAACTCGCATAAGTTGTTGACGGGGAAGGCATATAACCTGGTGTTCAGACTGGTGAATTTAGGAGGCACCAGAGAGGAAATCGACCGATGTGTAAGATTCTTCTTCATCATGCTGGACGCAAGGAAACATCGGCTTGACTGGCGGAAGGCAAAGAAAGAACTCGGTATCAGCGAGTTAGAAAAGAAATACCCGAGATAATCAAAATAGTCCTAGGCAAGACTTAAAACTGCCTGTATTTTTTTCTCCTCTCTATATGACTTATTAACTTTAACAAAGGAGGTCTATATGACTAAAGAGGAACTGTTACAAGAAGCAAAGCAGAAATGGGACAGTTTTTGGTTTGGTGTGAGAGACACAGCATCCAGGGCTTGGTCGTGGGTTTTAAATAACCCTTTATACTCGATTTGCTTCGCTACTATTGGGATGAGGATGGTCGGTGGTGTATACCGGGCGTTTAGAGTTGCAAAGAACGAAGCAAAAGAGGAAGAGCGGAGACTTGAAATCTATGACCGGAAGACCGGCATGTGGGTGAAACTCAACAGAGAACTGGACGGCGAGGAACAGCTTTATGTTGCACAGGAACTCAAAAACGATCGGTGTTTAACCGAGATATTAGACGAACTTGGAGCACTGAGATATTAAGTCGAAATGGGGCTGGTAGAAATATCGGCCTCGTATTTTTTTCTCCTCATATTATAGAAGAAAGAGCCTTTTAAATAGAGGAGGTATTGAAATGAAACTTTATGTAGAAATTATGTTCGTGATTGGGTTGGTAATACTTATGATGAGCTTAATACTGTGGAGCGTACCGCTTCAGGCATTAGCTTGGACTGTAATGTTTGGACCAATGTTTTACGAAGTACATAAACTTTTTAAAGAGATTGAAAAGAGCCATAATTAACGGCTCTTTCTTCTTTTTCATCTTCGTATTTTTTTCTCCTCATACTATGAAAAGGAGGAAGAAACTATGATATTGATGAGCTTAATTATTGGAACGGAAGTACTTGGATTCTTTGATTTAAGATTCTGGGTAGCGACCGTGATATTAGCAATGATCAAACTAGGAACTCTGGTTTTCAGCGAGCTGTGATATTTTCATGGCTCGTAATTTTTTTACCTCCTTATATGAAACAATGATACATAATAATATAAAATATTATATAGGAGGAACTTGAAATGAAGAAATTTATGATGGTACTTGTTATGGTATTCGTATTTGCATGTGGAATTTGTGGAAAGGAAATTGTGAACGAAGTCAAAAGACAGAACGATCAGAAGTTTGTCAAGACGACGTTTTACGCAGACGAGTTAATGGAGTATGCGGAACACAAGCCGATGAAAGGCAACTGTGTTGAATACATGCTCGATTGGCAGAGAAATGTTTACAGCGTAGGAAGAGTTGAAAACGGAATTCTCGTGTTTACCGTATATGAAGGTAAGGACGAGATCGCGAAAGTAAACTTCGACCGGACGCATCGTAAAGCAGATGACTGCTATCGAGTGATGGTTCAGCGCGGCGACCAGGAACCGGTATGTGTGACATACACCGGCAATCTCCTGCAGAACGTGGTCAAAACAGAGCTGAAAAATGTACTGTGAGATTTCGAGCCTTGAGCGGGGCTTTAAACCGCTCATTTCTTTTTTTTCTTCGTATTTTTTTCTCCTCTCTATATGGAAAATATAATAAAGGAGGTAATCAAAATGTTTGAGAACAAGACGTGGAATGGAGTTCATTACTCACGCTATATCGCAAGCTGGGTGAGAGTCGGAGGTAACATTAAGGACGGCGACCTCTTCAGAAAGTGGTTGAAGAGCATCGGCGTTCCGGAAGATATTACCTGGGACATCTATAACCTGGCATCGAACGGTAAGCTTGAGCTGCAGACCTCAGCAATGAAGTTCTTGAAGGGTAACAAGAAGTAATCTCCCTTAAGTCCTGAGCATGACTTAAAACTGCTCTGTAATTTTTTCTCCTCTGTATATGATGCTATTAGTAAACAAATCAAAGGAGGAAGATGTTATGCTATGGAGGTACTTAAAGTTTATCGCAGCGGTACTGACATTGACATTCCTATTCGGCGTAGCTTTTGGTCGGTTTGGAATGACCGGAGGTGTAGTCTATGGGGTTGTCATGTCAGTACTAATGCTGGTAGACATGATACTTATCGTGGCATTGATACCGCTTGTAATCATTTTTGTGATTATTGATAGTTTCAAAAAGAAATAACTGTTATGGGGCTGGTAGAAATATCAGCCTCGTAATTTTTTCTTCCCTTTGTATGAAAGCATTTAACTTTTCATTTATCAAAAAGGAGGATTTCAAATGAAACTGAAGGAAAGAATGTCGAATGTTAACAAGAGTATGCTTAAGGTCACTGGATCTGCGCTTATCACTCTTGCAACCGGCGACGGCGAGATGTCTATGGAAGACGGAGTTAAGCTGTTGGTCGAAGCAAGCAAGGGAGTAGCGGAGACCATGAAGATCATGGAGGATGCTCTGGGTGAGCTCGACAAGACAGACGCAATCATGAGGAAACTCGATGATATCGACAAGCGTTTAGATGCGATCGAAAACGAAATGGGCATGCTTGAAGATAAGCTTGACCGATTTGAAGCAAAAAAGGCGGAGTAATCCGCAGTCCTGAGCATGACTAAAAACTGCTCGTAATTTTTTTCTTCCCTAATATGAAAGGAGGTTTAGACCAAACTTATCTAGATAATCTTACCACGGGTTATGCTCGTGGTCAAATCATCTGGGTGATCTATATGGTCATCCTCACATCTATGGGGCTGGGTGGGATTCCTGGCCCCCAATTCTTTTTCGTAAATTTTTTGTCTCCATATATGAACACTTTAATAGAGAGGGGGTGTATCGCGTTGATAATTGGCATTGCGCTCATTCTTATGGGCGTTCTTGTGATTATGGCAAGATGCGAAGACAAGTCAAAGGACGAGTGAAAGGAGGCAAAAAGGAGCTTAGAATTCTAGGCTCCTTAAATTTCTCAAAAGGAGGATCAAAATGAATAAAGGCAAAGAAAATGTTATGTTTGTTATGCGTAACGTGTCGTCTATGTTCGGTGAAGATGCGGATCTAGAAACTTTTGAACAGATATTGGATGAATTAATATCAGAATACGGTAACACAACTGTTAGAATAACTCCTCAGGTATTTATGCAGGAAATTACTTTAGTACAGAAATTAGCAGAAAAGATTGGTTCTGAAACCTATTCTGATGAAGTTAATAATGATATGGAGTTAGCCGGTAAGTACATGATGGTTATGATGATCGCACAGTCATCGCCTATGAATGTATTAAAAGCTCGAAACGACTTTAAGATTGACGAATTAGTTAATAAATATCTCTAAATTCGTATTAAAAGGAGGATCTATGGTTAACCCGAAACTTATTATCTTTGGAACACTGGCGATAGGTGCAGCAGTTGCAGCAGCCGTCACAGCAGCTTGGGCAGGGTATAAGACTGCCGAAGTAGTGAGAGAAAAGAAGCCTGAAACTAAGAAAGAGGCGTTCAAGGAAACATGGAAATATTGGATGCCGACAGCAGGGTGTCTTGGGGCAGCGATCGTAGCAGACGTTTGCCTCATTAAGTTTGGCCTTGCTGCAGCTAGTGCTATCGCTGGTGTGGTGTCTGTCTCTATGGCAAATAGAAAGAAAATCATGGAGAAGATGAAGAAAACCATGAATTCCGAAGAGTTCAAAAAGTGGAAGAAAGAATTCGTGGGAGAAACAGTCAAGGAAAGATATGTAGTAAAGGAGTTAAACATTCAGGAGACTGGATATGGTGATACTCTTTGCTACTTTGAGATTATTGATAAATGGTTCAGATCTAACCCGATGGAGGTACAAAAGGCTTTAAATGAGTTTAAGTATAGTGTAGGTCATAATGACGTTACTTCATTCCTACAATTAATTGAATGGCTTCATTTGGAAGTTAGGGAATTTGAAGAATATTGCTATAAAGATCTGGGTTGGTTCCAGGATCGTTCGATTTTAGATGATGCATCAAATTATAACGAGTGCGAGATGGTTGAGGGATTCGCTCCTGGATTCCCGGAAGAGACATATGTGATTACTACATGGTATGCACCGTATTGTATTACAAAGACTAAAAATCAGGTAGCCGCAGCTTAAAGAAAGGAGTTCAAAATGTTTAAAGAGATTTTAGGAAAGATAGCAACGACTGTTGTTGAGCATCAGCCGGTTATTGCTACTGTCGTATTGGTCGGTTCCGTTATTGCGACCGGTATTGTTATCTATAAGGAAAGCCCGAAGATTCATAAGGCTTTTGAAGAAAGAAAAGAGGAAATCAAGGATATCAAAGAATCTGACAAAATGACCGAGGAAGAGAAGGAAGACGAAATCGATAAAGTCGATAAGAAGACTGCAAAGGCCGTAGCTCCGTCTTTTATCAAAATCACTATTGGTACTATCTGCGTTGTTAGCTCTGTTGCTTTTGTTAATTTCACAGCTGCTGTTGCTACAGGCACAATAGCTACCGGATACAATATCGCGAATGAAAAAATAAATGCATATAAGGATATCATAAAGAAAGAGACGCCAGAGAAAGCCGAAGACATCGAAGCTATGGTGGATCGTAAAGTAGCTGAGAAGATGTCAAAATATGGTAAAGTTGCGGACGGGGATGAGATATTAGAATCTGCTTTAAACAACGATCGTGTTGAAATAGTAGATCAGTTTGGTAATGGCTGTAAGAAGTCTGTTTATACAGAATGGGTTGCCGCAAAGAACTATATAAACGAGTATCTTCTTGATGGGGATGATGTCCTTGTAAACCAGTTCTACGATAAGATTCCAGGCTGTGATAAGACACCAATGGGCAAATTGTTCTATTTCCCGGCATATAAGGGAATGATCGACATTAAACCACAGCCTATTCTCGATGTCGCTACAGGAAGACTTATCAAAATCGTTGTCTTCTATACCGTTTGCCCGATCATTGAGGATAAGAAATATATGAAAAGTGCAGCACAGAAAAGTAGAGAAGAAATGGGAACAGCCTGGTAATGGCTACTGGAACGCTACGAGCCTCGAAGAGATTTGGGGCTCGTAGAATTTTCTTCTCACAATATGAAGTAATTAACAATTTTTACTTAAGAAAGGAGTAAAGAAATGTCTGAAAACAAGAAGGAAGAAACAAAAGAGGTCAAGACTGAGGGAAAGGCAGTCGATCAGGACGGAAACGAGGTTAAGGTTGACGTTGTTGACAAGGATGGAAAGCCTATCAAATCCTGGAAGGACCATCTGAAGACAGGAGGCAAGATTCTGCTCGGAGTTGTAGTAACTCTTGGAGCAGGTATCGGAGGCGCTGCTATCGGAGGAAGTAAGGTCCGGAAAGAGAAGGATAAGGTGATCCGGAGTCTCAACAGCGAGAACCTGGAGCTTCACGAAAGGATCGATTCGCTGGAGTCTCAGATGACGAGACCTGCGGAAACCGAAGAAGACGAAGAAGAAACTTTCTAAAAAGCTAAGAGGGGCTTAGAGAAATCTAAGCTCCTCGTTTTCTTTTCTGAGGGGACTTACGAATGTATATGAGTGGGCCTCCTCGTTTTCTTTCTAATCACCACATTTGAAAGGAGAAAACCACAATGGAAATGGAGACCTACAAGATCATATCTTATCGACTTAAGAAACTCCGTGAACAGTTTGGATATTGTCAGACACAGGTCGCTGTAGGAGCTAAGATTTCTCTTGCTTCTGTATCTAAGGCAGAATCAGCTAGTCCTATCGGAATCGAATCGATAAAGGCGCTCGCAAATTTCTATGGGGTGTCTATTGATTATATTTGCGGAGTAACTGACGAAATCGATGTGACTGATAGGGCTAAATTCATAAAGAAGTACTCCTACGAAAGATATTTAGTCAAGTGTAATAGAGATGACGAGACGAAGAAGCCGATTCTTGGAACTTATCGTCCCGTGTACCCGTATAACCTGCTTGATGAACTTATTGGTGAGACATGGGCAAAACCTCTTTCTAATGACCAGATGGATGGACTTAACTACGCTATCGAGACTCTTTCTGATAGAGAGAAGTATTGTGTTATGGCATATTTTAGAGATGAAGAGTTCATGAAAGATATCGCGTGCCACTATAACGTCACATACGAGAGAGTTCGTCAAATCATGCACAAAGCTCTTCGGAAATTAAGGTCTCCTAATCGGTTTGTCTATATTAAGTATGGTTTTGATGGACATTGGGTAGTAGATCAGACAAGGAAAGAAGAACTCAGAAAGAAGCATTTACAGGTTCTTATTCATCAGAACGAACGGATGGAAAAGAAACTTGATATTTCTGAAGAGAATGATGAAGAGATGGAGAAGCTTCTGTCTATTTCGATATTAGAGTTAAATCTTTCTGTGCGTTCTTATAACTGCCTCTATAGGTGGAAGTACATGGGCGGTCCTGAGATAAAGACACTTTACGATTTAACTCGTGTTACTGGGCAGGAGTTAATGAGTTGCCGCAATCTTGGAATGAAGAGCTTTAAAGAGATTGAAGCAAAACTTGCCGAGTATGGTCTTAAGTTTAAAGAGGAGGCTACTGCATGAATGTATTGCTACCTATCTCATTAGGATGGACGTCCGGGTATTATTATCGTCTAAATAAAAGAACTAATTATCTTGAAAATCCAATTTATGGTGGTTTAACACCAACACTCGATCCAAACTCGGACAATTATTATGACGTCGATTTCCATTGTGACATTAATGGACATCACAGAGTATTTACAGTTAATAGCAAAGAGGGTGCTGTTAAATGCGGGAGCGTCGATTGTCTTTGGCTTAAAGAATTAGACGAAGGAAAGGCATACAAGCTTTTTTATGACTTTTATAAAGAAAAGTACGGAAAAAAGATAAATGTTATGCTTGCTCGTTTAAACGATATCAAAATAAACGCTAAGGTTTTTGCAAACGTGGAGGTGGATGCATGAGCACAAAATTAGTGGACTTTGATAAGTATTGCACAAAATGCAAGTATAAAAAGGTTTCTCAGACTGAAGAGCCCTGTAACGAGTGTCTTACAAACCCCGTTAACGAGGATTCTCACAAACCGGTTATGTGGGAGGCAAAGGACTCAAAATGACTGAGAACGGAAAAATTGTCACCGTACTGTATTTATGCAAAAGAGATTCGCATTGCAATGGAAAGTGCTATTCGGAATGCCACTTAACAAGTCTTAAAGAGCACGCTAAGAACACATATGAAAAGGAACCCTGGAACGACCAGGAGCACTTCAAACGTGACGAGACACCTAATAAGATCTATTATACAGAAAAGGAGGATCAGTAATGAAAACCATCGGAACCGTAATTAATACTATTGTTGTCGTGTTTGGAATGCTCTGCAGCCTTATTGCCGGTACGTTTGTTGGGTATTCAATGGCGATGGATAATAAAACAAGTTATCCGAGTCGTAGAGCGTATACTTCTTATGGTTATACAAATACCGGGTACTATAGAGGATATAACAAGGGCTGGAAAGATTGCGAAGAAAAATATCAGAACGAAAAAGAAGAGGAGGAAACCGAAGAAGATGAAAATATCGGAGAGGCTTAAAAAAGAACATCCTGAAGTAACGGACTGCAAGATCCTTTACAGAGGAGATGGAACTGTAATCCTTGAAGTTAAAAAGGGTGAGAAGGGAATTAAGAGAGCTTTAACGTCTGATGATATGAGAACGTTTTATGCTCTTATGAGAATTGCTGAGAGCAGTGCAAATGACTATATGTATGTAAAACTCGTAGATGTAGCAAAGGAGATTGAAGATGAAAACTGAAGAGCACATTATACCGCTGGGAGCGATCCTGGCGGTTTTTCTTTTAATACTGTTAGGTTTTAGCTGGCTTGGTGTTAAGGATGTTGAAGCGTCTGAGAGGAATTTAAGGTCTATTGGGACGTTCAAAATCACATGGTACTGCCCTTGTAGAAAGTGTTCAGGTAAATGGGGGTATCAGACGTCGTCAGGAGCTAGATGCACAGAAGGCAGGACCGTTGCGGTAGACAAAAGGGTAATTAAGGAAGGAACTCGCCTTTTAATCAATGGCCATGAATACATAGCTGAAGATACTGGTGGAGGCGTCAGAGGAAAGCACATTGATATTTTCAATGAATCGCATTCAGTATGTCTTGATTTAGAGCACGGCGAAAAGTATTGGGAGGTGTTCATAATCAATGAGTAACTTAACTATTATTTTGACTAGTATACTTTTATCATTTCTTGTGTGTGCTCTTTTTATGAGTGCATATAAAGAAGACATGAAAGAATCAATCAAGGAGTTTTCTTTTGGTATTAACAGTAATCGGAAAAAGTTAAGAACACACGACGAAGAGCTTAATGTTCTTAGAGCCAGAGTTTACGATCTTGAAAACAAAATAAAGGAGATGGAATCCAAAAATGACCGCTAAAGCTCTCTATACCATGTTTTCTGAACTCTTTCCGAATCTTGCTGAGGAGTGTAAGTCTTGCAAGTTGCTCTCTCATAATGTCATTGAAATTAGAAGAAAAGACAAAGGTTCATATACATTCGTTTACAGAAACAGTGAAAACTGGGTAATGGAGTATCGACGTAATGGGTAAAATTGGTGATGCTCCGTGTATGGGGTGCGAAGACAGATATTTTGCTTGCCACGGGAGATGTTTAAAGTATCAGGAATTCAGAGAAAAAAGAGATAAGCAAAACAAAGAAAAACTAAAAATGTCAGAAATAAACGGTTACTACAAAGTTGTATGTCAGAAAAAGACGAGATTGAATTCTAAAAGGAGGAAACCGTGAAATTAGTAAAGCAGGGTCATCAGATCCTTAGCCGTATTTCTATTGATGGTATTGAGGAGCTGCAGAGAATCGAGATTGCGGGGAGGACTTGTTATAAGAGTGAAGAAAGAATTACTCCAGATGGAGAATCTGCAAAAAGGTTTGTGAAAATGATCATCGATAACGGTCATGAAGCGATGCTTGAACATTCGTCGCTAAGTGTCCGTTTTATTTGTTCCAGGGGCGTGTCTCATGAGATTGTGCGGCATCGTTTGTTTAGTTTCGCACAGGAGAGCACGCGTTACTGCAACTACTCTAAGGGCAAATTTGGTGGAGAGTGTACGTTCATTGTGCCGCCTGATCAGGAGTGGGGAGTTAATGATGAGGAGTATCACGATGAGCAATATGGTGGATTCGATATTGGTTCAACGAAAGGGCTTTGGTACGATGCTCTCCATATAGCAGAGATTGACTATATGGCACTTCTCGAAGCTGGTTGGTCTCCTCAGGAAGCAAGAGATGTGTTACCTAACGCATTAAAGACTGAGATTGTCGTCACCGGAAATTACAGGGAGTGGCGGCATTTCTTTAAATTAAGGTGCGATGAAAAGGCGCATCCGCATATGCGTCTTCTGGCAAAGGACCTCTTAGAAGACATTAAACTTCGGATTCCGGTGGTGTTCGATGATATTTAAAGGAGGAAAAAGTGTATGACTAAATTAATACAAATTGATTTTCATAATCCAAACATTAGAGCGTTTGACTGCTATCGAGATATTTTAGAAGCAGTCAGATATACTCGGAAAAATCTTGATTTACGCTATAAGATAAC
>Ga0256405_10004575_pt1 | contig 25664 bp, 23 predicted proteins | sample RumenRJG_02DNA_FD_189096 | JGI IMG/M metagenome (GOLD analysis project Ga0256405, IMG submission 189096) | Bovine rumen microbial communities from Lethbridge, Alberta, Canada - RJG_02 | ecosystem: Host-associated > Mammals > Digestive system > Stomach > Rumen | place: Canada: Alberta... | reverse complement strand
TTGCTTTTCTTAAAGGATTCTTCTATATTTGTCCCCAACTTTTATTGATTTCGCGATTTTCGAAATCTCCCCCGAGGTTGGTAGCTTCCTGCACCAACCTCTTTTGTTTGAGTGCTTCAAAAACACAATGGAATATTTGTCGGTTTCGGAATAAATTGATATTTTTGCAAGAAAATACCAGACATGAGAACGAATTATTTGAAGATGGTTTTCTTTGCGCTGCTGTTGATGGTGGCGTTTAGTTGTGAAAAAGCAATCATCGATGAAGAAATTGATGACACGGAACTGCCAGGTACAGGTGACGATGATGGCGGTTCCGGTGGTGGAAATGGTAGCGGAAATGGCGGAGGAAATACTGGTAGCGATCATGGAAGAGTAGAGGATGACCCGTTGACGGTGGCTGAATTTATTGCAGGTGATTATGAGGGTGGTGCATATGTAAAAGGATACATAGTCGGTGCTTGTTCAACGAATATTAAGAATGCTGACTTTGAAGCTCCTTTCGAATGGTCTTCTGCAATTCTTGTTGCCGATAATAAAGGAGAAACAGATACTGATAAGATGATTTCTATTGAGTTGAAGAGTGGAAGTAAAATTCGTGAGCAGTTCAACTTGAAAGACCATCCGGAGAATTTTGGGAAACAGGCACTTTTCTTTGGCTATCCAGAGAGGTATCTTGGAATTATTGGAATAAAAGGTCCAGGAAAATATAAATTGTTCGATTAGAGAAAACTGCTATAGAAAAACAAAAAAGGGTGGAACCTCACGGTCTCACCCTTTTTCTAACAAACTTAAATAAACTTATATAATACACGTAGGGTCTTGATGTGGCGCATATTCCTATACGATGAGAGGCTATCTGCGCATGCAAGGAGTTATCGCCATGCGATATATTCCTTTTCTTTATGTTGAATTTTTTCTGTTGTGCTTCCGTCCCTTACATCGAGAGATTTCGGCTGATATCCTAAGGCAGGTCTTCTGACTTTGTTCCACCGGCAAACACCTTCCCGTTTTCAACAGTGGCTTCTTGTTTGCCAGTTATAAAGGAACTTACAGCTGCGAGACAGTCGGAGATTCTCACTCCATTCCCTTTTTAATCGCGCTTATAGCGAACCTTATCGCTTGCAAAGATAAAGCATTTTTGCGAAACACCAAAAAACTTATCAATATTTTTATGGAAAATCTTTCATTTCGTTCTCGAAATGCCACTTCATCATCAAGGGTGTTTTGCCCGCATCGTTTATCGTAAAAAGCATCTATTTGTTAAAAAGCGAGGGGTAAAATGATGTTTTTTTATAAAAAATTTGGAAGAAATGATGAAAGTGTTTATATTTGCAACCACATTTTTAATCAATGCTCACATTTCGGCAGGGGCAATATGGTCTTTTGGCGGGTGTGGGAGAAGAGTAACGAACATTGTAAAACTTAAAAAACAAAACGCCTATTGTAAAAAACATTACTTAAGAATTTTAATGTTTTAAGGAATGAAAAATCTGAATGATATGACCGACGAGCAGTTGGCATTTTCATACATTGATGGTAACAATAAGGCTTTTGATTTGCTTTTGTCTCGCAATCAATCGAGGCTGTTTTCCTATATCTTGTTCGTGGTTCGTGACCAGGATGTAGCGAATGATATTTTTCAAGAGACTTTTGTAAAGGTGATTACCAAACTGCATGAAGGCAAGTATAGGGATACCGGCAAGTTCAGTGCTTGGATTATGCGTATTGCCCACAACGTAATCATGGACTGGTATCGTGACCAGAAGGCAGAACGCATCGTGGAGCCGACGGAGGGTAACGACCTGTCGAACCTCAGTTCGAAAGACATCATCGACTCGAATATTGAGAATCTTTTTGTCAACGACCAGATTCTGCGAGACGTGAGGAAGATGATGGATCAGTTGCCTGCCTCGCAGCGCGAAGTGGTGTTTATGCGCTTCTATCAGGAGATGTCGTTTAAGGAGATTGCCGAGACGACGGGTGTGAGCATCAATACCTCGCTTGGACGTATGCGTTACGCCATTCTCAACCTGCGCCGCATGGCTAAAGACCACCAGATTATGCTGCAGATGGACTAAATGTTCAGGCGCAAATGTATTAAACGCATCAGCCCGCCAGTCGAATGATTGGCGGGCTGATGCGTTTCTGGTATGGTTCAGACACTCTTTGTTTCAGTGTCCAGTTCTTTCAGGCTGCGGATGACAGCAATCGGGTCGCTGGCTTTGAAAATATAACTTCCGCTGACCAGCGCATCGGCTCCCGCCTGCACCAATCGCGGGGCAGTGTCTGCCTGTACACCGCCGTCCACTTCGATGAGGGCATGACTGCCGCTTTGCTGTATGAGTTGACGCAGGCGTTGCACTTTCTGAATGGTGTTCTCAATGAACTTCTGTCCGCCGAAACCAGGGTTGACGCTCATCAGCAGGACCAGTTCCACATCGCCGATAATGTCTTCAAGGACAGAGACCGGAGTGGACGGGTTGAGCGAGACACCGGCTTTCATGCCGGCAGCATGTATCTCCTGTACGGTGCGGTGCAAGTGTGTACATGCTTCATAGTGCACGGTCATCATCATAGCGCCGCATTTGGCTGTCTGCGCCACGTAACGTTCGGGCTTGACAATCATGAGGTGTACGTCAAGCGGTTTCTTGCTGATTTTCGATACGGCTTCGAGAACGGGAAATCCAAAAGAGATGTTGGGCACGAAAACACCGTCCATAACATCCATGTGCAGCCAGTCGGCTTCACTTCGGTTGAGCATCTCCACGTCTCTCTGGAGGTTGGCAAAATCGGCAGAAAGCAGCGAAGGGGAAATAATCGGTTTCATGATACGACAGGTCTTTAGTTGATGCAGAGATTTTCATTCCTGCGATTCACTTTGGCAGCCTGGAAAGTGTAGGCTATTTGTTTGATAAGATGTAATGTTTGTTCCGATGGTTGGAACTCTTCAGGAGTAAAGTATGTCATAGGCGTTAATATAATGTATATGTTTTATTGATAAAACGGATATTGGCGGTCTTTATTATATAGAATGTCATTTTTATTTTTTTATTTGGAAAATCATGCGTCAATATCCTGAAAAAAGGTTATCTTTGCCTAATCATAAGAGCGTAAAGAGAAAAAGATATGATTATAAAGGTATGTGGGATGCGCGACCCAGAGAATATCCGCGCGGTAAGTGCTTTGGATATTGACTGGATGGGGTTTGTCTTCTGGCGGGATAGTCCACGCTATTTGCAGCAGATATCCTCCCGTACAGGTACGCTTCCCGACTATTCATCGCTGCGGGATGATGCGATGCGTAAGAAGGCAGACGGGAAGAAGGATATTTTGCGCGTCGGTGTGTTTGTGGACGACATGCCGCAGAACATCGTGACGCGGGTGGTTAACTATCGGTTGGACATCGTTCAGCTGCACGGTGACGAGAGTCCTGTCATGATGGAGAACCTGCGGCGGACGATAGATCCGGATATCCATCCGGGTATCAGGTTGATGAAAACCATTTATGTTGGTTGTGCAGATGACTTGAAATGCTGTGCAGACTATGCGGGCGTTGCAGACTACTTCTTGTTTGAACCCAAGAAACCAGCTGATGCAGACACTAAGTCTTTGATTGATTGGGATGTGTTGGCTGCCTATGACGGTCAAGTGCCTTTCATTCTGGGTGGTGACATCGGACCGGATGATGTGGAGCGCCTCCGTCATTTTAGTCATCCAGCGTTCTATGGCATCAGTGTAGATGCGCAGTTTGAAACGGCGTATGCGATGAAAGATGCCGTGGCGTTGAAGGCATTTGTCGAGTGTTTGAGAAAAGGAGAATAACAGATATTTCAGCAGGTAAATTTTGTTATTCGAAATGAAAAGAATATCTTTGCAGGCGATTTGTAAAGCATAGACATTGAATGACAGATATCCTTCCATCAACAACCAACGCATCACAGCCAGAAGAGCAGCAGCCGTGGTATGCTATCCGTCTGTTTTCGATTAGACAGAAGGCTGTGTGTGACTATCTCGCAGAGCATGGGTTGGAATATTTCGTCCCCATGCAGTATGTTGATTTTGAGACTCGTGATGGAAAGCGGAAACGGGAACTGCGCCCGGTGGTGCGGAATCTTGTTTTTGTGAAGAAAAGTCTTTCCCAGCGGCAGATGACAGGAGTGGTGCAGGAATGTCCTTACAAAATGGCTGTCATCCGCAAGAGTCGGACGTCCACGGCTTATTATGAAATTTCGTCAAAGGAGATGCATGAGTTCCAGGTGATGTGTAATCCGGAGATAGAACTTCGTAAATATCTCACAGAGGAAGAGGCGCAGTTGAAGGTCGGCACACCGGTTGACGTCGTCTTTGGACCGTTGAAGGGATTGTCTGGCAAATTGGTTCGTCAGAGTAAGAAATACTATTTGCTTAAAGAAATTCCCGGTATGGGTGTGATGATCAAAGTGTCGCGATGGTGTTGCAAGCCCGTCGTAGAAAAATAACTGTTTTAGTAGTGCGAGAATGACAGACGCACAGCATGACGACAATGGATAATCGGCAAGTAAGTGAAATAATAACCAGTCTCCAGAATCCGAGAATAAAGCATCTGCGGGTTTTGCAGCAGAAGAGTGCGGCTCGACGCAAAGAGGGACTTTTTGTCGTAGAAGGATACAAGGAACTCATGCAGTGCTTGGATGCCGGGCTACAGGTCGATGCGCTTTTTTATACTCCGGCACTGATGTCATCCGCAGCCCAGGAGTTATTGCTGCGTGTGTCGTCTTCCCGCTGTTTTGAAGTTACCCCGGAGGTGTATGACCGCATGGCATATCGCGGTGGAACGGAAGGCGTGATAGCCCAAGTTGAGATTCCCGTCCGGACGTTAGGCGGGCTGACACTCGGTCAGCATCCATTGATTGTTGTAGTGGAGCAAGTCGAAAAGCCAGGTAATTTGGGCGCCATCCTTCGTAGTGCCGATGCGGCAGGTGCCGATGCTGTAGTCGTGTGTGACGAGCTGACAGACCTGTATAATCCAAACTTGGTGCGCAATTCGATTGGTGCTTTGTTTTCCGTGCCTTGCGTGTCATGTTCCTCCGATGAGTGCATCGCTTTTCTCAAGTCAAAAGGTATCCGCATTCTGACTGCCCAACTCCAGGATTCCAACCTCTACTATGATACGGACATGCGGGTTGGCATTGCATTGGTGATGGGGACGGAATCTACGGGACTGTCAGATAAATGGCGGCGCGCTGCAGATGCGCATATCCGTATCCCGATGCTGGGCAAACTCGATTCGCTAAATGTTTCTGTCTCTACTGCCATCCTTTTGTTTGAGGCAGTCAGGCAGAGGACTTGCGCCGCAGAAACCGGCAATTCATAACGATGGTTGACTGATGATTTTCTGATAAGCCAATCGCTCATCTCCATTCTCAAGATAAATGATTCCGCAGTAAGTGAAGCCGTGCTTCTCAAGCAGATGTTGCATGATGTGGTTGTCGCGGTGAGTGTCGATGCGGAGGTTGTCAGTGTGCGAGAAACAAAAGTCTGCCATGGCGTCGAAAATGCCTTTTTTGTCGGGATAGCTTGCAATGCGATGCACCACATAATAGGGCTTGCTTTCGTCTATCCACGCCCCTTGATAGATGGAGGCGTAAGTCGGTTCGGGTGATGGGACGAAAGCGAATGTGCCAACGGGCTCGCCTTCGCAGGTGAGAATATAGCTGTTGTTTTTCTCAATGTCGTGTCGGAAAACCTCTTCCGATGGGTAGCCGTTAATCCATTGGTGCATGTTGCCGCTTTTCCGCATGATTTGTCTTGACGCTTCAGCCATCTGCAGAAGTGCTGGAATGTCGGCAATGGTTGATTGTCGAATCTGGTAAGGCATGTTCTTCTTATTTTTCATCGTTGGTCATTTTTGCCATCCGGAAGAGTTCGATGGGCAGATGGCAGTATCCGTTGGGATTCTTTTCCAAATAGTCTTGGTGGTATTCCTCTGCGCGGTAGAAGTTCTGCAGCGGTTCCACTTCCACGGCGAGTGGAGCGGTATAGCGTCGCTGCTCGGCTTTCATCGCTTCTTGAATGGCTGGCAGGTCGTCCTCGTCCGTGTAGTATATGCCGGTCCGATACCGTGTTCCGATGTCGTTTCCTTGTTTGTTGAGACTCAGTGGGTCGATGGCTTTGAAGAACATCTGCAATAGAAACGTGAGGTCAGTCACATTCTCGTCATACGTCACGTGCACGGTTTCGGCAAAGCCCGTCGTGTCTGTATAGACTTCCTCGTAGGTCGGGCTTGTGGTATGTCCGTTGGCATATCCTACCTCTGTCTCTTTCACGCCTCTGAGTAGTTTGAAAAAATGTTCTGTTCCCCAAAAGCATCCTCCTGCGAAATAAATATCTTTCATATCGAACTGTTTTCTTTTAGTGGTTGTTGATGGTTTGTCAACATGCTGTTTGTCTTCTGCAAAGGTAGTGAATATTGTGGAGAAAACAAAGAGAAAAGGTTATTTTATAAACGAAAGAGCATCCAAGCCGTTGATAGACTTGGATGCTCTTTTTGTTTTTGTCGGGGCGACAGGATTCGAACCTGCGACCACCTGGTCCCAAACCAGGCGCGCTACCGGACTGCGCTACACCCCGTTCGCAACATGGGTTGCCCCATTTTTGCGGCTGCAAAGTTAATCAGTTTTTATGACCTTTGCAAATTTTGCAGGCATTATTTTATAATACCTTGTTGAGTGAATACTTTCTTGAGAATCTGCACTCCTCGTTCAACTTGCTCTTCGGTATGGGTTGCCATGAGTGCAAAACGCACCAGCGTGTCTTGTGGAGCGCATGCCGGAGGGATTACCGGGTTGATGAATACCCCGGCATCGAACGCCAGCTTCGTCACGACAAATGTCTTCTCCACGTCGCGAACATATAGCGGGATGATTGGGCTCTCCGTGTCGCCGATTTCAAATCCTTCTTCGCGGAAGCGGCGGAGGGCGAAATTGGTCACTTTCCATAGTTTCTCCATGCGCTCCGGTTCTTTTCGGATGATGTGGAGCGCCTCTCTGGCTGCCGCTGTTGCCGCAGGTGTGTTGGATGCGCTGAAGATATAGGTGCGGCAGAAGTGTCGCAGATAGTTGATGGTGTCGAAGTCTCCGGCTATGAAGCCGCCGATGCTTGCGAGGCTTTTGCTGAAGGTTCCCATGATGAGGTCAACCTCGTCGAGCAGTCCAAAGTGGTCGCAGACACCTCTTCCTTCTCTTCCGAATACGCCTAAGCCGTGTGCTTCGTCAACCATGACAGAGGCGTTGTATTTCTTCTTCAGGCGGATAATCTCCGGGAGGTTGCACAAATCGCCTTCCATGGAGAATACGCCGTCAACGACAATCAGTTTGATGGCATCCGGTTCGCATTTCTGCAGCTGTTTCTCCAGGTCTTCCATGTCGTTGTGTCTGAACTTGAGCTGCTTTGCGAATGACAGTCTTCGTCCGTCAACGATGCTGGCATGGTCACGCTCGTCGCAGATGATATAGTCTTCGCGACCGCAGATGACGGCAAGCACTCCGGAGTTGACAAAGAATCCTGTAGAGAAGCAGAGTGCATCGTCCTTATGTTCGAACTCGGCAAGTTCTTTCTCTAACTGGATGTGGAGGTCGAGTGTTCCGTTGAGGAACCGGCTGCCCGCGCATCCGGATCCGTATTTGTCGAGTGCGTCTTTTGCGGCTTTGATGATGCGTTCATCGCCTGTCAGTCCGGTATATGCATTTGAGCCGAACATGAGGACGTTGTGTCCTTCCATTTCGACTTCTGTTCCTTGCTTCCCTGAGATGGCCCTGAAATAGGGATAAACCCCTGCAGCCATATATTTCTGAGGTTCGCGATAGTTCTTCAGTCTCTCTTGTAAAAGTCCCATATTATATAAATAGGTATTGAAAATCTCTTAACAATTTAGGCTGCAAAGATACAAAAAATGTATTAGAATCTTGTTGTTTTTTGAAAAAATGTGCATTTAGGTGGAAAAATGTTGTTAAATGGAGGTTTTTCAAGTGTAAATTTATTATTTTTGCAGCATAAAACTACCGAGGGCGCGCACAAGTGTTTGATTGAATGAAGAAGCATATAACATTTATTCTGAATCCGATTTCGGGGAAGGTGAAGAAGGCGGGGATTCCGGTCTTGATAGATAAGTATCTTGACAAGAATCGTTTCAATTATACGCTTCGCTATACGGAATATGCGGGTCATGCGGAATTGATTGCGCGTGAGGAGCGTGAGAAGGGGGTGGACGTGGTCGTTGCCGTCGGTGGCGATGGGACAATCAACGAGGTGGGGCGTGCCCTTGTTCACTCTTCCACGGCTATGGGTATCATTCCTTGTGGTTCGGGAAACGGACTGGCGCGTCATCTGATGATTCCCATCAATATTAAGAAGTCGATATTGATTATCAATCAATGTGATATTTACGACCTCGATTACGGAGTGATTAACGGTCATCCGTTTTTTTGCACGTGCGGCATGGGGTTCGATGCTTTTATCAGTATGAAGTTTGCAGAAGGCGGAAAGCGAGGTCCCGTGAAGTATATTGAGCATGTGTTGAAAGAGGGGCTGCGCTACAAGCCGGAGATTTATACGATTGAAGATGAGTCGGGCACGGTGCAGTATCACAAGGCTTATCTCGTGTCGTGTGCCAATGCATCGCAATATGGCAACAATGCTTACATCGCTCCGCAAGCCTCAATGAGGGATGGTGTGATGGATGTGATTATCATGGAGCCTTTCGACTTTCTGGATGCTCCCCAGGTGAGTTTTGACATGATGAACAAGACGCTGCACAAAAGCAGTAAGATAAAGACTTTCCGCTCGAAGAAGATATGTGTCCACCGCAAGAAAGAAGGTCCGGTGCATTATGATGGCGACCCGATGATGCTGGGCAAGGATATTGAAATCTCCCTGGTAGAGAAGGGAATTAAGATTATCGTGAACCCTGAGGCGGAAAACAAGAATCGCGACCCGAACATGGTGCAAAATGCGGTGTGCGAACTGTTCAACAGTTTCAGTACGGCGCGTGCGGACATTACTCGCCAGGGCAGGCGTTTGCTGGCTGTGAACAAAAAACTCTGGCGGAAGATGCGCAAATGAAATCATCCTTCCACGCCTTTCTGTTTTTTCTATCCCGACAACTTGTCTGGCATCTCGCCGCGATTGTATATTTATGCATAGGTGACGGCCTTGTGGTCTTTTTTGTAAACTATTGTTTTTCAAGAGGTTATAGGTGGTCTTCCAAAAGTTGAACTTTTGGCTTGCGAAAGTTCAACTTTTAGGCGGTGAAAGTTGAACTTTTAGGACGCAAAAGTTGAACTTTTGGAAAGCGAAAGTTCAACTGCATATTTATACGCCCTTATCTGTAAGTTTATGCAGCGAGGGAATGTTTTGTTGAAATATTGCTAAAGTCACGTTAAAAAGGTGCTTTTGTTTTTTGTTTTTATAAAAAAATGGTTACCTTTGGGAAGAAAAACCGAATTTAGACAAAACAGATAGTGATATGAGTTATTTGCGATTTGAGAAAGCCTTGATGACAAACTTGGAGGAGTCTCTTCCTCGCGAGTTGTTGCGAACCAATCGTTCTGGCGCTTATTCGTGTTCGACGGTTGTTGATTGTAATACGCGAAAATATCACGGATTGCTGGTTGTGCCTGTTCCCGGGTTGGATGATGAGAATCATGTGTTGCTCTCGTCTTTGGATGTGACGGTGGTTCAGCATGGTGCGGAGTTCAATTTGGGTTTGCATAAGTATGGTGAGAATTGTTACAGTCCGAGGGGACATAAGTATATCCGTGGTTTTGACTGTGACAAGTTGCCGACGACTCTGTATCGTGTGGGCGGCGTGATGTTGAAGAAGGAGGTGCTGTTCCAGCATTATGAGGATAGGATTCTTATCCGTTATACGTTGGAGGATGCCCATTCTGCGACCTTGCTTCGTTTCCGTCCTTTCCTGGCGTTTCGGAGTGTGCGTGAGTTCACGCATGAGAATTATGTGGCGAACCGTGATTACCAGTTTGTGGATAACGGGATAAAGACCTGTATGTATGCAGGTTATCCTGATTTGTACATGCAGTTTTCGAAGAAGAGTGACTTCGTGTTCCAGCCTGATTGGTATCGCGGCATAGAGTATCCGAAGGAGCAGGAGCGGGGATATGATTCGAAGGAAGACCTGTATGTGCCGGGTTATTTTGAGATGCCTATCCGGAAGGGCGAGAGCGTGGTCTTCTCTGCTTCCACTTCGGAGATTGAGACATCTAAGCTGAAGAAACTGTTTGATGTGGAGTATGAGGACCGTGCGCCGCGCGACAACTTCTTTCATTGCCTGGTGAATGCCGCACACCAGTTCCATAATCGTGAGGAAAACGATGACCGTTATCTGCTCGCCGGTTATCCGTGGTTCAAATGCCGGGCGCGCGATACGTTCATTGCTTTGCCGGGTCTGACGCTCGCTATCGGTGAGCAGGATTATTTTGAATTGGTGATGAAGACGGCAGAACGGGGACTGCGTGAGTTCATGGGCGGCAAGCCGTTGAGTGTGAAGATCTACGAGATGGAGCAACCGGACGTGCTGTTGTGGTGTGTCTGGGCGATACAGCAGTATGCCCGTGCCTGTGGCGATGAGAAATGTTTGCGCAAATATGGGAAGTTACTTTCCGACATTATTAAATATATTATAAAGGGTAAGCACCCCAATTTGCGGTTAGAGGCGAACGGACTGCTCAGTTCTGATGGAAAAAGGACTTCGGTGACTTGGATGAACTCCACGGTAAATGGTTGTCCGGTCGTGCCTCGTTCGGGTTTCATCGTTGAGTTCAATGCGCTGTGGTATAACGCTTTGATGTTTGCTTCCCATCTTTTGAAAGACACCAAAAAGGCAGAGTCGGCTGATTTGGAGAAGCGGGCAGCGCTGTGCGGAAAGACGTTTGCGGATGTCTTCGTCAACGAGTATGGGTATCTGTATGATTATGTCGATGGCGATGTCAAGGATTTGAGTGTGCGTCCCAACATGATTTTCCCGGTGGCGTTTGATTATTCGCCGCTGTCGGTCGAGCAAAAGAAGAGTGTGCTGGACGTGTGTACACGGGAGTTGTTGACCCCCAAGGGCTTGCGCTCCCTGTCGCCTAAGAGTGGGGGCTACAATCCGATGTATGTCGGTCATCAGTCACAGCGCGACCAGGCTTATCATCAGGGCACGGCATGGCCCTGGCTCGGTGGGTTCTACATGGAAGCGTGCCTGAAGTTGTACAAGCGTACGCGCCTGAGCTTCATCGAGCGCCAGATGGTGGGCTATGAGGACGAGATGTACTACCATTGTCTGGGTACCATCTCCGAATTGTTTGACGGCAACCCGCCCTTCTTGGGTCGCGGTGCCATCTCTTTTGCGATGAATGTGGCTGAGATACTGCGCACACTCAGTTTGTTGGAAACTTATACGTATCAAAAATAAAGGAGGGGAGGAAAAGATATGAAAGTTCTGATGTTTGGATGGGAGTATCCTCCTCATGTGTATGGCGGTCTTGCGACGGCTAATTTTGGTATTTCGGAGGGATTGCATGCGCAGGGCGATGTTGAGATAACGCTTTGTCTGCCGCATCCTTTCGGCGATGAAGACCAGACGGCAGCGCAGATTGTTGCGATGAATGCGGTGCCGATTGTTTGGCGTGACGTGAACTATGACCATGTCAAAAACAGCCTTGGCAACGTGATGTCTCCAGAGTTGTATTATCAGCTTCGCGACCACATCTACGCCGACTTCAGTTATATGAACGTCAATGAGTTTGGCTGTATGGAGTTTGCCGGCGGCTATCCGCAGAACCTGCATGAGGAAATCAACAACTATTCCATCATTGCCGGTGTGGTTGCACGGCAGCAGGAGTTCGACATCATCCATGCTCACGACTGGCTGACGTATCCTGCGGGTATTCATGCGAAGCAGGTTTCGGGCAAGCCGCTGTGCATTCACGTGCATGCCACGGACTTCGACCGGTCGCGGGGAAAGGTGAATCCGACGGTCTATTCGATAGAGAAAGACGGCATGGACCATGCCGATTGCATCATGTGTGTCTCTGAGCTGACCCGTCAGACGGTCATCAACCATTATCACCAGCATCCGTCCAAATGCTTTACGGTGCACAATGCCGTATATCCTTTGAAGAAAGAGTTGCAGGATATTCCCCGTCCTGACCACACCGACAAGGAGAAGGTGATTACGTTCCTCGGGCGAATCACCATGCAGAAGGGACCGGAATATTTCGTGGAGGCTGCCAGCCTGGTGCTCCATCGCACCCACAATGTGCGTTTCTGCATGGCAGGCTCGGGCGACATGATGAACAAGATGATTTATCTCGCAGCCGAACGCGGTATTGCCGACCGCTTCCACTTCCCGGGATTTATGCGGGGAAAAGAAGTCTATGAGTGCCTGAAAGCATCGGATGTCTATGTGATGCCTTCGGTGAGCGAGCCTTTCGGTATCTCGCCGTTGGAAGCGATGCAGTGCGGCACGCCGACCATCATCTCCAAGCAGAGTGGCTGTGCGGAGATTCTCGAGAACTGCATCAAGGTGGACTACTGGGACATACACGCCCTTGCTGATGCCATGTATTCCATCTGCCACAACGATTCGCTCTTCAAATACTTGCAGGTAGAGGGAAAGCGGGAAGTTGATCAGATTACGTGGGAGAAAGTCGGCAGATGGATTCGCGAGCTCTATGAGCGGACAATGAGTCAGCGAGGCTGAAAAATAAGATGGCGTCAGCCAGATGAAATAATAGTAAACAATCAAGACCCATGCCCCTGTGGTGGTCTTTCCGTTAAGGGAATAGGAGAGGGGTAGCACGATATGAAGACAATATGTTTATATTTTGAGATTCATCAGACGATTCATCTCAAGCGTTACCGTTTCTTTGACATCGGTACGGATCATTATTATTATGATGATTATGAGAATGAGACATGCGTCAACGATATTGTGGAGCGTTCGTACATGCCGGCGCTCAATACGCTTCATGACATGATTAAGCAGCATGGAAAGTATTTCAAGGTGTCGTTCTCACTCTCTGGTGTCGGCATGGAGCAGTTGGAGGTGCATGCCCCGCAGGTGCTCGAGAAGTTGCAGCAGATGAACGAAACGGGATGCGTGGAATTTCTGGCAGAGCCTTACTCGAACGGTCTGTCGTCGTTGGTGGATGAGGCATGCTTTGCATCGGAGGTGAAGCGTCAGACTCAGAAGATTTATGAGTATTTCGGTCAGAAGCCCAAAGTGCTGAGAAACTCCTCGCTTATCTACAGCGACGACATTGGTATGCAGGCTGCGGCGATGGGCTTCAAGGGCATGTTGACGGAGGGCGCAAAACATGTGTTGGGATGGAAGAGCCCGCACTATGTTTATAACTGCTCTGTTGCTCCGTCGCTCAAACTTCTCTTGCGCGACTATACGCTCTCTGACGATATCAGCCTTCGTTTCAATAACCGTGAGTGGGAAGGCTATCCGCTGTTTGCCGATGCTTATATAGACCGTATCGCTGCGTTCCCTGCAGAAGAGCAGTGTTTCAATATTTTCATGGAGTTGTCGGCGTTGGGTATTGCCCAGCCGCTCTCTTCGAGGATATTGGATTTCATTGCGGCGCTTCCGGCGGCAGCAAAGGCAAAGGGAATCACGTTCTCCACGCCCTCAGAAATCTGCAGGAAACTCAAGAGCGTAGGCAATCTGAATGTTCCTGACACGTTGTCGTGGAACGACGAGGAGCGCGACGTCTCTACGTGGTTGGGTAACCCGATGCAGCGTGAGGCATTCGACAAGCTGTACAGTGTTGCCGAGCGTGTTCGGATAGCCAACGACCCGCGCATCAATCAAGACTTTGATTATCTGCAGGCAGGAGACAATTTCCTTTTCATGACCACCAAGCCGTCAGACCTTCCCGTGAATCGGGGCATTTACAGCAGTGCGTTTGACGCTTTCACCAATTACATGAATATCCTTGGCGATTTCATTAACCGCGTAAATTCCTTGTACCCGGATGATATTGACAATGACGAACTGAACTCGTTGTTGACGACCATCAAGAATCAAGGCGACGAGATTGCGATGAAAGACAAGGAAATCTCCAGGTTGCAGGCGAAAGTTGCCAAGATGCAGGAGGGAGAAAAGCACAAGAAGCCTGTGACGAAAGGAAAACGACCGACCACTAAGGCGTGAGTACAGGGTCGTTTGGCGACAAAGAAAATCCCGCAGAGCTTTAACGGCTCTGCGGGATTTTCTGTTTATAGGTTCGTGTCGGCATCAGCTGAAGAAGCCGAGCAGCGTACCGGCTGCCACCGCCGAACCAATCACACCGGCAACGTTCGGACCCATGGCGTGCATGAGCAGGAAGTTGTGGTGGTCATATTCTTGTCCCATGTTGTTGGAGATACGGGCAGCCATGGGCACGGCTGACACTCCGGCATTTCCGATGAGCGGGTTCAGTTTGTTGTCTTTAGAAAGGAACAGGTTCATGAATTTCACGAACAGGATGCCGCTGGCAGAGGCAACGATAAACGCCATGGCACCGAGGATGAATATCTTGATGGTGTTCATCGTGAGGAATTCTGATGCCTGTGTGGAGCAGCCTACGGTCAATCCGAGCAGCACGACGATGACGTCGTTCAGTGCCGACCCCGCCGTCTTTGCCAGTCGGGTGGTCTTTCCACTCTCTTTCAGCAGGTTACCCAAGAAGAGCATACCGAGCAGAGGCAGTCCCGAAGGCACGATGAATGTTGTCAGGAGCAGTCCGATGATGGGGAACAGGATGCGTTCCGTCTGGCTGACGTAGCGTGCCGGCTTCATGTGGATGACGCGTTCCTTCTTCGTCGTGAGCAGACGCATCAAAGGAGGCTGTATCACCGGCACGAGTGCCATGTATGAGTAGGCACAGACGGCGATGGCTCCCATGAGGTTCGGGCTGAGTTTTGACGAGAGGAAGATGGCTGTCGGTCCGTCGGCGCCGCCGATGATGGCGATACCGGCTGCCTGGTTGGGCTCGAAGCCCAGTGCCAGTGCGACCATATATGCTCCGAAGATACCAAACTGTGCGGCGGCTCCGATGAGGATGAGTTTCGGGTTGCTGATGAGTGCGGAGAAGTCGGTCATCGCTCCGATTCCGAGGAAGATGAGCGGTGGGTACCAGCCTTGTCGCACGCCTTGGTAGAAGATGTTGAGGACGGAGTTGTCTTCATAAAGTCCGATTTCCAATCCGGCTTCAGCCTTGAAGGGGATATTGCCGAGAATGATTCCCAATCCGATGGGTACCAACAGCAGGGGTTCGAAGTCTTTTTTGATGGCAAGCCATATAAATATTGCCCCGACCACAATCATGATGATGTTGGGTGCGGTGGCATTGGCAAAGCCTGTATAACTGAGGAAGTCGTTAAAGTTGCTGACTAAAAAATCGATGAATCCCATAAGCGAGTTATTCAATGGTTAAAAGTGTGGAACCTTCAAGTACGGTATCGCCTTGTTTGACGAGGATAGAGGTGATTTTCCCGCTGTAGTCTGCCTCGATGTTGTTCTGCATCTTCATGGCTTCGAGCACGACGACCGTGTCGCCGGCTTTGATGGTGTCGCCCACGTTGACTTTGATTTCGGTGATGGTGCCGGGCAGGGGAGCATATACTTTGTTTCCGCTTCCGGCAGCGACAGTCTCTTTCTTCACGGGTTCAACTGGCTCGGGCTTGCTGGCAGCTGCGGGCTTCGGCGGCTCGATGTGTGCCACTTTCTGCCTGTGCATCTCTCTGACGGGTTCTTTCATCAATACGCTGAACGACTTTCCGTTCACGTTCACTCTGGCGATGTTGCCTTCAATTTCTTCTATTACAACGTCGTAGTTGACGCCTTCCACGCTATAGTGATATTTATTGTTGTCCATGGTTATTGTCTGTTTTTATTATTGTTTTACGTTACTCCAGCTGGTGTGTTTCGGACGGATGGTGATGACACCGCTTTCGATGTCATGTGCATTGTCCTGATACTCTTTGAGTGCCATGGCGATGACAGCCATGTAGATTTCCTTCTCGTAGGTTTTGATGCCGTGGTTCTTGAGAGTCTTGGCAAATTCCTCGGTCCGGCTCTTCGTTCTTTCTTTCTCTTTGATTTCTTTTTTGGCTTGTTGCCGTTTCATGAAAATTCCAAAGACGGTGAAGAAGATATAGAGCAGTGCCAGACATCCGAAGACGATGCCCATCGACAGCACGGTGATTCCGACACCGTAGGGGTCGTCGCGTTTCAGTTTGCTGACTTTTGTCTCGGTCACTTGGATGAAGTTGTCCGTTCCCGGCGTCACGGCTCCTGCTGCTTTTACCACCCATTGCAGACTTTGGTCTGTCTTCTTGGCGTAGGAAGCGTTTTCCGGCAGCGCAGGAATACTTATGGAGTCGATCAGGTCGATGGCGTTTCCGTCGTACAGTGCAATCCATAGCGGTTCGCCGGGATTGACTTTTGCGCTCAGGTGCCGCGCGCCTTTCGTTGGGTTGCTGTTGAGGTAGAGTACGAGATGCTGCTTGGCTTTCAGTTCCGTGCATTCATCATGACTGGGGATGAGTGACATCCGTTTGATGCGTTCGGGAACGGGCATCTGCGGGTTGAGCACCGAGGTGTCGGTCGTAATGTACATGTTGCGTACATTGTAAGTGGAGAATGCCGTGTTGGCAAGTTCCACCCATGGCAGCCGTTCTCCGAAATCGTCGATAAGGTTGGCAGTGTTGTTGGTCAGCACCTCGTTGATTTTGATGTTCTTCGCACCTTGTCCGAACATCAGTGTGCTGACAATCAAGCCTACCGAAATTAGATAATACCTTTTTCTCATATTTTGTTTTTGTTATGATATGGTCATTAGCTGCAGAAGAATACGACAATCAGCTGTGCGAGCAGGATTCTGAGGAACATGCTCAGCGGATAGACCGTCGAGTAGCCCACCGATGCCGTCTCTCGCGAGCACAGCGAGTTGGCATAGGCGAGGGCAGGGGGATCGGTGTAGGTACCTGCAATCATTCCCATGACGGTGAAGTAGTTGAACTTATACTTCAGTCGGGTGATGACACCGACAATCAGGATGGGGATGACCGTTATCAGGAAGCCCGTATAGACATATTTCAGTCCGTCGCCCTCGATGAGCGTTTCAACAAAGTTGCCTCCGGCTTTGATGCCCACGCTTGCGAGGAACAGCACGAGTCCTATTTCGCGGAGCATCATGTTGGCACTTGTCGTGGTGTAGGTCACCAGATGTATCTTGTAGCCGTAGCGTCCGATGAGGATGGCGACAATCAGCGGACCGCCGGCGATACCCAGTTTCAGCGGGGTCGGCATCTCGGGAATGGCTATCGGCAGACTGCCGAGGATGATGCCCAGCACGATTCCCACGAAGATGGTGGCGATGTTGGGCGCTTCCAGTCGCTTGACCGAGTTGCCCATCGCGTTAGACACGCGGTTCACGGCATCCTCCGGACCGACCACCATGATGCGGTCGCCAATCTGCAGGTTCAGGTTGCTGCTCGCAAAAAGATCCATTCCCTGGCGGGTGATGCGGGTGACGTTGACGCCATAGACTGCCGAGAAGTGCAGTTCGCCAAGTGTCTTTCCGTTGACAGAGGGTTTCGTGACGAGGATGCGGCGGCTCACCAGCGGCATGTCTTGCTTCTCCCATTCCACCTCTATCTGCGGACCGATAAAGGCAACAATCGCCTCTGCGTCGGCTTCCGCACACACCACGTATATCTGGTCGCCCAGTTCGAAGATAGTGTCTCCGTTCGGGATGCTCACATGACCGTTGTGCAGGATGCGCGAGCAGACGAAGTCTCGGTTCAGGAACCGGTGGATTTCCATCAGCGTTCGCCCCGAAAGATATGAGTTGGACACCTGCAGGTGCATGTGGTGGGGCTTCACGTTGGCGTTCTCCTGCTCGTGTTTCTCCAGCTGTTCCTCCTCCTTCTGGAAGTTCACCTTGCACAGATACTTCACGACGACCATCGCTCCGATGATGCCTACCACGCCGAGCGGATAGGCACAGGCGTATCCGGAGGCTATCTGCACGCTCTTCCCAATCGATTCGAGCGCCTCGTTGGCAGCACCAAGTCCGGGAGTGTTGGTCACCGCACCATAAAGCGTGCCCACCATCATCGGCAGATTGTCAGGGTCACTGGTGTCGAAGAAGATATAGTAGCATGCAAACATCACCGCCACGTTGAGCAGAATCATGACCGTAGCCAGCGAATTGAGCTTCATGCCGCCCTCGCGGAAACTCGCGAAAAAGCCGGGACCCACCTGCAGACCTATCATGAAGACAAACAGAATGAGCCCGAAATCTTGTATGAAAGTGAGAATGTCGTTCGGACCCGTGAAGCCGAAATGACCGGCAACGATGCCCGTGAACAGAACAAACGTCACACCCAGAGAGATGCCTCCAATCTTAATCTTTCCGAGATAGACACCGAGAGCAATGACAATAGCATAGAGAATCGCTATGTGCGCCACAGATTCGGTGGAAGTGAACAACTGAATGAACCAGTCCATGTGTGCTTTTCTTTTTGAGAATTGTATTTATCCTTCTTAATTAAGGGGCAAAATTACTCAAAATAATTGGATAAGGGAAATTTTTTTGAAGACTTTTTTTCCACACCCCGTTTTTATCCTCCCGCCAGCATCCGGGTTAGTGTTCATATTGCAACTAAAAAACGCCTGTTTTGGCGCGCCCGATGCAAATGCTTGCGATATTTCAAAAATAAAATCTTGCGGTCGGAAAAACCGCCTGTTTTCAGCAACATCCGTAATCGCCTGACACAAAGAATCTTACAGCGACGATGCCGCTTTTTCGCTGCAAAAAGATGATGATGGGCGCGCGAAAGTGCCACTTTCGCATCCTCAAAGTTCAACTTTCACCTTCCAAAAGTCTAACTATTACCTCCCAAAAGTGCAACTTTTGCGCACAAAAAAGGCGATTTCTTGCAACATTTATGCGAAACCGACAGCAAAACCGTATATCTTTCCACGAAACATACCATTCCTCTCGCTCCCCATTTTCTAAAATCCGAAAAATCGCTTGTCAAAATATTTGCCGAAAAATTAACACATTTAACTTAAAATTCGCCCCAAATTTAACAAAAAACGGTTATGGGATTCTGTGTCAGAGTAGTTCCATGTACATGAGATTGTTATTCTTCCTGTTCGTAGTGAAAGGCTGTTGCCTTATATAAATTCTCATCTCCCCCGCGAAGCGACTTATATATATGCGTCCATAACAGATTTGGAAATCGCGATTTCCAAATCTCATAGTTGGGAATAACCAAATAGAACTGGCGGAATGCACGCAAATAACGTTCGGAAAAGCCATTTCCATATTCATGAGTCAGTTCTATGGCAAGCATCTTTATCAACTCTTTGCCATATTCCGCCCTTTCTTTTCCATATCACTTTTGCTTACAAATAATTTCTATTTTTCAAACTTTACAATTAACTGATCAACACGACCATCGTCAGGATTTGATTCTTTATATGATTGTAATGCTCCTGATAACATTGTTTTATTTGACTTTTTCCTCAATTCTATATTATCCAATATATCAAATGTCTCAATAAGATTTTTCTTTTTGTTTATGTTTTCAGTCATCATCTTGACGATGGCTGTCTTTTGCTCTATAGAGCCTTTTGATGCGACAACAGATAAAAGCCCAAAATTGCTTACAAATTGAGATGAATTCTCTTGATTAAAACTATTAATAGCCAATTCAATTAAAGAAAGTGGCAAAGCGTTTATAAAAATCGCATCTCTTGTTGTTATTGTTTCAATAAAGTATGGCTTCACTTTTTCATCTTTAATAAGACGTTCGATTAATTCCAACACTTTGGTATTAGAAATATTATCACACAAAGACAATATCTTGTTCTTAATCTTGTCTTCGACTATCGCAAGCGCTCCATTTTTGTCTTTTTGCAAAATACAGAACTCAATTAACGGAATTACCTGCTCAATGTTAGTTTCATAATCATTTTCACATAAGATTACATCCCAAAATGGTCTCAAATCAAATCCCTGTTCTTTCAATTCTAGCAATTTAGAATAAACATATTGTTTATCAGAAGTAACCATTTTTTTTACTTGTTCATTGGTTATCACCCCATTATTTATTCTGTAAAATTTTAAAAGCAAATCAATAATAAAATGACAATTTTTGGGTTCACCATTATGTTCATCCAACAAACAAATCTGACGGCTGTTAACAGTTCTTCGCCAAAGTTTCGTATTCAAGGCATCAATTTGTGATATATTAGAATGATCCGGAGTGAGTGACAAATAATCAGAAACATATTTCACAATAGTGAACATCTGTTCTTTGTTCTTATTTGTGGTAGCCCCTATTAAACTAATAAGTTTATCAACTAAATTGGAATAACATTCGGTCTCTATATTCGTTTTGTTTTTTAACAACCACAATAATTCTTGCGTTTCATCATTCTCGCCAATTGTAATTTTATTAATTTGATGATTAATCAAATCTTTCGAGAGCAATATGTCTTTTTGCTCTTGGGAATAATCAATATCTTTATATACACCATTCTTTTTAAATAATGAGATTATAAAAGTACATAACAGTGTACTATCCTTCGTTGTATTAAATTTATTCAATCCGGCTTTTATAAGACTTTCTTCGAAATTACTTAAATTTTTTTCAGCATTGATATTAGTGATGTAAAATATTAATACCTGTTTTAACTCGGGAAGACTATTTCCGTCTAAGAGTAAAGCAAATTGACATAGTTTTTCCAAGTTCGACTTATCAATCTTGTTAAGTAATGGACCATATAGATTATCAAAAACTGAGTTGATTTCAACCAAAAAAACAGTTGGAACATCTATAATACTTGTTAATGAGGATATGTATTCAATACTATTGACAATCTGCGCATCAGAATGAGATTTAACATCTTCTTTTGCATTCTTTTTTATAAAATCCAACACTACATCCTTGCATTCTGGATGAGTTTTTATATACTCTATTGTTTCCTCTGTTGCATACGAATTAATTCTTTTCTTTACATCATTTGGAATACCATCAAAAACAGCATCACTATTCGTCAAAATATGTAACAAATCAGACATGTCTGCCTCTCGAATAATTGGACTTGCTATTTTCATAAAATCAGACAAAAAATCTTTTTGTGGCTCGTCTGCTTTATATTTGTAATTTTTCAGCTTATTTGCATCATTGAGTATTTCTTGGTAAAAATCAGCATATTCTTCTCGAAGTATTAAAATAATGCATATCATTGATTCGTTTTTTTGAGCAAACTCCTCAGAATACAGGCTTAACTCAGACGCAAGATTATTGTACAATTGAATAATTCTTCTCGGATTTGTTGCGAACTCTTTACTACATAAAGCCACAGTATTATTATTAAAACCAAGGCTATATTTGTTATTTAATTCTTTTGCAAACGTATTAAGTTCAGTTGGTTGGTGGGGCTTAATCCTTATTGTCACATTGAAAAACTTGCGTAAAAACTCTTCTTTTTCCTTGTTACAGTCTCTATCATCATCGTGATTACCAAACAAATTCCGTTTTAATGCTTCGTCATCAACTGGTATGATAAAGACAACATTCTTTTTTTCATTGCTCAAGAACGTTTTGACATCCGTAAGTAATTGGTATGCCATCTCACTATGACACCTATCAATATTGTCTATTACGATTATTAACCTTTCAATACCAGTAATAGAATTTGGGATTAATTTTATGTATTTCAGCGTCTTAACAACATAGCTATTCTTCTTAAAAACAGCTGTTGTCATATCTTTAAAACAATTCTCGAATTGTTCTGGAGCAAACAAATGTGGTTTGTTAATTTGAATTTTTAGTTTTTGAAAAACTCCATTAAAAACGGTAATAAAAAAGCCTAACAATGTGAGAGTTGATGTAAGAGTTAGTTTCCAATCATCAAGAATAATCGAAACACTATTTACTATTACCAATAAGCAGAGAATTAATATCCATAGTCCTTGTTTAGAGAAGTATGTTTTAGGCTCTGTTTCTGCGGTTTCTGATTGATAAAAACGTTGCATTTCTTCCGTCTGTTCGTATTTCAATTCTTCCTGAATCTTCAACAAGAACATTCGACGAAAAGAATCATTGGCATACTTCCACGCATCATAAGTGATAAACTTCACTTTTGGTGTTTCCATTTTTTCACGCACCGTTTTTATAATGGAAGATTTTCCAGACCCCCAGCTACCAAATAGACCTATTGTAAACACTCTATCTTTCGGAGCATTCGAAATAACTTCAGAAAGAGTTTCTGCATACACTTCTGTTTTTAAAATATCATTTCCATTTGACAATGATATTTCTTCGTCAATAACAAAATTTCTTTTCATGTATAATACTTTATTAATCAATTAGATTTTGGTACTTCTCTTTTGTGATAGGAGTCTCTGGATCGACAATGAGGACTTCATCGTAGGTCAGGCCATAGAGGTGATAGACGAGGAGGTCGATTTCATTGCTTATTTTAACCTTATTATTTCCTTCTGCAACATATAGGCTCCATAACTTTTGATAAACTGAACTATCTTTGATTATTCTTATGGGAATTCTATCTGTTGAGACACTGTCAAAATGCATTGTACGGATAGCTTTGCCATAAATAAAATTATACACATACCAACATATAAGCTTGGAATTAAGTAGACACCAAATATATTTGTTACTATATTCCTCTTTGACAGAGATTTGGTTAATCGTATCTACAATATATACATTTTTTTTGTTTGGGATACAGCCAATCAACTTGATTTGAGGATACGGGTCTGTAATATGAGCTACAATGTTTTGGAATAAAAGTGCATTGTCATTTATTTCTGCTTTTTGTCCAATATCAGTATTGGTGTTTATGAAACCTTTTATGCTCCTAATGCATTCTCTATCTATGTCTTTCCCACCGATTACGGGATATGTACCATCTCTAAGCAATTCGCCTTGTAGAGACTCACCTCTATTATTGGTAGATATGTCTCCCAAAGAAACTGAATTTTCTTTAATCTTCATTCCAAGGCTAATGCTCATTTCGTCCACCCCATTTAAGAAGAATCCAAACGCAGGCTTTGTCACTTTGGGTATTTTTGCAATGAAATCGAAATGCTCATCTACAAAGCATAAATTGTTATAATCATTTTTCGTACTTGAAAGAGTGTTCAAAATAATGCATGCTTCTAACTTTACCTTTTCAAATGCTTTACCACAATCAACAACAATCGATAGTTGATTTTGTACGTAATCTCTTATCTTAGAATAGTTAGATGCATATGTAAATGCTTTTGGAATAATATAGGTTTGAGTTCCTTTTTTATTAAGTAACTTTATTCCTTGCTCAATAAAGATAATTGCAGTTTCCGATGTCTTAATATCGTATATCCTTTTTAATATATCCTTTTCTTTATTATTTAACTTTGCACCATACGGCGGATTCCCAATCACAATATCAAATCCCATGAAGTCCCCATTCTCGTCCAGAAGTGCAGGGAACTCGAAGCGCCATTCAAATGCTTGGTCGTATATTTTGTTAGATTCTATTTCGGCTCGTTGCTGCTCTAAAGCCTTCAGTTCCTTTTGCAGAGCCTTGATTTTCTTTTCGTTCTCTTTCTTTTTGTCACCAAAGAAATCACCCATCTGCAGATTGTCAATGGCTCCACGGACTTTAGCAATCTTTCCTTTTTCTTTGTCGTTGAGTTCAGTTTTGACAGCACGCTTGATGTCCTCAATCCTTTGGCGGAAATCATCCTTTTTCGTGTGGTCGGAAATGTCGGTATAGTCATAGACCCATTGGCGATAGTCTTCCAATGTGTAGTTGGTATGATTTTTCTGATTATAGTCACGCAGTATGTTCTGGAATGGGGCATTGAGCGCAAAACGATGCAGCAGGGAGTCACCACACATAATCTTATAGTCGAGGTTGGGTAATGGCTGAGGCTCATTCTCGTCAACTACCAATGCCAGCCAGAAACGGAGGCGGGCAATATCTACGGCACCTTTCTCAATATCCACGCCGTAGATGTTGTTCTGGATGATGTCACGCTTCACCTTGGCATACGAAAAGTCTTCATTCTTGCCAATAAAGCCATAGAGCAAATGACGGCAATCGAACAGGACATTCAGCACACCCATAGGGAATGCACCAGAACCAATAGCAGGGTCGCAGACTTTTACGACGGACAGGGCTTTGTTGACCAGTCTTGCATTCTCCTTATTTTGCAGAATCGGCTCTACTACTCTTTGTTTGATGAGTGAGTCGATGGCAGTATGCAGTTCTTCCGATGTATGGCTTTTCAAATACTGGACAACACTCTCCTGACTCATGTACTGCACTATCTCTTTGGGTGTGTAGAAAGCACCTTTGTCTTTGTTATCTTCCAACAGGTTCTCGAAGATATGTCCCAGCATTTCGGGGTCAATACCGATTTCGGAGTCCTCCGGATCGTTCTCGTCAATGGTGAAGTTATACATGGCGAAGAAGTCCATGAGTTCCTTGAAGTAGTCGTAGGGGAAATCAATGTCTTTCTTGTCCAAATCGTCCTTGTCGAACAGTCCACCATTCAGATAGGGAATCTTGATGTTTTCACCAAGCCGCGAATCGGCAAGGTCATTATCACGGCGTTCATTCAGTGTATTGAAGAACAGCGGTTCAAGAACATCACTCAGCAAACGGCCGTTACCCTCATAACGCTCTATCAAGTGATTCAGATAGAACTTGTCTCCACCGTTCCAGCCTTGCTGATTGGTAGGTACTCCCATCCACCCCTTCTTCTGCAAGAACTGAAGGAATACCAAACGACCTAAAAGTTTCTTCACATAGTCACGATTCTCCTTAGTATCGTCATTGATATGATTGAGGAACTTCACATAACGCTCCTTGTAGCCATTGAAGAAATCCTTATTCAGACGTTCCACAGAGAAGGCATCCTTGATATTCTCAAATGAGATGCCGTTGCGTTGCAAAGCATCGAAACGCCCAACGGGGGTGTTGTAATAGTTGTCGCTTTCTCCGAATACGTAGGTAAAACGCTTGGCAGCCGTGTTCTCGCCCTTGATGTCGCACACAAAAGACAAACGCCAGACGGAACCACTATCAAAGACAACAAGCGCAGCATCAAACTCACCCCAGTTGGGATTGATGAATGATTTAACAAGATTACGCAAGCCAACACGTTTGCGAGCCACATTGCCATGCTGTATCTGATAATAGAACAGACCGATGCGATAGTTATCTGTGGTGTCGAGCGCACCAAGGTAGTAGCCCTTTTCATCTTCTGTTGTACCATCAATACGCTCTGGTTCAGCCTTTAGTTCTTTCGCATGGAAATAGTGTTGCAACATTTGCTGCCATTCGTTCATGCTAAATGGTTGTTGGAATATCTGTCGGAGGTTTTCTTTATTGTAGGTCATGGCGATTATCGGTTTTAATATTTGATGCGAAAATAGTCGAGTGCTGCTTTATACTGATCTTGTGCCGTCAGACATGTGTCGGTCAGGTAGCCATTGACGTGTCCCCACTCACGCAGTCCTCTGTAATAGAACATCTTCAGCTCGTCAGTGATGATGAAAGGCACGATGCCACAGGCCAGGCATTCCTTGAACATGACGAG
>Ga0256405_10004574_pt1 | contig 25669 bp, 23 predicted proteins | sample RumenRJG_02DNA_FD_189096 | JGI IMG/M metagenome (GOLD analysis project Ga0256405, IMG submission 189096) | Bovine rumen microbial communities from Lethbridge, Alberta, Canada - RJG_02 | ecosystem: Host-associated > Mammals > Digestive system > Stomach > Rumen | place: Canada: Alberta... | reverse complement strand
CGCACCCGCTACCGTTTCGGCAGGTTCCCTGCCCGCATAATATCCGTTATGTTGCGCGGCAATCAACTGGAAGAATCCGAAGGGATAACCAGCGCAGGAACATAACACGATTTCATTATGCGACGTTAGCGGAAGACATAAAACGCAAAAGTATAGCCGACCCAGAACCAGACCAGCACCGGACAGAGAAACCCAGGCAAAATGAATTTATCACCCCTGCCCCGAAAAGAAGATCCACAAAACGAAAGACAGAAAGAATGTAAAAGGAAATATCAGAAAAGATCCGGATGCCGATCATCAAGAAGAGACGCCCCCGGACGAGGATTGAAAGGCAAATCATGCAGGAGGCAAAACAGCTTTTCAACGGGCAGGGGCATAGACCGTGCCCCAGTTTCCCATGAAATAACCGCCCGGCGAGTTACACATAGTTCACACGCAAGCTGCGCCTGAGTCAACCCCAGAGAAAGCCGATATTGTTTCAATTGGTCAGAAGTCATTTTTAATCCCTAATCTAAGACGAACCAGGCAACGGCAGAAATGAGAAATAAAGAGATCCTTATCACCATTAGCGGCACAGATGCGAAGAAAAGCCCGGTCAAAGGGAGAAAGTTTATTGTAAGATTCCCTCGGAATCATAGACCAAAGGACAAACGGTTCAACCTTATTTTCGACGATATCAGAATCAGAAATTTCACCAATACCGAAACGACTTTTCAAACCTGCAGACCATTGTAACGGGTGAAGATGCATAAACAAGCACGTTTTGAATAATTCCTTGAACCGATTTCCAGCCCAATCCTGCCCATCAGAAAAAGCAGCCAACAACTGGAAAGGAGAAAAACTTCCAGCCCCGCGACCGTGCTTACAATTAGACAAGGCCATTTCAGCAGAAATTTTCTGCAAATACTTATCACAAGACCGCGCTTCAATCAGATCTAAAGCAATGCCGGAAACCCCGGAAAGTTTAGATTTTCGCAAAGAATTTTTCCAAAGTTCATTCAAGCGAACCAGGTTAAAATCTGATTTCTTACAAAAAACAAGAATATGCTCATGCGGATGCCAGCCGGAAGCAAGAGAAAAATTAATCTCCAAAGCAGTAATCCGCCCCACCTTCCCCGCAGAAGAAAACATAGATTTCACCGAACAATCAGCCCAAAAAAATTTCAATGATTTTTTCATGCAGCCAAGCATTTTAGGCAAAGAATCTTGAATTGAATGACGAAAAGTCAAAGTCAGCAAATAACAAGTATTGTCCGAAGATTCAGAAAGCCACTGATGAACAGCCAATTTTATTTCAGAAGAACGGCGCCCCATGATCCGAGGAGCACAAACAGGACAAAGAAAAGAATTTGCACAAGTAACAACACCATTGTATGAAGCTCTACGGATTTCCGGATAACGGAACAGTTGAACCATAGGAGAAAACGAAACAACGCCACATTTACAGAAATTTATATTTTGCCTAAGCGGGAACAATTCCCGAACAAGTTGCTGCGCATATTTCTGCAAATGATAACCATTGAAAATTGAAACTCGATATTTTTCAAAATTTTCATCATGGATTGACTTGACAAAAACAGTTTCAGGAGGTAAAATACCACTATCCGCAATCCCCTGCCCTCCGGAGCCCTGAACCGGAGACAGGGGGAATTTTTTTTTACACACTATTCACACCTCCTCCAAAATCAATGTTTCATAGGAATTAAAGAAACCGGTTCAAACATAACGACCGGACGTTCAAAAAGGACAACAGAACGAGGTCGAACAGAAACGGTAATTTCAAGCTCGCAACCTTGTTTGCTTTGATAAAATTCTGCATAGGCAGGATCGACAAGAAAAGAAGACGAACCGCCGAGAAAGACAAAATCAACATAAAATTTCTGCAAGTCAGTTTTACCCCGACGAACACCAACAACAGTTGCTTTGAGAATCAATTTCATTTTTTTTCTCCCATTTTTTTTTGAAAAATTTTTTGCAAAAACTGGACATAGTTTCAGTTTATGATACATTATCACGCTGAACGATGATTTACAAATCGAAAACACCAAAATCACGTGAATTTTTGAAAAGAACATGTATTTTATGGGATAATGATAACAAAAGGGTTGCAGCATGAAAAAAAACAAAGAAGAAAATCTAAAATTCCGGGAATGGTTTAGACAAAACTGGCTCATATCCGGAGGACTGATACCCAAAGCAACAGCAGCCCGCCTGCTGAATAAAAGCAAGTCAAGAATCACCCAAATGATCAAAGAAGGAAAACTGGTCGAGCACAAATTTAATGATAGTTTCTCATACATTGAAGCGCCGCAGATATTCAGAATCATGCACAAGGAAGACTTTGAACTCATAATCGACACGCTATACAAAGAAGCCGAAGTATTACCAGAAACACACCAACAATCTTTTCTTGATGCAATGATACCTGCAATAGAAGAACAAAAAAACTCCATTGAACCAACAAAAGAAAATCCGTAGAAAAAAATTTTTTTCTGTTCTAAGGGATTGAAAATAGAAGATGTTACAGAAAAAATAGCCCGCAATCCCGCGTATAGTACCAAGAGACCCCGCGCCGGATCCTGCAGACCACTTCCGAAGGTTCACCAGGGCGATGCCCTGGCAGGGGAGACCCCCACACCCCCCACGGGGAAGAGAGGAAAAGAAACAAAACCGATAAACGGTGTACGCTACCGCTTACGCTATCGCTGAAGACTATCAACGACCGCCCGCCTACAGTTTCAGTCACGCCGGGACACTGGCCCGGCTATCTTCAGGGGAACCATGTTCCCCCACAGCTCCCCCCTCTTTCATTTTTGCCGCACCCCTTCCAAAAAGGGAAGTAAAAAAGCAATAAGACAGCCTAATAGATTACCGGAAAAGACTTCCAAAAATAGAAGGAAACGCTTACTATATGCTAAGCGACAACCCTGTAAACACTTCCAAAATTGAAGCGAGGCAACACTTAATATATGCTAAGCATTACCCTGCAACGGATACAGGCGAGGACCTCGCTGCGGTCCGGCGTATCAGCCACGGCGGTCCTCGCGTAGGTCCTCGCACCCGCTACCGTTTCGGCAGGTTCCCTGCCCGCATAATATCCGTTATGTTGCGCGGCAATCAACTGGAAGAATCCGAAGGGATAACCAGCGCAGGAACATAACACGATTTCATTATGCGACGTTGTAAATGTGCCGATAAGCCGGTTCAGAGATCGGGACAGGAAAAGATATGGCATCCATGATAAAGCGCAGTCAAATGCGATTCGACCCTCCCTGCTCTGAAAACATTTGGAAGAAGCAAAGTATGATACGGATAAATAAATATTCGGACAAGAAAGATGATTGATCCAACCGTAAGAATGATCCCGCCAAAACCAGAGCAGGGCTGGGACGGGACGGAAAGAGGATGCGGATATTTACGGATAAAAAACGGAGCAGGGTATATGTCAGGTGGTTTGTTCTATTCCAGGCCCATAGAGATCAGAGAACAGATCCTTATATTGTTTTCCCGGATTTCCATAAAGAGGCCCGGAACGAACAGGAAGAATCTGTTTTGATCGGCCGATCCGTCTTCGTCCCCTGCCCTTTTTGACTGAAAAAGTTTTGAAAGACAAAGAATCACGCTTGAATTTAATAATAGGAATGATATAGTAAACGATAACGGAAACTGTCGAATGATGGTTTCAGAAAAATCAATGTTCGTATTTTACCAATAGAAGGGTTTGGCAAGATGACAAAATTGGGAACTGCTTTGACTCCGTCAGCCACCAGAGCGCTTTTTCTGGGTGCGGGAGAATTGGGCAAGGAAGTAATCATTGAAATGCAGCGTCTGGGAGTTGAAGTGATCGCGGTTGACCGTTATCAGAATGCTCCGGGAATGCAGGTCGCGCATCGTTCGCATACGATCAACATGCTTGATCCGAAAGAACTCCGCCGGGTCATTGAGCTGGAAAAACCTGATTACATCGTTCCGGAAGTCGAAGCGATCGCCACGACAGAACTGGTGAAACTGGAAAAAGAAGGCTGGCATGTGATCCCGACCGCGAACGCGGCATTTCTGACCATGAACCGCGAAGGGATCCGGCGTCTGGCTGCGGAAGAACTGAAACTGCCCACCTCCCCTTACCGTTTTGCCGCCACTTATGAAGAATATAAGGCTGCGATCAAGGAGATCGGCATCCCCTGCGTAGTTAAACCGATCATGAGTTCATCCGGACACGGCCAGAGCGTGGTCAAGAAGGAATCGGATATCGATGCATCCTGGAAAATGGCCCAGGAAGGCGGACGCGCCGGCGCTGGAAAAGTGATCGTCGAGGGATTCATCGACTTTGATTATGAGATCACGCTGCTGACCGTCCGTCATGCCGGCGGCACCTCGTTCCTGGAACCGATCGGCCATCATCAGGTCGGCGGCGATTATCAGGAATCCTGGCAGCCGCAGCGGATGACACCCGCCGCAAAAGCCAAGGCGCAGGAGATCGCCGGAAAAATCACCGGAGCACTCGGCGGCCGCGGTATTTTCGGCGTCGAAATGTTCATCAAAGGTGACAATGTGATCTTCAGCGAAGTCAGCCCTCGTCCGCATGACACCGGCATGGTCACCATGATCACGCAGGACCTTTCCGAGTTTGCGCTGCATGCCCGGGCGATCCTTGGTCTGCCGATCCCGAATATCGCATTCCATGGTCCAGGTGCATCGAAAGCCATCGTCGTGGACGGCGTTTCGCGGCAGGTCTCTTTCAAAAACGTGGAAAAGGTCCTGAGTGAACCCGATACCGCGATGCGTATTTTCGGCAAAGGCGAATTGAACGGTCATCGCCGTCTGGGAGTGATGCTGGCGCGCGGTAAGGATACCGATGAAGCCCTTGCAAAAGTATTCGCCATGCGTGAAAAATTGGAAGTCGAACTCTGAAAAGAATGTAAAAAGCCTCTTTTTTTCAAAAAAATTGTTTTTTTAACAAAAAAAAGTTTGAAAAAACAGGGGACTATGTTATATTCGTTCAAAGAGTATATAGGTATAACGGAAAAACAACCGCGGGCAATAACTAAAACTAACCTAAAAGGAGGCAAAAATGTTAATTGCTGTTTATGTCGCGTTGATGGTCATCGGTCTTGTTGGACTGATCGTGTGTCAAAAGAAACAGAAAACCAATCCGAATGCCCAGACGATCGCTCTTCTCTTTCTGGTCCCGACTCTCATCGGAGCGGGCGGACTGATCTATGACCAGTTCGCCGGCGGCGACCGCGAAATGGAACAGATCATGAAGAATGAGATCGCGTTTGCGCAAGCCCGCGCCCAGAAGGTTGCGGAATTTGCCGGACAGAACTGGGCCGGACAGAGCGCGGTGATCATCGTCGAACCGAATACGGATAAGAACCGTATCGCCAAGGCCGGTTTGGATGCCCTGAAAGAAAGCCTGAAAAAGGCCGGGATCAGTGCGACCGAAGTAGCCCTGAATATTCCGCAGGGATCCGATGGAGAACCTGTTCCGCTGGAAACCGCCATCAACGCCAAGATCTATAATGAAGTCTTCAGCAAGAACAAAAGCGCCAATATTTTCTTCATTCTTTCCCAGCTGCCCATGGATCCGCAGGAACTGATGAAGATGGACTGCTGGAAATTCGAACCGAAGAAATCCCGCGTGGTCATGATCTCCGCCGAGATCTACAATCTGAAGAACCTGATCGCCAAAGGCATTATCGGTGCCGCGATCGGATCCCAGAACAATTACGATCCCGAAAAGCCCGCTCCGAAGGATTGGAAGGCTGCATTTGACGCCCGCTACATCCTGATCACTCCGCAGAACCTGAAAGAAGTGATCGCCAAGCGCAGCGATCTTTTTGCAAAATAATCCGATTTTTCTCAGATCGGTACTTTAAAAATTCAGGACGTTCGAGTATAATACCGGACGTCCTGAATTTTTTTTATCCGGGACCATTCTGAAATCTGCATTCATTTTGCAGCGAAACCAAGAAAAGAAAGATCAAATTATGCCAGAATCAGACAATTTCAACAAATGGCTGAAGACCCTGACCCCGCGTGCGCGGCATGTATTGATTTTAGCTCAAAAGGAAGCCCGGCATCTCAACCACGATGCCATCCGGCCCGAACATCTGCTGCTCGGGATCGCGGCTCTCGGGGAAGGCGTCGCCGTGGAAGTCCTGAAAAGCATGGGGGTCAAACTGGAAAATCTCCGGCGGGAAGTGGAACGCAATTTCCCCCCTGCCAGCGAAACCCAGCAGGACGGCCCTGCCCCGTTTTCCCAAGATGTGACCCAGATCTTCATTTATGCCTCCGAAGCCGCCCGGGAAATGAATTACAATTATATCGGCACGGAACATCTGCTGCTGGCCCTGCTCCGCGATCCATCCAGCCGTGTGGCCCGGATCCTGAACGGAATGGACGTTGATTCCGAACACGTCCGGGAAGCGGTCCTTCAGGCGCTGGATCCGAATTTCATCCCGGACAGCGGACCCGATCCGGAGGACAAGGACGACAAGCCGTCCCCTGCCCCCGGACAGGAATTCCCCGCGTTGACCGCATTCGGACGGGACCTGACCGCACTCGCTGAAAAAGGCGAACTCGATCCGGTCGTCGGCCGGAAAAATGAGATCGAACGAGTCATTCAGATCCTTTGCCGCCGGACCAAAAACAATCCCGTGCTGATCGGAGAAGCCGGCGTGGGGAAAACCGCGATCATTGAAGGTCTGGCGGAAAAAATTGCCGCCGGAGAGGTCCCGGAGATCCTTAGAAATAAAAAAATCTTTTCGCTCGACCTTCCCCTGATGATCGCCGGCACCAAATACCGCGGCCAGTTCGAAGAACGGATCAAAGCCGTCATCGATGAAGTCACCAATTCCAAAAAAGTGATCCTCTTCATCGACGAACTCCATACCATCGTCGGCGCAGGTGGTGCGGAAGGCGCCATGGATGCCGCCAATATCATCAAACCCGCCCTTTCCCGCGGCGAACTGCAGTGTGTCGGTGCCACGACCATGGACGAATACCGCAAAGGGATCGAAAAAGATGCCGCGCTCGAACGCCGTTTCCAGTCGGTCATCGTCGATCCCCCCTCCCCCGAAGATGCACTGCTCATTCTCAAAGGCCTGCGGGAGACTTATGAGAAACATCACAAAGTCAAATACACCGATGCCGCCCTGGCGGCCGCGGTCAAACTTTCCGAACGCTATATTTCCGGCCGTTTCCTTCCCGACAAGGCGATCGATGTGATGGACGAAGCCGGTGCACGTGCAAGGATCATGAACACCCCCAAAGCACCCGATCTTTCCGCCATCGATAATGAACTCAAGGAGATCGCTGCCGAAAAGGAAAAAGCCATCTCCGAACAGAAATTCGAGGACGCCGCCGGTTTCCGCAACCGGGAACGCGAACTGAATCAGAAGAAGGAAGATTTGCTGGCGGAATGGCATCGCCAATGCGAGAATCAATGCCGGGTGATCGGGGTCGATGAGATCGCCGAAGTCATGTCCCGGTTGTGCGGCGTGCCTGTCCACCAGATCCAGGAAGGCGAAAACCGCCGTCTGCTCCGTATGGAAGAGGAACTCGGCAATACTGTCATCGGCCAGCAGGACGCAGTCTCCTCCATTTCCAGATCGCTTCGGCGGTCCCGTGCTGATCTCAAAGATCCGCGCCGCCCCATCGGGTCCTTCATTTTCCTCGGTCCGACCGGCGTCGGCAAAACCTTGCTGGCACGTGAACTCGCCCAGTTCATGTTCGGGGATCCCGATTCCCTGATCCGGGTCGACATGTCGGAATACATGGAAAAATTCAACGTGAGCCGTCTGATCGGTTCCCCGCCGGGATACGTCGGGCACGGTGAAGGGGGCGAACTTACCGAACGGGTCCGCCGTCATCCTTACAGCGTGGTGTTGTTTGATGAGATCGAAAAGGCGCATCCCGATGTCATGCACATCCTGCTGCAGATCCTGGATGAAGGGCGCATCACCGATACGCTCGGACGGAAGATCGACTTCCGAAACACCATCATCATCATGACCAGCAATCTGGGCGCGGAGCAGCTGACGCGCAATTCCACGCTCGGTTTCACTTCTCAGGAAACGCCCGAAATGACCTACGAGCGCACCCGTGAGAAACTGACCGAGATCGCCAAAAAACATTTCAAGCCGGAATTCCTCAACCGGGTGGATGAGATCGTCATTTTCCGCAAACTGGAACGTTCCGACCTGGAAAAGATCGTGCAGATCGAGGTCCGCCGTCTGGCCGAACGTCTCGAGGAACAGGGTCATCATTTCACGGTCGACCCGGAAGTGATCGGGTACCTGATCGACAAGGGATACCAGACCGAATACGGCGCCCGTCCTCTCCGCCGCGCGATCGAACGCTATCTGGAAGATGCGCTTGCGGAAGAAATACTCCGCGGATATTTCCGTGAATCCGAACCGATCCGGGCCAGTCTGGAAAACAATGCCGTGATCTTCCTTCCCGGTGACACGGAAAAAATTTCCGGGCAGGAAGCACCAAAAAAGCCCGCGGCGAAAAAGACCCGGAGGAAGAAACAGGATGAGTGAGGAGTTTTTCGATCTTATCGACGATGCGACCGGAAAGATCATCGGCCGTGCGGCCCGGCGGGAGTGTCACGGCAACCCGAATCTGCTCCACCGGAGCGTCCGTGTGGCCGTGTATCATCCGGACGGACACTCCCTGCTCCTGCAGAAACGCTCGATGAACAAGGATATTTTTCCCGGCCGCTGGGATATGGCGGTCGGCGGCCATGTGGATTCCGGTGAAACACCGGATCAGGCCGCGGTCCGGGAAATGACCGAGGAACTCGGCGTGCAGTCCGTGCCGCCGCTGACAAAACGGTTCCCGCTGAAAGTCCGCAACGAGATCGAATCGGAAAATGTCCAGCTCTATTCCACGGTTTACGGAGGACCGTTCAAAATCCAGGAACAGGAACTTTCCGAGATCCGTTTTTTTTCCTTTGACGAATTGCGGTCCCTGGCGGAAAAGACTCCGGAAATCTTTACGCCCCTGCTGGTCCGGGAACTCCGGATCCTGTTGAAAGATTGAGGGAAAATCCATGCCGCAGGAAACGGAATACTCATTCTCCGCTGAAGTCTGGAAACGCTACCGGCGTTCCTTCAGCGCCATGCTGGGACTTGGATTCATCCTGCTGCTGGTCCTGACCGCAGCCGCAGCTCCCCTGCTGGCAAACCGTCTGCCCCTGCTGGTGAAGATCGACGGCACACTGAGCAGCCCTGCCCTGCGTGAACTGTTCGCTCCTGAAAGCATGGAGGTCTTTGTCGCCAAAACCTTCAACTGGCTGCTGCTATTCCTTCCCGCTTTGATCCTGCTGAAACTGCTCTGCAGGAAACGGAAGAAACTCTTTCTGCTGCTGACTTTGCTCGCAGCGGTCCTGCTGCTGACTCCGTTCCTGTTCTGCCGGAATCATCTTGACCGGACCCCATGGAGGGAGAATTCGAAAAATTTGAAAAAGAATGAGTTCATCGTTTTCGCTCCGATGCCGTATGGCCCGTATGAGACGGTCGCGGTCCCCTACTCCGCCCCGTCCCGGGAACATTGGCTGGGAACGGACCATGCCGGACGGGATGTTTTTGCCCGGATGGTTTACGGTGCACGGGTTTCTCTGGCTGTCGGGTTCTTCGCCACCGGGATCTCCATGCTGCTGGGAACATTCATCGGATTGATGGCCGGCTACAAGGGCGGAAAAATCGACCTGCTGGTCATGCGGCTGGTGGAGATCGTCATCTGTTTTCCGACTTTTCTCCTGCTTTTGATCCTGATGTCGATCCTGCTCGACTACGGCTCCCGTCAGTCGATCCTGCTGGTGATCGCAGTGATCGGCCTGACCGGATGGACCGGGCTCTGCCGTCTTGTCCGCGGGGAAGCGCTCCGGGTGCGGCAGAACGCCTATATCCAAAGCTGCGAAGCGATGGGCACGCCGCTGTGGCGGATCCTGCTGTTCCATCTGCTGCCGAATGTTTCCGGCCCGATCTTTGTTTCGTTCACGTTTGAAGTCGCGGGGGCTATCCTGGCGGAAAGTTCCCTGAGTTTTCTGGGATTCGGAGTTCAGGATCCCACGGCCAGCTGGGGAGAACTGCTGCGTCAGGCGTTCCCTGATCCCCTCACCTACTGGCATCTGATGTTTGCTCCGGGGCTGGCGATCTTCCTGACAGTCTGTTCCTTCAATCTCGCGGGCGAAGGTCTTCGCAAGGCGCTGGACGGAAAAGAGTGAAACAGAAAGACACAAGTCACAAGTCACAAGTTGCAAGTTTCGGCTTTGCCGCATGGAAAAACAGATCACTGATGCCGAGCAGCGGCGTCCTGATTACTGATAACTGACAACTTGTCAGCCGAGTTTTTCTGCGAGCAGTTTCTGGACAGTCTGCGGATTGGCTTTGCCGCGGCTGGCTTTCATCACCTGGCCGACAAAGAACTGCAGAACATTCTTGCGTCCTTCGCGATACTGCTGGACCTGCGCCGGGTTGGCCGCAATGGCGTCTTCGATGAATTTGAGGATCGCTCCCTCGTCGGACACCTGCACCAGACCTTTTTCCTTGATGATGTCCGCGGCCTTCTTGCCGGTGGAGAACATTTCCGGGAAGACCGTTTTGCCGATCTTGCCGTTGATGGTGCCGCTGTGGATCAGATCGACCATTTCCGCCAGATTTTCCGGCGGCAGCGGACAATCGGAGAAGGTATGTCCGGATTCGGAAAGTTCGCGCATCAGATCGCCGACGATCCAGTTGGCGACCAGTTTCGGCGCTTTCGATTTGGATGCGGCGGCTTCGAAATAATCGGCACAGGGTTTTTCCTGTGTCAGAACCTGCGCGTCATATTCGGTCACCTGATACTGTTCGATGAACCGTTTGCGCCGATCGGACGGCAATTCGGGCAGATGACGTTTGAATTCTTCAATATCTTCGTCGGTGAATTCCACCGGCAGCAGGTCGGGTTCCGGGAAATAACGGTAGTCGTGGGCGTTTTCCTTGCCGCGCATGGAATAGGAGTCGCCGACGTCGTCGTTCCAGCCGCGGGTCTCCTGTTCGATCGTGCCGCCTTCGGAGAGGATGAGGATCTGCCGTTTCATTTCGTAGGCGATCGCACGATGGACGGCGCGGAAGCTGTTCAGGTTTTTGAGTTCGACCTTGGTCCCGAACTTTTCCGAACCGCGTTCACGGATGGAGATATTCACGTCGCAGCGCATCTGCCCTTTTTCCATGTCGCAGTCGCTGATGTCGGCATACTGAATGATCTGTTTGAGCGAAGTCAGGTAGGCATACGCTTCATCGGGGGAACGCATGTCCGGCTCGCTGACGATCTCCATCAGCGGGACCCCTGCCCGGTTGAAGTCGACTCCGCTGTGGGTGCCGAAATGGGTCAGTTTGGCCACGTCTTCCTCCAGATGGATGCGGGTCAGCCGGATGTCCTTGTCCGGCAGCGGCTCGCCGGAAAAACCCGTCCCGGAAATATGCACCTTGCCATGCAGACAGAACGGCATGTCATATTGTGTAAGCTGATAATTCTTCGGCATATCGGGATAGAAATAACTCTTGCGGTCGAATTTGCTTTTCCGCTGGATGTCGCACGAGCACATGAGTCCCGCGGTCACGATCTTGCGGATGGCCTCCCGGTTGGGGGCGGGCATCACGCCGGGATATCCCATGCAGACGGGACAGACCAATGTATTGGGCTCCGCGCCGAAACGGTTCGCGCAGGAGCAGAACATCTTGCTTTTGGTGCGAGCCTGAACATGCACTTCCAGACCGATAACAGCTTCGTATGACGCCATGACTGAATTCTCCTTGATTATTAATCCAGTATAATAGCATGAAACGCCCCTTTTTGCAAGCAGGGAGGAGGAAGTTTTTCAAAAAAGTAAGGGAAAGAGCGCCCGCTTTGCTCGCTGCAAGATAAAAGGGAAAAGATAAAAGGAGCGGCGAAGCCGGAAAACGTCAGGCCGTGCGGGAATGGTGCGGCGCGGACAATATGACTTATAGGCCTTATAAGCCTTATAGGATAAGCGCGAAAATTACCTTGCGGCGAAGCCGAGACTTGCAACTTGAAACTTGAAACGAGCAAAGCGAGCGCTCCTGTTATCTTTCCCCTTTTATCTTTTATCTTGCAGCGGATTTTTCCGGGTCCTTTGCCAATTTGTATGGAGGCGGGAAAAAACTGTAACTCCCGTAAACATGGTAACACGGCGGATTGTCCGCAAACGTGCCTGTTACCGTAATTACGCGGTACGAATGCGGATGGATCAACTTGTAGACGTGATCCGGAACCGAAGTGACCGTCAGCACATCTTTATATGTCCAGCAGAGCGGCATGATCATCAGGTCGGAACGGAAAGCTCTTATCGGATATGGCGGGAATTCCGCCGGCGAAACTTTCCCGGTCCCCCCGCCGCAATAAAAGCCCAGAGATTTACCCTGCAGCCGTTCCCTGGATTCCGGGATATAGGTCCGCCATTCTTCGCTGGAAAGATGATGCATTCCCGGGAAAGAGCCGAAAATGACTTCAAATCCCTGATTGCCGTTTCCGCTTTTCTCCGCGGGGAAAAACATCCATCCGTTCATATCCTGCTCCTTTGCAGCCAATATAATTCAGAATCAGGATTTGTCAAGCCTCATTCGGTTCGGCACTTCTTCAAATGCTTTTAGCGCGCACTTCGTCGGACAAGTCGGACAGGTCAGACAAGTCAGACGATCGCGGAAGGGGAGTCATGTTGCGGGATCACCAATTTATGATATTCATTCTCCTGCACCGCAATTCATGGCGGCGTTCAGCTGGACGATCGATTTCAGCAGTTCGATCTGCGCGATCGCCAGACGGCTCTGCGCTTCCACCAGATCGCTTTGCGCACCGTTCAACCGGGTGATGGTGTCGCGTCCGTTCCAGAATTCCGACTGCACCAGTGTGCGCTGTTCGGCCACCCATTGCAGCATTTCACGGTAGATCTTCACCTGGGCACGGGCGTTGCGGTAATTGGCATAAGCGTCCTTCACCTCGTTCACCGCATTCAGGAAGGTCTCCTCCAGCTGAAATTTCGCCAGTTCGGTCAGGATCCGGCGTTCGCGGATCAGATTGAAGGTGGAAAAACCGCGGAACAGGTTCCATTCGCCGGAGACCCCGTAAGTGAAATCCAGCGTGTTGTGATGGGAATTATTCACCGAGTATCCGCCATAATGTGCATTTCCGGTGATGAACTGCAGCCCGGCTTCCGCGCGGACGGTCGGCAGGAAGCCCGCGTATGCGCTCCATTGACGGAATTGCGCGATATCCAGCAGGAACGCGGCGGCACGGAGGTCGGGCCGGTTTGCCGCAGCCTGTTCCAGACAGTTTTCCAGACTGGCATAGATTTCCCGGTCCCCGTCCGCAAGCGGCGTCAGTTCCAGTTTCGGCGGGAAATCGGTTTGCGGAAAACCCATCAGCGAGGCCAGCGAATTCCTCGCGGTCTGCCCCTGATACCGGGCATTCAGGATCGCGCTTTCCGCCCGGCTGGCCAGAATTTGAAAATTCAACACGGACGCTTTGGAAACCAGACCATTGCGGTAACGGTTCTCCGCCTGAAGCAGGGAAGATTTCTGGAAAGAAAGGTCCGCCCGGGCGATTTTTTCCCGTTCCTTCGCCAGAACCGCATCGAAATACGCATACGCGACCGCGCGTATGAGCAGACGGCGGGCATTCCGGTCCAGTGCCTTGCTCCGGCGCATTTCCTGCCTTGCAGCCAGAGCGGCGAATTCCCGTTCCAGACCGTCGAACAGCAGCCAGGACGCATAGATCCCCTGCCTGGAAGCCAGATCGTTTTCGCGCGGCATGATCCCAGCAGGCGGATTCAGCAGGTCATAACTGTTCCGCAGCGACTGATGCACCCCGCCGCGATAATCCACGGACGGCAGATAAGCGGAAAGCGAGCGGTAATAACGGTATTTGGCTCCGGCGACTGCCCGGCAGGCGGAAAGATAATCCGGATTGCCCTTCAGCGCCGCCTGCTGTGCATCCGCCAGTGTCAGCACTTTTTTCTCCGCGAGCGATGCGATCTCCCGCCGGGGCAGTTCGCGGCGGAAATCCGCCAGGGTCCGGTAACGGTCGGAAGGATATTCCACACAGCCGGACAACGTTCCGATCAGCGCAATAATGCAGAATAACTTCAGTGCCACAGGAAGATCTCCCAGAAAAACTGCCGGATCGGACGCGACGGAGTGTCGATCTCCACATACGCGCTGGCGCCATGATGCAGCTGCAGACCACGGTCCGGATCGAGAATGCGTATCTGCACGGGGAAACGCTGGGGCAGCAGGAACCATTCGTTTTCCTTGCGGACCGCGGGCAGTCCGGTTTCGCGGGACATCTCCCTGCGTTCGGCGCCCCAGCCGGTGGACTCCACCACACCGCGGTAGAGTTTGCCCGGATACTGCCGCAGCCAGATACGGGCGGACATGCCCTCGGCGATCTCCGAAAGTTCGCTTTCCTTGAAATTCGCCTGAACGTGCCAGTTCCCCGCGGCAATGAATCCGCACAGCACATCGCCGGGCTTGTAACAGCCGCCGGGGGTCAGGGTGAGATTGGTCACCCAGCCGTCCGCCATTGCACGGACCACGGTCAGGTCCAGCAGGATCCCGCTGAGTTCCAGCCGGTGCTGGAGCGCGGCGATCTGCGCTTCCACCTGATTGCATCGGTGTTTCATCGACTCGGCTTTAAGCCGGACCGCTTCGACTTTCGCCTCGGAAGCCTCCCTGGCCCGGAGCCGTTCTTCGGCATACGCCTGCGAGACCGCCTCGGCCCCATACATTTTCCGGGCGCGGTCGGAAAGATACCGGTCGTTGGCCAGTTCTGCCTGACAGCGCCGTATTTCCGCTTCCAGGCTGCGGATCTCCGCCTGCAGCGCCAGATGCTCGGCCTGCTTGGCGCGGACCTCGTTTTCCAGCGCCGCCCGGTTCAGCCGGTAGGGTTCCCGGAACACAGTAAACAGCGGGTCGCCCTTCCGCACGAACTGATTGTTTCTGACATGGATCTCCGTAATGAATCCTTCCACCGGAGGCGAAACCGGCCGGGTGTCCGCAAACACAAAAGCGTTCTGGGTAAACGGTTTCCAATGCCAGCTGAACCAGTAAACGATACCTGCCGTTACGATCCCGAAAATCACCAGTTCCCGCCAGCGGCGTATTATGGATCTCATCATGCGAATTCCTCCCTTTTCCGTATTTTATCATATATGATCATCAACACCGCTCCGGTCAGTGTGGCCGCGGACCGCTCCGCCAGCAGGTCGGCAAAATGAAAACGGTGGATATCCCCGGTCGACCAGTCGGCATAAATCGAAAAAGCCATCATGAAAAATACCGTGAACCCGAAAAAATCTCCTTTCCGGTTCAACCGGTAAAAACTGAACGCACCGAATGGAAACAGCAGATAAATGAAACGATAATCAAGAAAGGCCAGACACCCCAGGAAAAGACCGCCCAGCAGCAACCCCAGCGGCGTGGCAATGACCCGGTCCAGGGAGGCATCGGCATACCGTCCGGAATTACAGGAAAACTGGCAGACGAACAATATGGTCAGCATGATCCATGCTCCCTGCCCCAGTTTCAGCGCTTCTGCAAGCCAGGTGCCCAGCCCCAGAAGAAATCCCAACAGAAGCGCTTCCGCCGTATTGAAGCGGTCGTAAAAATTGCTTTTCGGGGGCAGATGCGAATGAAAGACCGCCGTGGAAAGCAAAACGGCGGCAATGCCAAGCATGATCCCGAAGGCTCGATCCACGGCAGGAAGCCAGGATCTTGGAGCGAAAAAAGCCAGATACCCGACAATGCACATGGAGCACGAAGCCACTTTCCCCGGCAAATATCGCAGGATCCCGGCCGCGGTCAGCGACGGCAGAAAAACCAGCAGCCACTTCTCCTCCCGGCAGATCCCGATCAGGAACTGCAGTGACGCGGCGCAGAACGCCATCGGCAGCAGGAGCCGGAAGCGTTTCCGCCCGTCCGGGACTTGATACAATACGGATGCGGAAAGAAAACAGAATGCGACCATCAGCAGATTACCTTCCGGCAGCCGCAGGAAACACCAGCAGAATGCCATCAATAATGCCGCGGTCAGCAAGGCCATCACATGATGCCATGGACCGGAAACCGGAACAGACTCCCCCCGAAGTGCCATTTCATCCCCCCTTGAATGCATGGTTTCGCAGCCGGTATTATAACCCGGGAAAGACATTTGTCAAGCGGAAGATTGCCGGCGGCCGGAAAAAATCTCCGTTTTTTGCTTGAAAAATAATAAAAATGCAGTAAATTATGAGAATTTTGAAATGTCACCCAAAACCATCGTAAACAATGGAGAACATGCGATGAATTACACACATGAAGTCGAGCAGATGTGCTGCGTGGCGAAAGGCCCGAAAAACGGACCCGCTCCGATCCCGCAGGAAGGAGCCTGGACACGGGCCAAAGAAGTGAAGGACATCTCCGGCCTGACTCACGGAGTCGGCTGGTGCGCACCCCAGCAGGGCGCCTGCAAACTCACGCTGAACGTCAAGAAGGGCATCATCCAGGAAGCGCTGGTCGAAACGATCGGATGCTCCGGCATGACCCACTCCGCCGCCATGGCCGCGGAGATCCTCCCCGGCAAGACCATCCTCGAAGCGCTGAACACCGACCTGGTCTGCGATGCGATCAACACCGCGATGCGCGAACTGTTCCTCCAGATCGTTTACGGCCGCACCCAGACCGCGTTCTCCGAAGGCGGCCTGCCGATCGGCGCCGGTCTTGAAGACCTCAAGCAGCTCCGTTCCATCACCGGAACGATGTACAGCACCGCCGAAAAAGGCGTCCGCTACCTCGAAATGGCCGAAGGGTATGTTACCGGACTGGCCCTCGACGAGGAAAACAAAGTCATCGGCTATCAGTTCGTCAACCTCGGCAAGATGATGGAATTTGTCAACAAGACCCCCGCGAAAGAACTGGAAAAGATGTCCGTCAAGGATTTCGTGGCCAAATTCCAGAAGACCTACGGACGCTTCGCCGACGCAGTCAAAGTCATCAACCCGCGCAAGGCATAAGGAGACGTCATCATGGCACTTTTTGAAAGCTATGAGCGCAGAATTGCTCAGATCAATAAATTCTTGAACGACAACGGAATTGCTTCGATCGAAGAAGCCGAAAAGATCACCAAAGCCAAAGGTCTGGACATCATCCAGCGCGTGCGCGACATCCAGCCGATTTGCTTTGAAAACGCCTGCTGGGCCTATCTCGTGGGCGCGGCAGTCGCGATCAAACGCGGTCAGACGGAAGCCTCCGAGATCGCCAAGACCCTCGGCGAAGGGCTCCAGAGCTTCTGCATCCCCGGCTCCGTGGCGGACGACCGCAAAGTCGGACTCGGGCACGGCAACCTCGCCAGCATGCTGCTGCAGGAAACCACCCAGTGCTTTGCATTCTGCGCCGGCCATGAATCCTTCGCGGCTGCTGAAGGCGCGATCGGCCTGGCCAAATCCGCCAACAAGGTCCGCAAGAATCCGCTCCGCGTGATCCTGAACGGCCTCGGCAAAGACGCTGCGGAGATCATCTCCCGCATCAACGGCTTCACCCATGTGGAAACCGCTTTCAACTACAAGACCGGCAAACTGAAGGTCACCAAAGAGAAAGCCTATTCCAAGGGCGAACGCGCGGCGGTCCGCTGCTACGGCGCCGATGACGTGCGCGAAGGCGTTGCCATCATGTGGAAAGAAGACGTGGATATCGCCATCACCGGCAACTCCACCAACCCGACCCGGTTCCAGCATCCGGTCATGGGTACCTACAAGAAGGAACGGATCGAAGCGGGCAAGCCCTTCTTCTCCGTGGCCTCCGGCGGCGGCACGGGCCGCACGCTGCATCCGGACAACATGGCCGCCGGTCCTGCCTCCTACGGCATGACCGACACCATGGGCAGAATGCATTCCGACGCACAGTTCGCGGGTTCCTCTTCGGTTCCGGCGCACGTCGAAATGATGGGACTGATCGGCATGGGCAACAACCCGATGGTCGGCGCCTCTGTGGACGTCGCCGTGGCGGTCGCCCAGGCGATGAAGGGCGGTTCTGCCAGCAAATCCGCTGCGAAGAAAGCCAAATCCGCCGCCGGGAAAAAAGCCAAAAAATAAGTTTCCCGACCCAAATCGGATTTTACGGGGCTGTTCCTCAACAATGGGACAGCCCCTTTTTTCGATTTCCGGCTTGCAAGTTGGAATATGAAACGATATATTACATCCGGTTATCAGCCATAAAAGAAAATCAGGAGAAATATGTTCATCCGGATCGGAATAATCTTCATTTTCCTGCTGCTTGCCGGATCGCCGCTTGCGCTCCGGTCGGAGCCGGTGAAAAAGACGGACGAGTTGCGGGATAAAGCTTCCGCGGGGGATATGGAAGCAGCGTTTTATCTCGGCAACGAATATTATTACGGAGAGAACCGGGTGCGGAACTATACGCTGGCGGCCTATTGGTTCCACAAAGCAGCGGAAAAAGGGATCACGGAAGCCCAATATAATTATGCCTGCTGCCTGGAATCGGGATACGGGGTGAAAGCGGATTTGTCCGAGGCTTTTTCCTGGTATAAAAAAGCGGCGGACCGGAATTTTGCTCCGGCCTTGTTTCGGATCGCGAAGTTCTATGCCACGGGAATACCGGAAAAAAACGGGGGTTTTCTGCTGATGCCTGATCCGCCGAACGCTCTCAAAATACTGGAAAAACTTGCGGCGGAACAGTTTCCTCCGGCTGAAGTCGAATTGGCGGCTTACCGGATGGGGAAAAACAGTTCGGATGAGGATCATCGTCAAGCGTTTCATCTGCTTGTCCGGGTGACCGGACGGGGGGATTGTCCCCCCGAAGCGGAACGGATGCTGGCGGATTGCTATTATTCCGGGATCGGCTGCCGGAAGGACCGGGACAAAGCGGTCCGGCTGCTGAAGTCGGCGGCCGGCAAGAATGAACCGGAAGCTTTGGCAAAACTGGGATTCCTTTATGAATATGGAAATACGGTCCGGGCGGATGCCGCTTTGTCGAAGGAATATTACCGGAAAGCGGCCGAAGCGGGTCATCCCATGGCGCAGTTCAAATATGCCGAAGCATTGTCGGAAGGCGTCTATGCCGGAAAAAATCTGAATGACGCCCTCCCCTGGTACCGGAAGTCTGCCGAGACCGGCTGTGTACAGGCTCAGTTCAAACTGGGCGTGTTGTATCTGGAAGGCACCGGCGTCAAACCGGACAAACGGCGGGCCGTCCATTACTTCTATCTCGCGGCACGTTCCGGTTTTGTCCGGGCACAATACAATCTGGCATGTCTTTTCGATGACGGCACCGTAAACGGAAAACCTGACCGGGAAGCGGCATTTTACTGGTTCCAGCAGGCGGCACGAAACGGGGATGCTGCTGCGCAGCGCCGGGTGGCGGAATGCTATTTGAACGGGATCGGCGTGGACCGCAGCATCACCCAGGCGGAAAAGTGGCTGCTGATGGCTGCGCAGAACGGGGATATTTCCGCACGTGAATTATTATTCAGGATTCAGAGGGCCGCCCGCGGCGGTTCATATTATTAATATTCAAAAAAAGGAGATTTTTCATTATGATTCGGATCATCATCACCGGCGCGGCAGGGCGCATGGGCAGACATCTGGTCGCCAACATTGCGGCTTCGGACGATCTTCAGCTGGTCGGTGCCACGGAGTATTCCGGTTCCGAATTTCTGGGCGTGGACGCAGGCAGTGTGGCAGGAGTCAAGCCGCTGGGCGTCAAGATCACCCCGGAACTGGCACCTCTTCTGGACGGAGCTGACGCCGTGATCGATTTCAGCACCGGCGATGTCATCGGCAATGCCCGGATGGCCGCAGCCAAAGGACTGGCGATCGTTATCGGCACCACGGCATTGACCGCGGACGACAAAGCCGAACTCAAGAAACTGGCCGACGGCGGAGCGAGGATCATCCAGACCACGAATTTCAGCGTCGGAGTCAATCTGCTGTTCTATCTGACGAAGATTGCCACGCAGACTTTGTCCGAGGGTTTTGACATTGAGATTATCGAAGCGCACCACAACAAAAAGAAAGATGCCCCGAGCGGAACTGCGGTCAGTCTGGCCGAAGTGGTCGCCGGAGTGAAAGGCTGGAGTTACGAGCAGGATGTCCGTCATGGCCGTCAGGGCCTTGTCGGTGCCCGGACGAAACATGAGATCGGCATGCATTCCATCCGCGGCGGTGACATCGTGGGCGACCACACTGTGCTTTTTGCCGCGGACGGCGAACGGGTCGAACTGACCCACAAGGCATCCAGCCGCGATACGTTTGCCAAAGGCGCCCTCCGCGCAGCACGTTACCTGATGAATGCAAAACCCGGCATGTATGACATGCAGGATGTCCTTGGTTTCAAATAAGCAGAGGATGATCTCATCAGACGGATGGAAGACCCGTTTCCCCTCCGGATCACGATCCGGAGGGTGTTTTTTTCGTTTGAGAACTTGAAAATCGGGTTTTTCGGATATATATTATATACTCAGTTTTGATTATCCGGAAAAAACAAAATGAAAAATACTCTGCTGGCTCAATTCCTTAAAAAACCGCTGACCACGGGCGCGGTTTGTCCCAGTTCGCAAAGTCTGGCCAACATGCTGATTGAAGGGATCGGGCTCGAGCAGGCCGGATCGGTGGCGGAACTCGGGCCCGGCACCGGAGCGATCACCGGCGTAATCCTTCGTTCCGTCCGGCAGGACAGCCGTTTCTTTGCCGTGGAACTCAATTCGGATGTGATCCCGGCTTTTCATCAGAATTTCCCTGAGACGAGGATCTACAACGACAGTGCCGCCAACCTGCCGGAACTGCTCCGCAAAGAACAGATCGATTCCCTGGATGCGGTGATCTCCGGTCTGCCCTGGGCAATTTTTCCCGCGGAGCTGCAGGAGAATATCCTTTCCGCCGTGATCCAATCTTTGAAGCCGGGGGGATATTTTACCACGTTTGCTTATATTCAAGGGGTCCTTCTGCCATCCGGACAGCGTTTCAAAAAATGTCTCCATCAGTTTTTCCCCTCGGTGGAAAAATCCCCCGTGGTATGGAACAATTTTCCTCCGGCATTTGTTTACCGCTGCAGAAAAGAAACCGCGTCATAAAAGCAGTTTCCTTTCTCTGTCTGTTCAGCGATATTTCTTGCCGGCAATTAATCAAGTCAGGAGGTCCATTATGAAAAAGGCAATTTTGATTCTGATGCTGGGTGTTGCTTTGTTCACCGGTTCCAGCTGTTCATTCATCGAGGAGCAGAACCGGCTTTATCAACAGGAGGTGCAGCAGCGGCACGAAGAATATTTGTGCCGGAAATTCGAGATGGACTGCAAGAGAGTCCTGCAGGATATTCCTGATCAGACGCTCCTCGGGAAAGAACGTCAGGAGGAAGTGGATCGCCTGATTGCCAATACCCCGGATTTCATCCAGAAGAAAATGCCGGGAAGAATGGCCGAACTCCGGAAATATTCTTCCGAACTGCGTTCCGAACGAAAAAAGCAGCTCGATCGACTGTCGGAGTCGTTCCGCAAATTGAAGGATGCCGGGATCTCCACCGCAGCAGAGGCCGAAAATCATCTGGTAAGCTGCCGGGACATTCTCAAACAGCTGGCTGATTATACGGATTTTGCAGAAGCCAAAAAACTCAAGGAGGATATCTTCAATTCTCTGTCCGGCTGTTTCGCAAAATATGACTCTCTACTCCGTTTTGCGGAAAAAGAATACCGCCAGTCACCCTCACCCGCAAACCGTCAGATCCTTCAGTGCGCTGTCAGCAATTTTGATCCGCAGAAACGGTCCGACGCACAGTCCGATTACCGTTCGGTCAGCAGTAATTTTGCCTCGGTAAAGAAAGCGGAAGAATATTTCTCAGCGTTCCTGAGGAAGCCCGACCAGCGCCACTGGAATGCGTTCAAAATGCAGGTAAAACGCATCAATTATTCCGATGCGGACCCCGCCAGACGGCGTTATCTGATCTATATTCACGAAGTGGAATCCTGCCGCAATATTTTGATCCGGTTGATTTCCTGGGAATTCATCGGGACGGCCTTTTACGAATGGGGGACCTGCAGTCTCGACCTCTGGATCTGGACTTCCGGACGTCCGGGTAAAAGACAGATCACCGTTGCAGATGCTCCCGGGAACTGGCATGCCGACCTCCGCAGTTCCTCCCGCGGAAAAATCAAGTCGCTCAATGCCGTGGCACATGCAAATGGCAGTATCATCCAGCAGGTCAATTTTATTTTCAAGAATACCGACGGGCGGACAGTGGAAAGCCCCGTCCTTGAATATTCAATTTATCAGCTGGCTGCATTGACTTACAAGACTGGCGAAGGTGAATTGACGTTGGAATCCTATCCGGATAACCGTCCGCCCCGCGGCAGGAAAGCAAAGGTCGTCCTATCCTTGTCGGGAATGCCGAAACTCGACATGGATTTCGATTGACGCCTGAGATGGCGGTTGAAAAATCCAACCAGACCATAATATTCATTACTGCAACAGAGCGGAAACGGTTTTCTTGGATCTGCGGCAGCGGCTGATGGGAACGAGGTAAAAACTTGCTTATTCCAGCAGGGAACGTTTCCGGTCCGGCACCAGTTCGCCTTTGGAGTTGCGGCGCATCCGCGGTTTGTTGTCCCACTCCGATTCGGTGCCGTCCTTCACGATCACCATCAGGTTGAATTCCCGCGCGGGCGGCTGGTTCTTTTCCCACGGCCGCACATAGATCAGCCGCAATCCGGTCCGTCCGGACCCTTCTGCCAGGAAGGAAAGGCTGCGTTTCCCCGGCGTCCCGCAGCGCAGTTGATCATCTGGCTGGATGTATTTGTCGCCCCGCATGATCATGACCTGTTCGTCATACGGCGGAGTCCCGAGTTTCCACAGATATCCGGTCGTCGGATTGCTGACCAGCAGGACCGTGAACGTATCTCCTTTGTCGAGATGCAGGGTCCGCCCGGAATCCTTTTCCGTCAATTCGTAATGACGCGGTCCCCCGAACCAGGAGGCACAGGAGCACAATACGGATGCGAAAACGGTGATCGCCAGTATTTTCCAGAATTTTTTCATCATATTTCCCTCCCTCTGAAAACTGGTTACTGATTACTTTTTCCCAGTGCTGCCGAAACCGCCGGCGCCGCGGCCGGATTCGGCCAGAGTATCCGCTTCGGTCAATTCCACTTCCGGCAAAGCGGCGATCACCATTTGGGAAATACGGTCGCCGCGTTTGATCTCAAACGGCGTTTCGCCGAAATTGAACAGGATCGAGCAGACTTCGCCACGGTATCCGGCATCAATGGTGCCGGGAGAGTTCAGGACACCGATCTGATGTTTGAGCGCCAGACCGCTGCGGGGCCGAACCTGTGCTTCGTATCCGACCGGCAATTCCAGATGCAGTCCGGTCGGGACCAGCGCCACTTTTCCGGGCTGGGCCACCATATCGACCCGTGCACGCAAATCGAATGCGGCATCATCAAAATGAGCTTTTGCCGGCTTCAGATCTTCGCAGCCCGGCTCCATGTTGAACTTTACTTGAACCATTTCCTCTTCTCCCTTCCCTGCTTGCAACTTGCATCTTGTAACTTGCATCTTGTTTCTTGTATCTTACCGGACCTCTCCATACAGCGACATCGACGTGGCACGGACGATATGCACGTTGATGAAATCGCCTTTTTTCAAACCGTCCGGCGCGGTAAAAAACACCTGCTTGAACGTATCGGTTTTCCCCATCCAGCTGGCGGCATTCCGTTTGCTGGGGCCTTCGGCCAGCAGTTCGAAATCCCGGCCGACCAATGCGGCATTGTTTTCGGCATTGATCTTTTCCAGTTCGGCCAGCAGGACCTGGTTGCGCCGTTCCTTTTCCTCCTGCGGCACATCGTCCGGATAAAGTTTCGCGGAAACCGTGCCTTTGCGCGGAGAATATTTGAAGATGTAGGCATTGTCGTAACGGACCAGCTGCATCATCTTCCGCGTTGCCTCAAAATCAGCTTCCGTCTCGCCGGGAAATCCCACGATGATGTCGGTGGAGAAAGTCATTTGCGGAGCCAATGCCCGTAAATCTTTTACGATGGAAAGATATTTTTCCGCTGTGTAAGGCCGGTTCATCCGTTTCAGCACGGAGTCCGAACCCGACTGCAGCGGCAGATGCATGCTTTTGCAGACTTTCGGGAGCAAACCGACCGTTTCGATCAGTTTCCGGTTGAAATACGCCGGATGCGGCGAGGTGAAACGGATGCGTTTGATCCCGTCGATGTCGTTGATCCGGGTCAGCAGTTCGGCAAAATGGGACACGTCGTCCGGCATTTCGGACGGCGGTTTGCGGTCGAAACCATAGGATGCCACGTTCTGTCCCAGCAGCATGATCTCCTTGACCCCCTGCCCCGCAAGCATCCGCACTTCCTCCACTATGGAATCCATGTCACGGCTGCGTTCGGGGCCGCGGACATACGGCACGATGCAGTAGGAACAAAAACGGTTGCAGCCGCGGGAAATCGAAACGAAGGCGGAAAACGGCTGTTCGCTTTCCTCCAACCGGTGTGCGTCGATCCCGGGCGTATCGGCGCCCATGCGGGCGTCGTGCCGCATTTTCCGGCGTCCCTTTTCCAATTCGGCCACGGTTTCCGGCAGCAGATGGATATTGTCGGTCCCGATCACGAAATCCAGGTGGGGGATCTTTTCGAGCAGTTCTTCGCCGCGGCTCTGCGCCATACAGCCCATGATGCCGAAAAGCAGCCACGGATGTTCCCGTTTGAGACGGCTCAGGATGCCGAGTTTCCCGATGGCCTTGCGCTCGGCCTGGTCCCGCACACTGCAGGTGTTCAGGATGATCAGGTCAGCCTCCTTTTCCGAACGGACCATGGTATGCCCGGCCTCGACCAGCATAGCCGCGGCGGACTCGCTGTCCCGCTCATTCATCTGGCAGCCATAGGTTTTGATGCAGACCTTCATTTCACCACCAGGTTGTTGCGGTGGATCACTTCCTCATCTGCATCATAATCGAGGATGATATGATTTTCGGAAGACTTGTGTCCCATCAGTTTCCGGCATTCCACGGCGGAAAAGTTGGTCAAGCCCTTGCCGATCAGCTGCTGGTCCGAGGATACGATCTCCAAAACATCGCCGCGGTCGAAATTACCTTCGACCCCGATGATCCCGGAAGGCAGCAGACTGGATCCGCGTTTGCGCAAAGCGGCGACCGCTCCGTCATCGATCATGATCCGTCCATGCGCCTTCGAGAAGGAGGAAAGCCAGCGCTTGCGCGATTCCATTTTCTTTCTGGCCGATCCGGGCAGGAAAAGCGTCCCGACATCTTCTCCGCGGAAGATCCGGTCGAGGATATCGGTTTCCTTTCCGGACGCCAGCCAGAGCGCTTCCCCGGCGGAATTGAGCGTGTCGGCCGCTTTGAGTTTGGATGCCATGCCGCCGATCGACATATTGCCGTCGTCGGTGCCTTTGGCCATATTCCTCTGCGTGTCGGTGATGCCGCGCACCACGGAAATGCGGTCGCCCAGCGTGCCGTCAGGATTGGGCTGCTTCAAACCGTCCACGGTGGTGAGGATGATCGTCAGGTCCGCACGGGTCATGGAGGCCAGCAGCGAAGCAAGGATGTCATTATCTCCGAATTTCAATTCATCCACGGAAACGGGGTCGTTC
>Ga0256405_10004568_pt1 | contig 25725 bp, 30 predicted proteins | sample RumenRJG_02DNA_FD_189096 | JGI IMG/M metagenome (GOLD analysis project Ga0256405, IMG submission 189096) | Bovine rumen microbial communities from Lethbridge, Alberta, Canada - RJG_02 | ecosystem: Host-associated > Mammals > Digestive system > Stomach > Rumen | place: Canada: Alberta... | reverse complement strand
AAGCCCGCTTGCGCCGATGGTACTGCAATGCAATGCGGGAGAGTAGGCAGCCGCCCCCTTTATATTTCGGGACTCTGATTTGTCCCGCTGTCGTCCTGCCTTCCTCCCTGAAGGCGGGACTTTTTTTGTCCCTGTCCTTGACCTTTTTATCCTTTTTGCCCTTTCTTTGCCTTCTTTTGTTTTTTATCTTTTTTGCCTTTTTGCAATGGAGAGTAAGAACCAGTAAAGTATGCAGGCACCTATAGTTTCTCAGAAATTCTTTAGTGTGGAGTGAACTCCAATCTGTTGTCAGTGATCATGGGGGGCGTTTGTATGGTGGAGCTGCCCCATGCGATTTTGTCAAGCTCCATTGCATGCCATTTGAGTGTGGCGCTGACGACGTGATTGCCAGAAGAGTTAATAATTGTTTATCTTAATCTTTTGAAAATAATATGTTTATAAAAATATCTGATGGGACTCACTGCTAAAAAATGTGGGAATTTATAGATAAGATTAAAACAAATAATCTGGGAAGTAAAAGAATCGTATGATGAAATAAGGGAATTATATAAAACTGGAAAAATACATATATGGGGTGGATATTTAATGCAGAACCAAAAATGAAAGGTTTTGAAAATACTATTTATTATAAATTAGATAGTAGATATTTGCTGATAGATTTGTTTACAGATTTTGGAAATAATATGTATTTGAGTGGAATATAATAATGATGATTAATTTTCAGGAAAGGTAATTATAACATGGCAAATGGAGTCTCACTTGGTTGAGAATACACATTGCCAGCTATAGGATTAGCAGCATTTACAATAGGAGATATTGCTGCTTTTGGTGCTGCTTCTATTGCGCGTAAAATGCCAGGTTGGTATAGAGCAATGTAGGCAGAAAATAAAGCAACTCAAGATATAGTAGCTAATACTTATAATCATCCAGAACAATTCATTCATCCAGCAGAAGCAGTAAGAACAGGAAGATAGTATGTTAGACCTACTGTTGGGAGAAGAAGTATAACAACAAGGGAACCATTAATAAGTAGTAATTCTAAAATTATTGCAACTCCAAAAAATGCTACTAGTGTAACTCCTAAACAATGGACAGTTACACAAGATGCTGCTATTGCTAAAGCTTTAAATATTACACCAGAAAAAGTAACTTCTTCAGCTAAAGAATTGTGGAAAACTGTACCTACAAAATATAGTATAAAAAGTAGAAGTTTCCCAGCAAAAGATATAGCTCCTGAAGGACAAACACAAAGTATGTTAGGACCGAGAGATTGGTTAAGTAGTTGGACTGGAAAGAGCGGAAAAGAAGTAACATTATCAGAGTCTGAATTATCTTAGCTATTTAATACAACTAAAGAAGATGTTCGGAAATATATTTTTAGTGATGAGTTTAAATAGCGTGTAATGAACACTGGTTAGTTTACAGAAAATGAATACAAAGATTTAACAAAAGTGTTAAATGAGCGTCTTAATCAAACAAAATTTGGAGGATTAGCCGACGAAGGAGGAGCGGTTAATACATATTATTCCTTTCCTTCCGGAGAAATTGATTTAAGTAAAGGATTTAAAGTTAAAGCCTATCCTACTCATTCAATGACACAACATAGAGCAAATATGTGGCATGAGTTATGGCACAGTCTTGGAGGAACAAAACGTACTGACCCTGACCCTCTAATATAGAGATTAGCAAAATATAACAACGAAATTAATCCTACTAAAAAATCTGAAGCATTAAAATATGTTGAAGATATGGTTGATTTACCTGAGGCATCAACAAGAGAAGAATCTATTGTAAAATTTCTTAAGCCAAATAATCCGAGTATGTCTGATGACGACTTAGCAAGATTTGCTAAAAATGAATTAGATTCATATGATTTTTTAATTAAAGAAATACTGTAGAAAAACCATGAAGTGCGTTCACGCATGCAGACAACACTTGATAGATTGCGTGAGTTAGGATATGATACAAAAGAACTAATAGCAAATCCCAATAAGTTTAGAGAATGGATAAATGAATTAAAACGTAATCGTGTAAATATGTCTTGGGATTTATAGCAGTTATTATCGACCTATGATATACACGATCTTGGGAACTATGCATCTAAAATGCTTACAACTACAGGTGGACTATATTTGGGAAATAAATATTTGTTAAATAACAATAATTTATCTTCTAAATAGAATATGTATTAAAATAAAATATTTATTTTGCAAATAAAAAAGTATTATGGAAAAAACTATAATTTGTTCTGATAACAGTATGCCTTGTCCAAGAACAAAGGAAGAATGGAGAGCATATGAAGAAGCTAAACGTAATTCAGAAAAAGTTTGTATAAATGAAGATGGTGAACTATTAATAAAATGTACTGAATATGCCTAATAGAGTAAATTAATAGTCAAAAATATCATTACTGCCTTTTGGAATCGGATTAGCAGGATATCAAACAATAATATCTATAATTAATTTATTTGAAATTAATACAGGTCTAAATGCAGAAGTTGCTCCAATTTCAAATAAACTTCCGTTTATGAGTCAGCTCTCTTCTTTATGAATAATCCCTCTAATGTGAAGGCTCCTAGTTATCCAAATGGAAGAATATTTAAACTTAAAGATTCAGTTAATAGAGGAAGTTATAAATATTTATTCTACGATCCGTCTACTCATGTAGAAGCTTTGTATAGAAAATCTTTAACTAAATAATATAGAATAATTTATGATAAAAAACAATTATAAATGGACACGAGTCCGTACTCGTAATGGTTATGCTTACGTTAAGACAAGAAATAGTCGTCCTATAGAATTTAGTCCTACAACAGGATAGTTTAGAGTGTATGTATAGCCTGATAATAAATCACATTCATTTGAAACATCACTTGTAAACTCTACAGAGCCTACAAAATCTATAGGAATACAACGTACACCAGATAATCATAACGCCTCAGTTGCAAAACAAAAAGAAGCAGATGAATATACCAATAGAGTATCACTAACTCCAGAAAGATTTGTAGGAATGTTAGGAGCAAGTGTACCTTTAGCAGCAGGATCGTTAGGTGCAACAGTTGCAGCTCCTGTAGTTTTTAATAAGGCAATACTTCCTTTATCTGATTATATAGCAGCAACAAGAGCAGGACAACTTATAACTAAAGGATTAACAAATCCCTATTTTACAAAAGGAGTAGAATCAGCGTTTGCAGCACATGGAATAAACCACGCTGTTAATGAGGGCATTAAGGGTCCTGTAGATGCTGCTACGACTGCTCTTGAAATAGCTCCATTAGCACAACCTATGTATAAAGGATTTCAATATGCTGCAGATGTAGTTCCTAGAGTTGCCCGTTTCGGAGTCTCTAACCATACAGGAAATTGGACACAATTTGGTAATAATATGTATCGCTTAAAGCCTGGATATGTGGGAATGAATCTTCCTGGTGTTGAAAGAAGACCTATTTCATACGGCTATAATAGAGAATCAGTTGCAAATGCTGCGAAAGAAGAATTCATGGATAAAACAAGAAGGCCTCTTATAAATCGAGCCGCTAACGAAGATAACATATTAGCGAATGCTTTGGATAAAGTAATGTCTGGAACTTCAGAAACACGTTTTGGAACAGGAAATCGAACAATGACAGAACCTGGGCCGCATGAAGTTTTAACTGGAACTTATTGGGATATAAAAACAGGACAACCTGTTGTTCGTGGTTCTGGATTACTTGGAACAGAACCTATATCAGTAACTGCAACTGAAGGTACATATAAGAGCAGTGGTAATTTTGGAAACATGTCTTCTGTAACTAATTCTCCTTTAGGAGGAGGAAAATATGGATTTAGAAATTGGAATGAACTTGAAGATTACGTCTTGAATTTGGGTTTAAACGAATCAGAATTTAATTACATTGCAGACTTAATCAATAGAACAAAAAGCTTCGAAAATGGATTACAATTAGGCCCTAGAACTACACAAGGACTTATTCCTAAAAAAATGCTTAGAAACAATGAAGCGTAGTTTCAACAATATCTTGCAGACCAGGCAGAATTAAGTGACTGGCTTATGGGAAATATGAAGTTTGGTGCTAAGAACCAAAGAGTTGTATTTTCTGCACCAAAAGCACGACAAATTATTGTTGGATAATCCAATGATCCTGGATTCGTATCAAGAAAAGCCAATATTGGAATGCCATTGAAGTCTATTAATGGTGATTTTAAATATTACAAATCTGCAAAAGTAGATGAACAACTATGGCCAAACGGACTGGTTCCAGAAGAAAAAATGTCCTATTACAACTCTTTATCCCCAACTGATAAAATACGTATTTCAATCCAAAATGACCATCCTCAAATCATGTTCCCACTTCATTTCCGAGGAGTTGGTCCAAATCCATTCCCAGGAATGACTACTATGCAAGTAAAAGGAATACGTTCAACATTCAAAAAAGGTGGGAAAATAAAAATTTCTGCCAAAAATTTGGATAATTTAAATTAAATGCTTAATTTTGCATGTTTTTTGCCTATGAATAGAATAGTTAATTATTTTAAGTGTTTGAAATTCTGGTATGGTGATAGAACTATTACGTTAAATAATAGGGAAGATACCTATGAATATACTTTTAAAGTTCCTCTTTATTGTAGAATATCTCAAATTATTTTTCACGTAATTATTGAAAATTTGTATGGACTAATTTGGAAAGTATTTCCTTACTCTTGGGAATTTGACTATAAATATGGTCCAAGAGAATATTTTTATAATAAATGGTTAAGTAATATTGTAAAGAAGTATGATTTATGAAGATTTAATTGACGACTATCTCTTTGGTAGAATATTATCAGAGCAAGAACAATCCTTTTTATCTGAATGTAGAACTAATCAAACTCTCAAGGAAGAAGCAGTTGCTATGGCATATTTAGTTAAAGGACTTAAATCAATTCATTAATGATTATAATCAAAAACAAACGTTGTTCTCGTGAAAATATTCTCCGAGAATATCCTAATGCAGTAATCTTTGATGTAACAAGTAAGGGAGAGTACAAAACGCTCTCTCCTTTTTATCCTCATGGTGGAATACCTATTCCATTTTCAGGTTCTGTTACTTCACAATCCGTAGAAGGAATTTGGCAAGGTCTCAAAGTATTTGAACACGAAGGAATAGATTTCTCATGTTTCAATAATAAGACAATGAAGAATATGAAACGAACAGTTCGTACACATGGCCGTTGTCTTGGACATCAGAAAGGATTAGGTTCTAAACAACTTCTTGGTTATATTGAAGCACGTAAACAAATTTACGTACCTTCATATAATTGGATGCTTGAAAATAAATGTCAAAAAGAAATTCAAGACTTTAAGAAACTTCTTAATGAAGGAAAAACACTAGTTTTTCTTGACTATGATACTAATGAAGATGTAGAAGATCCATCAAAACCACTTTCTCATGCTTCATTAATAAAACATTATTTAGACAACTAAAGCAAAAACACTATTAAACAAAAAAGACAATCAGTCTCTTTATTATAACAATAATAAGATAAAGCAAAAGAATTACTAAAGAAATTAGAAAAACTATAATAGTCCGAAAAGAAATGCGGAAGAGTATAGGTTGTAGACTATACTCTTTATGATTATCTTTTAAAGTATTTTACAACTTCAAAGCAGGAGTGTACAAACTCCATAATTGCAAATGGCTCTACAACACCGAAATGCAACTATATTGGAATTGTACCATTCTTTAGAATGCCTGACTTTGAATTACCAATAATGAAACCTAATGGTATGGGTTCATCAAATTCTTATGGAGGATCAGGACAGTCTCTTATGGATATGTTGCTTAGAAAACCAGGAAAAATTCAAAGACCAACAAGAGTTAGCGATCCTTCAGGAACTGGATAGCCATTCAACGAATATAATTTTGGTCCAAACGTTCCAAATCCTAAATCAATGTGGAATACTCTTGATTTTAAACCTGGAGCAGGACCTTTGGCATATAATTTTCAAAATAACGAAAATAATTATGCTTAATGTGTAACTTTTAAAAATAACAATCGTCTAATAAAATGCTATGACAAACGAACAAAAAAGAAAATTCCAAGAAAAGTTTGATGGATGGTATCCGACTGAAGAACAATTTCAGTACGGTAAAGAACACTATAGTTTTGACCGTGAGAGAGAAATTGTATTCAAAAAATTAGACTATCTGTTAAATCTTCCATTCATAAATAAATATTGGGATTCTGATATAGTCCCTTTATTTAAAGAACTTGAAACTTACGATAAGTGGGAAGAGGAAAGAAAAGAATTATATGGAGTGAAATAATAAACATAAAATAACATGAAACGTAATCTACTTCGATTCATTCACGCACAAGACGCTGGTGGTCTCTATGATAACACAGAAACCTACCAGACAGCCTTGCAGGAAATCCGTAAAGGACACAAGCGAACACATTGGATATGGTACATCTTTCCACAAATGAAAGGACTCGGTCATTCCGAAATCTCTCAATTTTATGGAATAAATGGAAGAGAAGAAGCATACGAATATATTGCTAATCCGATTCTTCGTGAACGACTCATAGAAGCTACGAAAGCAATTCTCGATAATGACAAAACAGTCTACGAAATCTTCGGACAAGACACCATTAGAGTACGTTCCTGTATGCTCCTCTTTTCATCTGTAGCGCCAGAAATATCTGAATTTAAGCAACTAATAAACAAATATAATTGGAAATAAGCTAAAGGGAATTAAAGGTTTGCCCGACAACCTCTTTTATAGTTAATTGATCGGTGACTGGCGACAGCTCTCAACAAGACTGAGCGTACTGAAAGGCATCAGTGGCAAAATGTACATGTACTAATCTGAAGACTACCTTCAGATTTTTTTATTTTATATAGTATTAAACTAAAAAGATAAAAATCATGAGAAGAAAAAACTATTGGAAAGAATGTAGCTTGTATTATTAATGGGCATGCTCTATGGGGATACTTCAAACAAAATATTATTTTCTTCTCAGCCTGTTATAATAAAATCGTTAATCCCTAGTCTATTTCTCATGCTTTTGCATAATGATGTTGAAAAAACTTTTTTCCAGTATAATGAAAAGAACAGATGGTTTATCATTGTTGCATCCATGTTGTTTTGGTAATTATTTTGTATGTCAAACAAGAACAAAAATAGTTTCATTCATAATTATTTGGCATAAATTTTGTTTGTTTGTTTTGTATTATTATGCTAATTTCCCGAAAACTATATGTATTTAGAAAGGTTTGATGTTGAAAACTCGACAAGTTCCGAGATGGCTCTTTTAGACTATATCGAAGATATTGGCGAAAAGATTTGTCCTGACTATGATTTTAACTCAAAAGGTGAGGTAGTGTTTTATGGCACAAGTGCAGATATGAGGTTCGTGAATCGCTACAATTCTGGCATTATCCGTCTGAAACAAGATTGGAGAAAATATTTTGAAAATGCAGACATTAAGCATTGTCTTGAGAAGATAAGTCTTAACGATGGTTCAGAAATTAGCTTTGCCAAGTTCTGGTATTTAATACTATTTCTATATGATTACAGCAGGTTGCAATGTTTTGCCCCGTGCCAGCATCTGTCCAGATTGCCAAAGGAGGAACTCGAAGATTTTGTTAAGTTTGCCGACATGGTTGCTGACCATGAAGTGACAATTTCTTTAGATATAGACGGCAAGTCAGCTCTTCGCCTTGAGAATAAATCCAGTATAAATTATTTAATGTCATGTTGCCGCGAATTGCCCGAATGGCTTATAAATTACAACTACTTGAGCAGTTTAAGCAAAAAGCAGAACACTAATGCTGAGTGGGGATATTATTTCTGCGAGCTGCTTCATGAGTTTTTCGATTTAGTGGGTGTCAAGCGCCATCCTTTAGCAAAATGGTCAGACAATGAAAAGCGTCTTTTGTGTCATATTCTCTATTTGACTGGTATTTGTACGAATAAGAACATCTTGAACTATGAGCTTACAGACTTCAGTACTCTCAAGACTTTTATCAAGCCTAAGAAAATCCCGACAATAAGAACAACCAACAGATTATACTGATGCGTGAGGGGGTAGCAGATTTTTGCTACCCTTTTTTTTGTTTGTTTTTCCTTCTATTTTTCTTCAAAGCAAATTACTTTTGCAGCAACAATTCAAAAAAACATACCACTATGAAGAAGAAAATTTTATCAGCAGCTTTCTGCTTATTAGCAACAACTGCAATGGGTCAAATCAATCTTGTTTCTTATCATTCTGTTCCAAGACAAATGAACTACACGCCGCTGCCACAGTTTGGAAGCAATCCTTTCCAGATGCATATTTCAACTCCAAGAGTAAATACGAATACTCAGCCAGAGACAAGGCAGCCAGAGCAGAGTTTCCCAGTTATTCATGCTTATTATGTAGATTCAAGACACCACCTGAAGCATATCAAAATAAAGGTGAACCAAGTCTCAATTTGTTCTTTTCCAGCAGTGTTTTTAAGAGGAGTCTACGAACCTGATGTAAATATGTGGTTCGACTGTAATACTATGGCAGCAAAGGTTATTGCATCGCTGGATGGCGAATATATGGAAGACAATTTCGAGTGGAAGGCGGAGCATTACAAATATGGAACAATATATTTTAATTACTAAGTTTTGTTTCTGACAATACACGCATCTATTTAGTTTAATCCATAATTTCATACAATTTTAAAGGTAATTCATACAAAATCTTACAATTTCTTTTCTTTGTTAAGACTATTTTGTATAACTTTGCGTTTGTTCTGATTCAGGCTTGTTTTTTATATCAAGTCTATTAAAGAATAAATACATATTGAAAGGCGTTTTCTGTGAAATTTGTTTTGTAACATTGAGAGTCCTACAATCTTCAATAAAAAACAAAAGTAAAGAGAACGCCAACTTTTTTCAATAAAAAGGATAGCGAATAATAGTTCGGCAAATAAAAAAGCTCTCTTTAAATAAGTATTAAGCAGGTTTTGTTGAAGAATGTAGTCTTAAATAGCCATATCTCAGAGAGGGTAGGTGCTTTGGCAGCCGAATAGTTTGTAGCATTCCTGCCATGTCTCATTGGAACTAAAGTAAAACTCAATAAACTTAAATTCTCAAATACTATATATGAAAAAATATTCCTCAGAGCGTGTACTGGTGGTGGTGATGGTTGTGATTGTCGTCTTGCTAATTAGTTTCTGCGATAGCAGTTTTTGTTTCACGGAAGTGAAGATAAACTTAAAAAAGAAAGCCGTTAATACGGTTCATAGTTATGATAGTGTAGTGTGTAGTTATGACGATGAAAAGTCACTCAATAAAATCCGCTTTGACTATCTTAGTAATTTCGACTACGGCGACAATGAATATATACGCGCGCTGCGCTGGTATATTGACAATTTCAAGAGCGGAAAGGTTAAAGACGAGATACTTCAAGCCTACAAGAAAGATGTAGGCGGAAAGTTCGTAGTCTTCGATGCTTATGAGTTTGACCATGGAGGCTTGATTATATATTTTTTCTTTGCTAATAAGCCAGAGAATGTCTTTGTTGCATGGGTTTATAGCGATGTCGACATAGAGAAAAAGACAGTTACTTCTTACTATGTGATGGCTATTGAGAGGGATGAAAATTTAAAAATACCAAAAGATGTTTTTGATGAAAAATTAATTAATTTAGAACTTAAATTCTGGTAAGATAAATATTATATGGATGATTTATTTATGATTGATTATGTTTTTCTATTATTTGCAATTATTGCTATTCTAAGATATGTTGCTAATCATTTAGGAATGAATATTTTGTTTAGTGAAGACTATGAAGTTAACAGATACTTCGATAACTATATTAAATCGGTAGAAAAAAAGGAAAATAACAGTAAAGAACCTGAAGATATGAATAGGAACACACGTGAGCAGTTTCTCAAAACGCTGACAAACATTGGTTGCAATTACGAAACATTGGAAGATAGCAGGATAGTCTTTGCCTATCAAGGCTGGAATTTTCTTGTCTCTGCATCAGACTCGAGTGTGTATGTATGGATTTATGATATAGCCTGGAAGCAGGTCAACCTATATGATGTAGAAGAGATGTCGAGAATGAAGAGGGCGGTGAATAAGTCGAACATGGATAACATCATTACATCAATATATACTATTGACGGGACCGAAAATGTTGCCAATGTGCATTGCCAATATGCTATGTTGTTTCTACCAGAAATACCAGATATAGGAAATTATCTGAAGTCTATTCTAAATACTTTCTTCACAGTCCATCACACTATAGACAGCATTATGTCTGTAATGAAAGAGAAAGAAGCAAAATGATGCAGTCAACATTAGTCTTTAGTCGTGCATAACTATGGACTATGCACAAAAATCGCTTGTCAACTCGTTTACTTTCAATCTGAAAGCAACTTTTTTATTTCATCTCTTTTGAGAAGGAAAACTTGCTGTTTTCAGAGGCGAGTTGGGTAAAAAATTGATTAACTAAACCCGCAAATAACTTAAAAATTCTGGACTGAGAAAAAAGAAGTTGCAAAATATGCGAGTATTTTGCGGTTTCTCGCTGTTTTTAGTAAATTGTTCAATATCAAGACATTATACGTTTCGCTTCACAATTCATAAGTGTTAAAAAAGTCAAAGGGCATCTTTCGCAGTGTGAAAGGGCACCTTTGACACTGCAATATGCCACATATCGCAGTGCGATATGCCACGTTTCGCATCGCGAAAGGACACCTTTCACTTTTTCGCTTCTCATGCTTGTTCACATAGTTTAAGCAGATTGATTAACAATTAAACGCTTTTTTGCTTTTCGCCTCGTGCCAAGCATAAAATCTTTCTCCAGAATGGGAATTCGGTTTGTCAAGATTTTTTACTTTTTTCGTCATAAAATCGGGCTGTTTTTTTTAGTTACGATTTATAAGTATTTTTTGTTTTGTAAGTTTTTCAGTCTTATAAAAATGGAAATAGGCTTATAAGTCTTTTGCCTTATAAGCCTATCCCGCAATTAATACATGCTTGTCTTGCTGATGCCAACTAAAAATCTATACGCAAGTATAGCCGCCGTCTACAGGCAGGGCTATGCCGTTCACATAACTGCTGGCAGGCGAAGCAAGGAAGATGGCAGCCGTGTCAAGTTCGCCCTCGTTGCCGTAGCGCTGACTTGGAATAGCCGTCTTAGCATAGTTAGCAAACCACTCAGTCTCAAGAGTGTCCTTTGTCAGCGGAGTCCAGAAATAGCCAGGACATATTGCGTTGACCGTTATGCCATGCTTGCCCCATTCGGCAGCCAGTCCGCGAGTCATGTTCACAACGCCGCCCTTAGCAGCATGATAAGGGGTGCAAGGAGCAATAGAGTTTCCTACAAGTCCATACATAGAGGCTATGTTGATAATTCTGCCATACTTGTTTGGAATCATCGACAATTTGGCAACAGCTCGTGCAACGCGGAACGAACCGAAAAGGTCAATATTCAGCTCGTTGCCAAACTGCTCGTCGGTTATTTCTTCAGCAGGTGCAACAGCACCAGTACCAGCATTGTTTATCAGGATGTCGATGCGCTTGAAATGCTCCAGAGCCTTCTTCACAGTTTCTTCAACCATATCGGTGTCGGTAATGTCGCAGCGCAGCGGCAGGGCATCCACCCCATATTTCTCCTTCAGCATGCTTGCCACTTCTTTCAGTTTGTCTTCGCGTCGTGCTATAGCCACAATGTTGCAGCCCTGATTAGCCAGCGCACAAGCCATCTGAACGCCCAGTCCTGTAGAGCAGCCCGTGATGAGAGCCACTTGTCCTTTCAAATCAAAATACTTCTTTTCCATTTTTCATATTTGGTTTTATATGTTAGTTATTTAAGTGCCATGAGCTTCACGACTCGTCAACTCGTCAATTTCCCAACATTCATTAATCATTAATCCCGCATAGCCATGCACTAATGTCGCTCGTCAACTCGTCATAAAATTATAATCGCCACAAATATACAAATTATACGCGAAAACATCTTCCATTTTAGAATTAAAATATCATAAATCAAGTGCAGAATATCCCATTCAACAGTCTTTATGTTATCCGCCATAAAAAAATCGGCAACACCCAGCCGTGCCACCGATTATTTCTTTTTTTATAGATTTATCTAAGTTTCACAAGTCCTCAACTTGTCAGGTTGTAAGGTTATGAGGTGAGATTAGCATATTCTGATAAAGAATGTCGTATAATTACCATATATCGCTTGAAGCGCAGTGACTTGAACAACTTTTGAAACCGTGCATTTATTCCATTGGTTTTATCATTGATTCGATAAAAGTAATTTCTCCGTCTGTCAGTCCATATTTTGCATATAGTTGTTTATCTATCTCTGCTATACTTTCTGACCAATTTATGTCGCTATCATCTTTGAAGTTTTGAAGTGGTACGAAACTATATGTGTCTTTTGTCATATTTTTCAGTTTTCTAGTTCCAACCATAAACCTAAAAAATTTGGTTTTTGTATAAGATATCACATTTGATGCCTGCTCCTTTGTTTCAAATGGGGCTATTACTAAAAATGTTTCTGTGCAAATTGTATTTGGGTATCCTAATTCAGCTTTACCAATAATCTTTGCTGGGATGGGATTGCCTAATTGCCCCGCAGCACCATCTGCTTTTGATATAAATACTTTCCATTTATCTATTATTGTTTTGTTTTTATTTACTTCATAAGTGTTTTTAAGTGCTTTTACACATCTTTCTCTGTTAAATCTGCCAACTATTTTCAATTTTGTAGAGATATTTTCGGTCTCTATATAGTTATCTTCATCAAAAATTCCGAATGGATTTCTTGGAAATACTAATTTAGAGAATGATTCTTCTGTATTTTTTAAGATTTTATTTAAAATCTTTACAGCATTTGTATTTCTAATGAAAACATCAGAATAGTCTTCTAATAAGTATCGTAAAGAATTTGTAATTTTATTATCTTCAGAATGTGTGAATATCTGACATTTTGAATTACTATTTTTTTCCCATAGGAAGTAGCAAACCCCTCCTTCTATTTGTACATTAGTAAAACATGATGAAGAATCCATATAGTCATGTAAGATTCTAATACATTTGTCATTTATCATTTCTGTTCTGAATTCATCTAATCCTTTTCCGCCTGTCATCCAGCGAGAAGGCATTATTATAGATATGTATTTAGGTCTAATCTTTTTAGAACATTGTACAAACTTTCCATAAATGGCTTTTGAACTAGACCCATTACCACCATCCATTATTTGATAAGGAGGATTACCTACAATAGCATCTAATTTCATATTCTCTTCATTGTTTATTTTCCAGAAATGCTTGCCGTCTTTGAGGGTGTTTACAACGACGGTAGGTTTTTCTGATATATTCTTAATTAAGTCTTTATAATATTGTGCATTTACTCTTGTATTGCGAAAACCTGCAAGGGTGCGCTTCGTAATGCTTTTTGCCATTGGAGTTTTGCAGACAATAAGTATATTTTCCTCTATAGTTGCATCCCACAGACTCATGGCGAATCCATGACTGACATCACCATATTTTTGTTTGGCAGCCTCGATGCGGGCGCGATAGACATTATAGGCAACATAGAGTGGATAGAGTCCGCTTTTAGAATTAATTTCCAAGATGTGGCTCTCTGGTCGGAATATGTCTGCGGTAACTTTGCCCTTATCAACGTAACGAGGTATATGCAACATTTGATTGAAGTCACTATCGTAGAAACAATAGCCTCCCAGACAATCGCTCATGTGCATATTGACTACTCTCCAGGGAGTCAAGACTGTTTCTTTGTCTGGATTTCTGAAAGTGTTGAATATGCTTGCAATGCGCTCTATGCGTTCCTCTATTGTGAACTTGTCGGCTGCGCGAGCCATTTCCCTGATTCGTTTGCCTGCCTCGCGGAATACATCAGGCTCATAATATTTCTTGAATCTCTCAAACTTTTTTTTGTCTACACCTTTAGGCATAAACTCTTCCCATGATTGGTCATCAATGATAGACGAAAAGTTGTCGATGGTAATTTCTTCTTCGCTATTTAGCTCTGCACCGTAGATGAGTAGTGGCATTCTGATAGAGATTCCTCTTAGAATTGATATGGCATCCTTACGCTGATTGTGTTTTTCTTTCAGTTCTTTCAACCTTGCAATCTCCTCTGGAGTGAGGTCTCTCTTTTTCTTCTTCTCCAGCCGTTCTTTTTCCTTATATTCCTCGTTTGTAAATCCTTGTCGGTTAATGTCTATATCGTTGGTCTTAGCCATTGCCTTTGTCTTGCCTATTGTTTTCTTCAGGTCGTTGAAGTCGCTTAGTTCGACATCGGTCAGCTTCAGCAGTTCGTCGTTATAGAGTGCGCCATCTTCAAATCCGCATTGTACAACTTTCTCTATTTGGGCTTTTTTCAGTTGCCCCATCATTCTGTTTACGTCGTAAGGAGTCATCTGAGAGCCTTCAATGGAGATGATAGGGCAGAAGTTTAGAAAATCTCCAAGAATCTTTCTGTCCTCGTCGGTTGCCTTGCCTGCTTTAGCCGAAACCTTAGCAGTTTCTGCCAGTACTCTGAGTGTGCGGTCGGGGGCAAAGTCGAAAGCATAGCATTGTGTTTTCATACGTCCGTGATTTGTGTATGGTGTCTGCACGCGAAATATGGTTTGCATATATTGTGCAGCAGAGGTACTGAACGAACCTGAAAGCATGAATACGCCAGTCCAGGGTTTTATGCTTACGCCTGTCGTTAGTCGTCCGCAACTTAAAGTTATGGTATAAGTTTTTTCTGAATCTGGACCAATGGCGTTATTGACCATTTCCAGAGCATCTTTGCTTTCTTCCTCTTCGTCTCCATTGCCTGCTACGTTGACTATGCTGAAGTTGCAGAATACAGGGTGGCATCTCAGTTTTGAACTGACAGCACGGGCTGCACTGACTCCAGGAAGAACCCACAGTGTGTGACGGAAAATATTTCTGAACCTGTCACAGGAGTAGGGGTAAAGGCTTTCTTTGTCGTCTTTGCAGAGCAGGTTGAGAAATCGGTCTACATCCTTTTCGTGTATTAGAGTGTCGTCGTCGCGTGTTCTGAAGAACTCACGGAAATTGAACGCTTTTTCATCGCCGATGTATTCATTCATCAGAGTTCCTAAATCATATGTGTAGATATTTATTGCAGGCAGAGATTCATAAGGGTTAGGGTCGCCGAAGTGGGTTAAGTCCCATTCCGATTTTGCTCGTTGTTCCATTACGTAGTCCCATGTGAAAATCTCGTCATCAGAATAATCGTCAAGCAGATTGAAAGGTGTGCCTGAAAGTTTGAGTATTTTTGTTTCAGACTTGGTCAGTTCTTTTATTACGCTCTGTCCTAATTCGGTCTGTGTGCCTTCGTGAGCCTCGTCTACTATCAGCAAGTCCCAGTCTGCATTGAATTCTTCAGAGTTCTTCACGTATTTTCCGCCAACTGCGTCAGAGCCTCTCATGTCTTGCATTGATGCAAAATAGACATATTTGTCGCCTTTGGCTGCTAATTGTTCAAGACACTGGAAGGCTTCCCCTTTTTCGCGTGAACCATAGTGAAAGTCTTTTCTGTCGTAAAATATCTTGCCAAAGTCCTCAAACCATCCTTTATCAACAACGGGGCGATGTGTAAGTATGATGGTTCGGCTGAAATTTTCTCGCTTTACTACCTCTAGGGCAGAGAGAGTCTTGCCGAAGCGCATCTTGGCATTCCATAGCATTTGTTTGCTTCTTCTGAATTGCTTTATGGTTTTCTCAATTGCTTCTTTCTGTTCAGGACGGAATAATATTGGTGTATTCTCACTGCTGATGTCGCTTGCGTTCAGGCTTGTCATTCCGTTCTTCACCGCTTTTATTGCTTTCTTGGCTGTTTCGAGGTCGCAGCAAAACCACTCGTTGGCTCCTTTCACAGCATCGAAAATTTTCTTTTTTATGCCAGATCGCTCAAGCACGGAATGTACTTGCTTGTCGTTGAACGAGCAGATTTTCCCATTTTTAATATATATAGTAAGTTCTGTATATAATAATTGGTAGGGTATTCCCGCTGTCTTAGTGTACTGGTCGATCCGCCTGCATGCGGCTTTCTGTAGCAGTTTGTTGTTAGGTTCAAGCAATTCGCCTGTATCTTCTTCAAGTGTTGTCTCGCCAATTTTCAGACAGTCTTTGTGCCATTCGTCTTGAATTGCAAAAATGTAAATTAGTTTTGGTTTAAGTGACGATTCAAATGTTGCCATAGTTTTATCTTTTGATAAGGTCTATATATCTGATTTTCCTATTATTCTCTCCTGTTTCAGTGTCTTTAACTCCCCAGTCGCGTATGAGGCAATAAATGCCGTTATGCTTCCTGATGTCTTCTTGTAGGCATCCTGTGCAATTCACGATTTGTTCTTCCTCGCCAAAGAGAGTCATAACTTTCTCTTTCATTCCGTTTCGGCATGAGTCTGGAACAACGCCTTTGAGTCCGTCCATCTGCCAGATGTTCCAAGAAATGATGTAGGCTATATAATTGATGGATTTCTCTAATGGTAGTTTACCGAATTTTGCATGATAGTATTCTATGAATGAATAAAGAAGAGCCTCTCTCGCAAGAAGAAGATTGTCGCCCTGCCATTCATAGCCATAGGTGTTCTTATAGGCAGACTGAGCAAAATCCAGCCATTCGCCGCTTGTATTGGTGTTCTCGCTGACGATGCGAAGTTTTCTGTCAAGCATGCCAATGCGGTCGGATATTGGAATGAATTTACCAGTTGTGGTGTCATATCGGCTTGCGAGGTAAGGAGCTTCTCCGCAGGTAATTTCCATGCGAGTTGCTCTCACATAGTCTTTCCACGTCTTGTTTTGGGGGAATTTAATTCTTTCGGTTCGTGTTTTCCAGGTGTGGTTCTTTTTGTCTTCAAAGTTGAAAACGTCTTTATAACCAAACCATGCTTCGTCTATGAGATTATTCTGGGCATTGCATACCCATGAAGGGGTAAAAACTTCAGCCATATCCTTTGAACGGTATGACTGGTTTTCTTTAGATTTGAAAACACGTGGCTGAATCACCATTCCCATGTCTCCAGTGATAAGTTCTGGCATGATAGGGGAATAGTAACCGTATTCACTTCCAAGCGATTCATAATCATGAGTCGCCCAGAAAATGTTTTGACCTGTGGTGTGGTCGTGCAGCAGAGTGTTGAGTACGTCTGCGGATATCGCCAGCAGGTCGTTCTCCCTAATGTCAACACACGGGAGATTGCCATCTTTTTCTGATGGTAACAAGTCTTTTTCTGGCATTTATTTGCGCTTATAGCTTTTGGCAAAAGCACTTATCGGGATTTTGCAGGTTCCCATACAAACCAAACAGACACGAAGAAGCGTGGACCGCCTATCCGTGTCTGAGGTTGTAGGAAAACCTGCTCAAATAGATAAGTGAATCAGTCCACGCTATGAAGCGCAGACATTAGTCATTTATCGTTATTTGAGCTTTGTTTCTAAAACTTCCTACATTTCAGACACTCCGAATAACTGCTAATGCTGTTATTGTTTTTTACCCTCGAAAAGGTCATACCTCTACGCTAAAAGGATATGACTCAACTGCAAAAGTACTCATTTATTTTGATAATAAAAAGGAATCGCTGTTTTTATTTTCATTTTGTCTTTCATTTCTCATCAGTTCACAAATTTGCTGAATTTTAGTCTTATTTCATTGATTACTACGTTTTGGGATTTAAGTATTGTTTGTTTGACATGAAATGATTATTCTGTCAGAACTAATAAGCAAAAGAGGATTTGCCTATCTTGACTCTCCCTCTCTTACTCGTCTTGGTATGGCATCTTACAAGTGTTTCGTTCCACACAATGCCCATTCGCCTATTAAAACTTCCCAAATAATCGTATTCATCGGGGGGACACTCCATTTATTGCTGCAAAGAACTATGATGGAAATCACTCATAAGCTTTATTTATTTTTCGACTTCTTCCCGTAGTTCTTCCTGATAAGTTTCCATGAACTTACCTAAATTCATGAAGGCATAACCGAGCATTTTATATAGACAATTCTTGTACTCAATTATTTCGGTAGCAGTAAATAGAGTGCCTCCGTCTGCAGGCTCAAATGTCGCTTGCCATATTCCACTGAACACCTTGCAATACATTGAAAAAGAGTAAAAGGAGTTTGGAACTTTTTCGAGTGTTTTGAAATATATGGTCATATTATTTGACACTTCTTTCCATATTTCATAACTGTCTTTCTTTTCAATAATGTCCAGATTGTCTAGCGTCTTCTTTCTATACTGCCAATTCTCATTGTCGGTAACAACAGAATACACCTTGTCTATCGGGGCATTCAAAAAACATTGTTTCGTCTTTTTCCTTATACGAGGCAGCAAGATTCCAATTATCGCAATGATGAATGATGCGATAAGCAATCCGAGAAATATGAGCAGTATTGTTTCCATATCATGAAATCATCTTTATTTGATAACGAAAAAGAGCATAAATGCTATATAATAAAATGTTCAACAAATAAAAAAAAATATTATCACATTGCAAGTATACAAATAAATAAACATATATGGAGCATTAGCATGGTTATTTACTGTTAATGCCCCATATTTGGGATGTTGAAAATATTAATAATATTGTTGTCAACACACTGTTAATTCTGCAATTTTTATATCATCATCGGCATATATAATATTAAAACCGTTCTTGGCTAAAAACTATATTTTGCCTTTGCCCATATTTCCGAATTATTTCTGTATATGCCGAATTTCCCATCATTGCCCCCAAACCAATCATAGCCTATCAAGAGTTGGATGTAGTCATTCAGTGCATAAGAGGAGGTAAATCGGCTGAACCAGCCCTTATTGTTAAGGTCGAAATATGTGAAGTTGGATAATTGTAATGTATTATCCAGCAGTTTTTTCGATACATTGAGTGTGAGGAGTGACTGATGACGAGGTTGCTCTATTTGGGAGTCGTAACACAGAATGCTTTCTGAAGAAAACTGCGCCATTACTGTCCATTCATAAGGTGCATACCAATCCATGCCCACGAGATAATTTATGGTATTAAATCCCTTTTGCGGCATAGTTCCTGCCTCGGGTTTGTAGCTGAAATGCTTGTCTATGTTGAATGCTGCTTCACACCGCAGTACAAATTGCCCCAATGGCTTAGAAATATCTCCGCCGAAGAATCCCATGCGGTAATATTGTGGAGAGACTGTCATGTGAGTGCCAGAAGGCCGATAAGCAACTACAGGCATCTTGTTCCATGTATGCAATGCAGCAATGGAAAAATCCACTCCTGGTAATGTGAAGCTGAGTTTGCCTCCATATTCTATGTTGGAAAAGCTGAGTTTAGGATAGCTTCCTTCTTCGCTCCACACAAGGGACTGAGTGGTGTTGTTTGGCAGTATGCTCCATGGATTATCGGCATTTGTTGGCAACTTATACCCCTCGAATGTCGGCACGGCAAGCAGTTCTAATTTCATCTTCTCATTAAAGACAAAGAACCGCAGAGCATTGACTGGCATACGGATGTCATCGTAGTCTTGCGCCAAGAACTCCGTCATATCCATCGGAGAAACTAAGTCGGTGATTCGCACACCGTCTGCAACGCCCCAAATGACCAGTTGTCGACCAAGGCGAAAGCCCCAGTTTTCTTCTCTATGGTCGAGATACGCCTCTCGCAGTTCAAACCCCGTGTGTTCCTTTAACAAGGTGTTATGGGTGGCATTGAACGAGACGAAGAGCGTCGAACCTCCAAAACTTTTTCCTATTTCGCCTCTTACCCGAGTGCGAGAAGACATAAAGTCATTCGGCTTTTCGGATCGGATGGCATGGTAAGTGTCTACAAAACCCTTGAGCTGCCATAGAGAGTCACCTTGCTCTTTCCCGCAAGCGGTGTTTATGTGCAAGAGCAGGAGAAACATCAACGGGAACTTTGCAGAGCGATTAATTGTGTTTATCATCAGAACCTGCCTTTCTCCAAAGTGGTAACATTGAATTTTGACTCATCCATTGGAAGATTATATTTTGGATTCATAAATTCAAGAATCGTCTGATGTCCCGTCTGAACATTGGTCATATGTAGTTTTTTGGCAATCCAAAATCCTTCAACTTTGGTAATGTTGGATAATTCAAGGCGGCGGTGTAATTTCCCCATTTTGTCGTAGTATTCTACCTTGACGGCTATTAGGCAGTCTTGGCGTATGAAAGCAATTTTCTTGGCATAAATCTCGCGTTTGTCCTTGGGTACGGATTCCAGTTTCCAACATTTGTATCCATCTATATTCTCAGTACCTAGCAGTTTGTGTGTGTCTTCATCTACATTGCGACTGCCCATGTCGTCATAGGTAAAGTCACTGCCCATAAAGTAATCCTGCTTGGCAGACGAACCGCTGATACGACGGGTTTTCTTCATGGCTGGCAGGTATAGCCATTTATCATCGTCTTTTCTGGGATTGTCATAATCCCACGTGAGGAAGCCCGTGCCTTTTACATCACTTGGATATTGGAAGAACATGATGCTCTTGCGGTCTTTCTTCCCCACGCCCACGTCGATGGAGTAAGAAAGAAGTTTGCGTACGCGCACTGCTCCGCGCTTATTAATCAGTTTCATCACTAGTTCCGATTGACGTGTATCGCCATCGGGACGATCTTTTACTTTTTGGGCAATCTCTCTGCCCGTTTGTGCCATTGCGGTAGATGAGAATACAATCGTCATTGCTACCATTAAGAATGTTTTCTTCATTGTATTATCATTATTTTGATTGTTTTTATCATTTGGTTTTATAAAAGGTCAATAGACTTAAAACTCCAATTCTAGCCCGACCATCAATTCTTCGGGAACGAAGCGAAATCCGAATCCTTTGGTTCCAATTTTGGGTTCTTCGCCCATAAAGAAGTCATTTCTGTAGCCGACAAAGCCCATTCGCAAACAGAGGCAAAGCCCCTCAGTAAGATCGATGCAGGCTCCTGGACGTATCCCTACCTCGTATCCGTTGAGATGCTCCGTGATGCCACTTTCTTTTACTTTGGAAAAATTGAAGCCTCCCCCTGCATCTAAATAAAGATTGAATGGGCTTCTATGGAAATAATAGTAACGGACAAAAGGTGTAATTTTGAAGGCATTGCCTATGGTCTTCGTTTCTCCTGTCTTCCTGCGTTCATACTCATACCCAAGGAGCATGCCTACTCCCCAGTTGTCATTGAAAAGGTAGCCTATCTCAGGACATATGTCAAGTGTCAGAGTCTTGTCTTTATGGTCAGTCCAAAATGACACAGCTCCTCCAGCAAAGAACCTTCCCTTGTGGTCGTGCCATTTGTCAGATTCGTGTTTGTCCTGTGTGAATGTACTTTGAGCAAATCCACTACTTGTTGTTAGATATGCCAGAAAAGTGAAAAACAGTGATTTTACTAATTTCTTCATCATAATTGGGGTGTTTCTTTTGGGGGTTCTTTTCCGAATAGGTGGAACTTTTGGAACAATATGGGAGTTACGCAGAGGTCGGCAAGCAGTGCCGATACAATACCTGCAACGGAGAGGACTCCCATGTGTATAAAGGAAAGACTCTCGGAAGTAGTATAGACTGCGAAGTTGGTACAGATTACTATACTTGTCAGCACGATAGGTGTTCCGATGGTGCGGAACGAACGGAGAATAGCCTCCCGGTAATTACCGCAACGATTGAACTCCAAATGTCCGTGGTTGAAAAAGTGAATGGTGTCGTCTACTGCCAATCCGAGAATCATCGGCATGATGGTGGCGGTCATCATATCCAATGGATAGCCCAACCATCCCATCAGCCCGCCAACCACCAAAGCTGGGGTGAGATTAGGTATCAAGCCGATGAGTCCTATGCGCACACTGCCGAAGACAAGCATCATCAGAATGCCAATAATCAAGAGGGAAATGGCGAAAGAAACCATCTGTCCGCGAGCCACATACTGCATCATCACAGTAAACTGAGGAATGCTCCCTACAGTAGTGACTGTTGCTTGAGGAAAGAGCTTTGTGGCGTGAGCAATAATATCGTGCAACTCCCGTTCTGTTTCTCCAGAATCGTATGAATTCATCTCGACCATCAGACGAAGGCGCCGATAATCATAATCAATCCAATATTCAGCCTCACTTCCTCCTGCATTTTCATAAAGAAGCAGCAACTGCGCTACCTCATCTGGGTTATGAGGGATCGTATAGTAAGAAGTATCACCGTCATGCAGAGTTTGGTTCAGGTCTTTGAGGATATTTAATACCGTGGTCGTACGTTTTGTCAATTTATAGCCGTTGGCATGTTGTGCCAAGGAGTCTAATCGTACAAGCATTTCGGGAGATTTCGCCAGCCCATTTTCGGACAGATCAATCATTACATCGTATGTATAGACAGACCCCAATTCGCTCTCACCCACTTCCAAGAGATTATTGACATAAGCAATCTTTCGCCCCATGGTTCGTTCTACATCGAAGGCGGTCTCTATCTTGGTAAATTGGTAGATAAGCACGGCTGTGATTACTCCAGCAATGCATAGTATTATATTACCGTGTTTAAGTACGCTGATTCCTATCTTCTCTAATTTTCGGTCCAACCACCGTCCTCCTGTTTCCCGCACTTTGGGATGCGGCTTTCCATCTTTGCCAAAACTGAGGAGTATAGGCATCAATGTCATGGCGATAAAGAACACCATCATCACGCATGAAGAAGTCGCTATACCGATAAATTGCATGGGCTGCATCGGTATGGCAAGGAAGGAAAGCAAGGCGGCAAAAGTGGTGAGTGCGCTGAACAGTACCGGCCACCCCATTTCCCTCACAGTTTCTTCTACAGCTTGTCTTCTCTTCCCATGTATGAGGAACCGTCGCTTGAAATAGGAATACACATGGATGTTGTATGCAATGGAAACTGCAAATGTCAAGAGCATGGGAATCATCATCATGCCACTATCTATAGTCATGCCAACATAGCCTAACATTCCGTATACGATTACAATGGAGCCTATGGCTGTAATAAGTGGCACGACTACTTCCCTAAGGGAGCGCGTTACTAGTAGCAGGATAAGTATGGAGATAAGGGTGGCGATGCCCAGTACGCGAGGCATTTCCTTATTTATCCATTTCATTTTCATGGCGGTAACATAGGGCAGTCCCGTTCCTTTGGGATGGAGCTTTTGGTATTTGTCCTTGGTGATGATGTGTTCCAGTTCGTTGCCTGTCAGTACATCTGGAGCAATGGCATTCTTCCCCTTGTTCCATACAGAATCTTCAGGAAAAGTACGCAGTTTGAGTATAATCCACGAGAGTCTACCGTCTCTTGAAACAAGCCGCTCAGCCACATGGGGCTTCATATAAGCCTTGCGACGTATCTCCTCCAGCTTCGCTGGATCTGACGTGATAGTGTCGGGTACAATCTGTTCGATGGCAATGCCTTCTTCTCCGCCCATCATAAATTCAATGTCAGTGAGCGATGTTATTTTTTCGGCATACGAAAGGCTGTCCATCATCTCGTTTGTGAGTTCACGGATGAGCTCTAGATTCTCTTTTGTAAACGAATTGTCGCACCGGGTCAGCACTGCAGCGAAATTGTCATTACCGAATATAGCCTTGAACTCTTCGGTCTTGACAAGCATCGGGTCATCTTCTAGGAAATAGTCTTCCCATGAAGCGCTCACTTTGAAATACCTTAACCCGGTAAATCCGACAGCAAAGACGAAGATAAGTAAGCTTAGTACCAGCCATCGTCTTCGTACCATCCATTTGCCCCTATGGGCAAACCAGTCGTTAATTCTTTCTATTTTCATATTATTTGTTATTTGTAAGTTGTTTCATTCATTGAGGACGGATAAAAATGATTCGGTCTATGACAATAGTTTAGTAATTGTTGGCTCAAAAAAGAACAAAAATATGTTTTGTTCAAAAACAAAGCGAGCCGCCCTAAGTGGGCGACTCGCTTTATAGAAATCGTTATTGAAACATCCTGTCTCATACATTTGATAGTTAAGATAAGTCTCATAATTTTGTCAGAGAATATTTCGTACTATTACTTTCATTTTTCTTTGTAGTCATCTTTTTGTCAGAAATTTCTATGTAATGGGCGTTTTTCTGATTTTGCATAACACAAGATTCTTCACAAAGGAAAAGTCCGCCTACTCCTTGTACAAGAGTTAATTCTTCATTGTTAATTATGTTAGTGACACTCACAATACTGTTTGTTTTTATTCTATTGGAATAAGAGGAAGTCTTATTTCAAACTTTTTTCTTTTCTCTTTTATGTTCTACATTCATGAGCTTTTCCCACCCTCCTGTGCTAAAGTGGATATACTCACTGATAAAACACTCTATTTCCTTTTTGGAGAGTTCCTCATGCAGCGCCACTTCCTTCATCATATTAATCCACCAAGAGCAAGTGAAATGCATAAAGAAAGGGGAGATGTTGGTATGTAAATCTGGGTAGAGTTTTTTCATTATCTCAAGATATTCCATGCCTGTTGCAGTGCTTTTTTCAACCCACCGCTCCCAATAATCTTTGAGTCTGGAATCTTGTGTATCGAAAAACAGCAACTTAAATTCTTTACGGTAACGAGTTATAATGCCCATCACCTCCAGCATAGATTTACGATGATACTCCTCAGATGTAAAGATTTCAAGGGAAAGACTTTCATTTCGGTTATGGTTGTCCAGCATACCATCCATTGCTTTTAAAAGTGGATTTAGGACAACTGCCAGCAAATCATCTTTACTGTGATAATAATTGTATATATTACTCAGACCAACACCCGATAGTTTGGAAATTTCACGCATGGATACAGCCTTGAATCCTTTTTGGAGAAAGGCTTCCCGAGCTGTTTTTAGCAATAGATTGCGTGTATAATCCTTTGGCATTTGCATTAAGTCAATATACATTGTTTAATTTTAAATACAAAGGTATTAACATTTCCTTGTATAGACAATACTTAAAAATAGTGATTTTCTGCCATAGCAAGAAAACAAATAAATAATGGATTAATATAATAAATCCTTTTCGAGGAACTATAATCCTTGGTATTCCAGGTTATGGAAAATCAAATGGGATAATTGAGCCGTTTATCCGACAACGCAGTGCCAAAGGATTTGCGACGATGGTATATGATTATAATTTCCGACACTAACTTTACATAAGCCTTTGCCGCAATCAGTACATTTTGCGACGGCAGTTTTTTTTCTATGTGTTGATAACAATTCATTATAGTAATAGACTGAAAGATTTTTTATTTAACGCTGAATGTTCCAACAGGAATAGCAGTTGCCGTTATAATGTTCATGAAAAATATACCATACTCGCCTTTCTCTAATTGTAAAGCTGGTGTGTACTGCAAGCAGTACAAAAAGGTAAAGTTTCTTCATAACTATAAAATGTTTTATTTGTGTTTTTTATATTATAATGCAAATATATGTTTTATTATTTTATTTCAGCAAGAATATAAACTACTTATATAAAAATAAGCAATAGTAATGCTAAGTATGGTTGCAATGGTGTTTGGCATGCTTCTTTTCAGTGTGAAAAAACTTTTTATCATGCTTTTATGTTGGTATGGAAATTTATCTTTTGTTCTTTAAGGTCAATAGAGTCATTTCCGAAAATAAATTCTGTTAGGACTAATAAAAAAATAAACCCTGTAAACCGATAGTTTACAGGGTTTATTTTGAAGGGTGCCCGGTGGGACTCGAACCCACGACATTCAGAACCACAATCTGACGCTCTAACCAACTGAACTACGGG
>Ga0256405_10004567_pt1 | contig 25738 bp, 21 predicted proteins | sample RumenRJG_02DNA_FD_189096 | JGI IMG/M metagenome (GOLD analysis project Ga0256405, IMG submission 189096) | Bovine rumen microbial communities from Lethbridge, Alberta, Canada - RJG_02 | ecosystem: Host-associated > Mammals > Digestive system > Stomach > Rumen | place: Canada: Alberta... | reverse complement strand
GAGCATCTCCAAAAAGCACTTTGCCCTGAAGTGGCTCTGTAGTTTATACCCGTAATCTATTTTTGTTGGAACTCATGCAGTACTGTGGGTTTTGTTACCACATTTGCATGTGGGAAGTATTAGTAAATAGAAAAGAGACCGACATCATCCGTCTTATCTCAGCGCGCGTAGCCAACAGTTTTGAAAGGGGGTTATATTATGGCAAACGCTATTGATCAGATCAAAGTCGTCAATCGGCAATTCAGCGATGCAGAACTGGCAGAGCTGGACAAAGCCAGAAAGATGCCCATCACCTATGATGAAGACTGCCCGGAAACAACACCGGAAATGGCAATGCGATTCCGCCGTGTCAACCCGGTACGCAAAGCCATGTCATAGCGAGACAGACCTTAATACAACTTATGGCCGCCTTCCGACCAATGCCATTATATTATCATAATGACATTGCCCGGAAGGCGGTCATTTTATTATCTATTAAACTATAGGTTTTTCAGGTAAAAGCATTGACAGTCCCGAAACGCCGCGCAGGGTTACGCCGGATCGTGCGCAGCGGCAGATGTCACCGCTGTAGCAGTCGCCTCAGGCCCAGCACAAACAGTACCCCGAGGGCGGTTCCAAATGCATTGTGAATCACATCATCGAACTCAAAGAGACCGCGGAAGCTCACCAGCTGGGCCAGTTCAATCAGCATGGAATACCCCGCCGCAAGACCCACGGTCTTCCACCGTGGAGCCAGCAGCCCGATTCTCCACTTCCCTGCCCAGGCCCAGACCAGAACCGCGATCCCAACAGCAAGCAGATAATAAAGCGGCTCAATATCCGCAACACGTAACGCGTAGTCGATCGGTTTACTCCTTCTTCATTTCTTGAAGACAATGCTTCTGTCAGAATCAATTAAACTTCCTGTCTTCCCTGCTTATTTCCGATGGACAGTTTTTTATGTAATATTATCTAGCGGTTAAGACTCATAATATCTTATCAATATTATAACGTAACGGTCGATGACCTATAAAATTATAATGCATATGATCAAACATTCGGATGAAAGCCTCATCCTGGTCCAATTCATATAGGAAATCTGTCGCTATTCCATGATCATGGATCATCTCCAAGAATTCATTCATCGTTTTATAGCATATTTCAAGAATTGGATTTAGTTTTCTAATATCGGTATCACGGGAGCTTTCTCTGGGGAAATAGAGGCCGTTTTCCTCTTTTAAATAGTTTCTCGTAAGATCAAACCAATCTCCGTGAGTATAATGGCATTCCATTCTGTATGTCACGTAAAGCTGTTCCAAATCTACATCTTTTGCCATAGCACGCATGTCTGGCACCCCAGGCACTTTCGTTTTACCATCATAATCTGCGATAACATATGCCTTATGTATTGAATCCAACAGCTTATCCTCATAGGCATCCAGTTCTGGATTAGGTTCTCTTGCTTCTCGGTTAGCGTTAATTACCTTTTCGTATTCAATTTCGCCTTTTATTGTAGCCCTTCTATAATCATCCAGTTTTTCCGGATGGCGAAGATAATACTGCAGTTTAATATTGTCTTCAAGTATAATACGCGAGAAAATAGAGGATAACTCTTCATCCATTAGACCGGCAGCAACAATTCTTCGCTCATTCTGCAGGAAATCATTAATTCTATTAAGCAGTCCAAAGTATACAGCAGTATTTTTATCATATCCACGTTGGGTTTGCTGAGCGTTATCAATTATAAAACAAATGCGTGAAATCGGTAATAGAACAACAGTTTCCCATGCTTTTGTAAAGTCGGCATTCTTCAGACTGCCGTTTACTTCACCTGCAAGCAAGTCATGAATGATACTCTTTAATATAGTTAGCAAATCCATCATCTTTCCATTTGCTCCATATCATAGACCGACGCCAAGATCTTTTTTTACTGAATATTCTGTCGCACCATATGTTCAACTCACATTATCCCAAGATCTTGCAGCAGAGAAACTCTATCTTTGCTCTGACTGATATCCCCAATTACCTTAATTCCTCGCCTGCTGCGGATCGTTTTCCTTATCACTCTGCATCCCTGGTAGATCCAGCAGAAAGGTTTCAGCGCATGATGGCGATGGTATGCAGTCCAATTCGCTTCTCCGGAATTCTGCAAGTATCGGAACAGTCCATTCTCCCTGATTAACATGCTCACGCCCTCTATTGAATTGCTTGCTTTTCTTCCGAAGTTTCCTGAAGAAAATAACAATTCCAATAGTTGATCGCATAGAGTATCATCGGCAACAGCACACCAGGTGATTCGTTCACTCAGGCCGAGATATCGCTGGCACAGGCGAGTCGCTGTAATCGCCAACGTTGCCAAGCCTTTGCTCTCTGCCACCTGCCTGAACTCACGCTGCCAAAACTCATCATCCAGTTCTCTGTTCACATACATCATCCAGTCTATCATCTGCCGCAGCCCTACTCCGGATGCCAAATGGTTACGAAGGTGAGTCAGCAGAACAAGGCCGTTTGCCAAACTCGGCAACATTGGGAACCGACATCCACCCACTTTACCCCATTCGGGATGAGATAAGCCACTCATGATCTCATCCTCGATATCTACATCTGTATAACTGAAATGGTGATGCAGCTCATATTCGACCCCATCTTTTAAAAAGCCAGTATGTCGAGGAGTCCTCTTCCCTATTTGACGATAGCTACTTCCCTGCAACAACTGTGCTGCTTCTTCAAATCGCTCCTGAGGGACAAGGAAATCCACATCGCCCATCATCCTTCGAAATGGCTCCGGATAACACACCGCCGCTGCAGTTCCTTTCAGGATCACCATTGGAACTCCGACCTGCTCAAGCATGTCCACCAACCGTGTCTGCCCATGCAGCACGCGAACAAACTGGGCATGACTCTGCAGAGCATAGTTCTGCCATTGGGATGCATGTTCAGCCGGAACTGCTTTTGCCGCCAAAGAGACTACGGTCTGCGCTTTTGCCTCTACAACGACAGCATCCCAATCAATATCCGTCGGGCATATAGGCTCAATTTCAAAAAGAGAAGCCTTCAGCAATTCTAGTAAGGCAAGCTGGTTATTATTAGGCATACCGTTTCACTTCTCCCTGCAGTATGAACATACAGCTTACATTATTTGATATTCATTCTTCCCATTCAGCGTAATCTTTATTCAGTATGCGCACAATCCAGTCGTCATTGCCAAGCGCTACCTGATTTAAGTTATCACAGGATAGTCATATGCCACTTTCACGTATTTGAATTATTACGTCAATGTTTGCAGCAAATCCTCCACTCCCTTATAGGAAAGGAACCTTACCCCAATTTGATCGCCATAGCTTTAGGCATCGGGCTTTAAGTCTGCCTTACTCTTTCGATCAAAAGGCTGCAATTGTTTTAAGATGTAATAGTTCCGTGCCAAGGTGCATTAATAATCCACAATCCAAAAACGCATATTAATTATCGAGTTCACTCATATTTCCAAGGATGATATTCCTTTCCCTCCAATATATCTGCTATTCTTTCGCATGCGTGCCCATCACCATAGGGGTTTACAGCATGAGACATTTTCATGTATTCATCCTTATTTTCTAACAGCACCTTGAATGTTTTATAAATCACTTCTTCATCCGTTCCAACTATTTTTAAGGTTCCAGCATCTACGCCTTCTGGTCTCTCTGTGGTATCTCTCATAACAAGCACTGGCACTCCATATGATGGACATTCTTCTTGTATTCCTCCTGAATCTGTAAGGCAAAGATATGATCTAGCTTCAAAGTTATGACAATCAAATACTTCAATAGGTTCAATGATATGGATGCTTTCGCATCCGCCCAACTCTTCTTCTGCAGCTTTTCGTACAGCAGGATTCATATGAATCGGATATATCGCCTTGCAGTCCGGATGTTCTTCAAGGACTCGCCGGATAGCCCTGAACATATGGTGCATAGGTGCACCAAGGTTTTCTCGTCTATGAGCTGTAATAAATATTAGTTTATCATTTCCTACCCATTCTAATTCTGGATGAGTATAGTCATCTTTTACCGTGTGTTGCATCGCATCGATAACTGTGTTTCCAGTAACGAAAATAGTATTATCCTTTTTTCCTTCTGCTTTCAAATTATTCGCAGCAAGCTGTGTTGGCGCAAAATTAAATGAACTCACGATTCCAACAGCTTGACGATTAAATTCTTCAGGAAATGGAGAATAAATATTATATGTTCGTAGACCTGCCTCAACATGGCCAACCGGAATCTGTAGATAAAAACACGCTAACGCTGTCACAAAAGTAGTTGAAGTATCCCCATGGACAAGCACAACATCTGGTTTTTCTTTCTCAAGCACTGTTTTAATCTCATTAAGAATACTTATTGATATATCGAACAGAGTCTGTCTGTCCTTCATAATATTAAGATCATAGTCAGGTATAACTCCAAATGTATTTAACACTTGATCCAGCATCTGTCGATGCTGAGCGGTTACACAGACAACGACTTTCATACTATTTCTTCTTTTAAGTTCTATAATAAGTGGGCATATTTTTATTGCCTCTGGTCTGGTCCCGAAAACAAGCATAACTTTTTTCATGCAACAGCTCCCAAATATTTCTGTTGTTAAAACGTCAAATCCTAAAAGTGCATTATTCAAAGTCGCATTTCAATCAATTATCATGAAATAACATGTGTGAAACAAAATAATAATTTGGCATTACAAATTCATGTATAATACTACTGACACAAAAACAATCTTATTTCCCAATTCGTCTTCCAAATCTCCTGAATATAGCTTTAACTTCATCCTTATAAAAAAAGTAATTAGTTATTGTGGCAATAGCTATTGAAATAGAAACTACTAAAAGAGAGATAATAATCCATTCCAGATTATTATTTATTGCCATAGGACTTGAAACATAATAGCCTATGATCATTATTATAATAAATGTAGTTGTATTAATTGCTAATCTTTTTACGAACAACCAGACTGGGCGACCAACTATATTTTTTGAAAGAAAGGATACATAGTATAAAAACCTAAATGTCGTTGCCACAACTGTCCCAATGGCAACACCAATTAAATCGAATTTGATAACAAGAATGATTGAAAGCGTAATATTAAGAAGTGCCTCACCATACGAAGCCATTCTTGTTTGTTTGAATTGTCCGGCAGCAATAACCAGAGAATGATACGGCAATCGGAGACAAAAAAGAACGGAAGATAATAACAGAATTAGCGCAAATGCCGGAACAATATAATTAGTATCGTTAATCCCTCGTGTATATAGTTTTACAAAAGGCACAATCATAATACCTGTAGTAGAAAACAAAATAATCGTCATTATGGATATCAAAGTCTCATAATAAGAAAAAGTATTGTTCAATTGTTCTTTCTCGTCTTTGGCATACAATTCTCCAAAAAGCGCTTCCATTCCGGATGAAAAAGCGGATGTTAAATTTTGAATATTAGAGATAACCATGTTATAAACCGCATAGACTGCGACCATCTTAAGATTCCCAAATATGGTTAAGACAACAACATCTGTATTTGTATGGACGAAAAAAGCGAGATGCTGTCCCAGTCCTGTCCACTTTTGTTCTAATACGTTTTTGTTCTTTTCTGTTGCAATTATGGTGTAACGCTTTTTTACATAGATATTTTGTAAAATTGGTTTAATCGCAAACACAATACTACTCACGAACTTTATTACAATAATAGAGCAATTTGTCTTTACAAGAGTAAAAACTAATACGGTATTAAGTATTACTGCGATTATTGAAAAAATAGCCGAAATGTAGTTTTTCTGATCTGCTTGCAATAACAAGCCATAAGGTAAACCAACAAAGTATTGCAAAAATGTTGAAAAGCTTATTACCCATACAAGTAAAAAACTAGAAAACCAGTCTAATGATTCAACATGTGATATTGTTTTGAATGATAACGAAAGTACTACAACGTAAAGGAAGAACGCCAATCCAACAAAAAAGAAAAACTTTTTTATCTCATTCACGACAGCACTTATTCGCTTGTTATCACCATCAGCCAATGGTTTATATAATGCAGCTCTGGCAACTCCGCCTATCCCCCCCTCTAGTAGAGCAATGTATGATAGGAACTGTGTGATTGATGATGTAGCTCCATATGTCTCTGACCCAAAAGCTCCTAACAATAGCCGAGGAACAATCAACCCGCAGATTACGCTCACAATCTGTAAGGCAAGTGAACTGAAAATATTATATTTTGCTCTTTGTAATCTATTAGCGGCCATATGACCTCCTCAAAAAATGAGCGACCTGTTTCGCATCTATTAGGGCAGAATACATATTACTCTGAAAGGCAGTTAGAACCAGTCGATATTTAAGCGGAAGTCTATTAATATTTACTCGGTCTATAATTGATCGATAATAATCTGTCTCCTTTATCTCACCAAACAAATGGATCTTATTAGCTTTTGTGGTTTGAAAAGATGCAATATTAATTATCTCATCGCAAATTCTTTCAGCGCAAAGAATGAAGTATTTTGATAAACTTTCTTCAGGCAGGACATTCGTGTGTATGATTTGACAAAGAACATATTCTCGAATTTGGAAATTAACAGAATACTTTTCAAATGTGATGGTTTGTGTCAAGCTGTCTTTATTTACTCGGTAGTTATATAGAATATCCGAAATAAACGATACCGATTTACTGTTTTGTATTATTTCAACACTCTGAAGTAAATCTTCACTCATTTGTAAATGGTAATAAGCAGAATAATCTCTACCGTCGAATACTGTTCTTCTTACTGCCTTGCGCCAAATATTATTATACCTATCTGTAAGAAAATACTTTTCAAATAAAGCTTGCTTATCATTTATGGTAACGTCTTGTTCTTCAGTATTAGTATAGATAACGCTTCCATTAAGAATTTGCCTGAGTCCATAGATCACACAATCACAATTATTCTGATCAAAAGTCTTTTTTATAACTGAAAGCGCATTTGTATCAATATAGTCATCAGAATCAAGAAAAATAATGTATTCCCCAATTGCATGTGCCAAGGCACATCGTCTGGAGTATATAAGTCCATGATTATCATTATGAATTACTTTGAACCTATTATCCCTCTTGGAATACTCGTCACAAACTGAGCCGCTGTTATCTGTAGATCCGTCATCTACTATAATAACCTCAAAGTCGTTAAATGTTTGATTATAAATAGATTCGAAACATTCATGCAGATATTGTTCAACATTATATACTGGAATTAATATACTAAAACAAGTCTCCATAATACACCCAACTATTAATAGCCTTAGCCCCGGAAGCTTGATAAATCCAACCATTCACCCACAACATGGTCATACTCTTCAGGAACAAATGGCATAAATCCAGATGCAGGACATAATGTGAATTCAGAGAAATAAACCTGTCCGTCCACTTCAAAAAGATCAATCCTTACAAATGGTACATCTTTTGCCAGCAATTTCGATATCTCAATCATTTCTTCCAAACATTTTGGCTTCGGAATGTTACCCAATCTCATATAGTCGGTTCTATAAAATGGCATTCGTTTCCAATTTGTATCATAGAAATCTATTTTCAAAGAATGATCTGCTGTCAAACCTTGACCACAATATAAGAAACGAGGTTCTCCATTAAAACAATAAAACTTATAATCAATGATACTCTTTTCCAAGTATTTTTCCGCAAATACAAATGGCTTAATATATTTATAGGGATATTCTCTTGTTCCCGGATAAGGATTCCTTGACAGTCTTGAGCTATAATATTTAATAATATGATCTCTGGAGATTGATTTTATATCATCAATAATCATAACGCTTCCCTGGTCATGATTACATTTTAATACAACCTGTTCCGGTAAATTGTCAAAACTGATGTCTTTTGCATTAGCCCATTGGTCTAACGTAGGTACCACATATCTTTCACCAAGTATTTTTGCAATTTTCTTCTTTGCTTCAATTTTGTCAACCCATCCAGTATACTCAGGGTTGTGATCGTGTATTTTAAGCCACTGCAATTTTTCATTGAATGTGGTAGGATTTTCCAAGTTTAGCCGTTTATGCATAGTTGCTTTGTATAGCAGCTTTAGGTATTGCTCATCCGACATCCAGTTAAAAAAGCCATTTGCTCCTAAAGGTGCAATAAGATCATCCTTTTTTTTAATAATTCTAAAAAGAGTACTTATTTTTGACATATTGTCCACCCTAACTAAAAAATTTTTCACCCAATGTTCAACTCATTAAATATACTGCTAAATCTTCTATGCCATGTATGGTCATGTTCCGCTCTTTTCCTTGCAGCTTCTTTCATCTTTAACCGCAGTCCTTTATTATCTTCTCGTAAATAGAATCTCGCCTTGTCTATCATTTCTTCTTTACTATGACATAGGATTATTTCTTTATCTGGCTCAAAGTACATTGCTAATTCATCAATATATGTTGTAAACTCAAGTCCTCCAGACATGGGTATTTCAAAGTTCCTTAAATTCACAATTGGCACTGGTTTTTTCAAGACTCCAGTACTATTAGCTTCTGTAAATGCTAAGACAATTGCGTAACTAGAATTCACCATTCCAATTTCTTCCAAAGGAACCGGTTCTTTCATTTCAAGACTAGCACTATTAAGATCAAGTTCGTGCCTTCCTAATTTGTCTAGAACAATCCCAAGCAAGAGTCTTCTTCCAATTGGGAATTTTAGATAATTACTTATTGCCGAATAATAACTTCGTGACGTTCCCCGGAACCGCTTATTACTTGTATCCGATATCTTAGAGTAAACCGATAATGGTATTTTATTATCGAGAAACATATTGAGTCTTTCCACTCTGCTTCCATGTGGTGTCCCGATAAATGCGAGTCTCATTATTTCCTCTGTTGGAACAATCGGTTTTAGAAGTGATGGATTTGCTGCATACGGAAGAAAAATGGTTTTTGCGCCCCATTTTTTAAATAAATATTCCGTTTCCTTGGATGTTATCCATACGAGATCATAATATTTTGCAATATCCTTTTGATTATATGGGACTGTGAGATTATCAGGGCAAAAACACAAAGAAGCTACATTATGGTGTTTCATTAATTGCAAAGTATCAATATATAGTTTATCAATACTATAACTTGACATGAATAATTGATACTTTCCTGTCTTGATTTTTTTAATTATTTCATTATTTGCTTCCTCTATAGATGAATATAATAATGGATTAATTATTTCAAATTGAATATTATGTTCTTGTAATTCGTTGAAAATATGATACTTTTGCCATTGAAACATATATGTATCATAATTGGGGTAGTAGTATAGGATGTTCATTCTATTGCTCCATAAAGATTTGAAATCATTGTATTTCTTTTCTATCATAGTAATACGCTATTTTATTACTGTTAACTTCAATTCATTATCTCTATCGCTATTTGCGGTGCAAAAAGGAGAATGTTACTCTTCTTCCCCAAACAATGTATTTCCTCTTAAGAGCGCGTACGCAACTCCAACACATAGAGTTAAGTTAATTTCGTAAAAAACCACAGTTCCAACTCCCAGCACTAGAATCATTAATATTGATAGAATAGCAATCATTGAAAGCGAGCGTTCAACGCTCCCTTTTTCCATTAATCTAATATTTCTAGTTCCCTTATAGAGCATACCATAATACTGCACAAAGAACAGTATACATCCCATTATTCCCGTATTTGCAATTAATTCGCCGTAAGTTGAATGACTGTACATTCCGATTTGTGCTGCAAATCCTCCCCAACCAGTACCAAACAAAGGGTGTTCTCTAAAAATTCTATATGCCTGGGCGTAATAGAAAACTCGCATCCTATCACCCTGATACCCAATATTTCTAAACCTTTCACCCATGTTCGTTTGGTCAATTCCATACTTTATATAATATAGAACCGCTGCAATTCCCACAATTGCAACAATAAACCTACGAATATGAGATTTAGAGGAACCAGCATTTTTAGGCATAACCACAAAAACCATGTAAAATACCAGCAAAAGAACAATTGCAATAAATGATTTTCTTGTACCAGTCAATAATACTGCAGAACACATAAACACTATAGCTGCTATATCGAAATATAGGATTAATTCTTTTTTTCTGAGTGTGATATCGTATAGTGTTAGCACTATTGAAATGGTAATTGAAGCAGCAACTATATTCTCGTTTATTCCTTCAGATGCAGAAATTCGCATACTTTCTGAGGTTATGACGCCTTGAAAAAAAAGCATGTAGCTTAAAACTAATCCAGCAATAATAGTAGAATAGCGAATCATCTTAAATCCATTTCTCAATCGCATGCAATTAATTATTGCCAGGAAAAAAAGAAATGCTTTGATTACGTTCGTAATATATGTAGTACAAATCGCTAAATTACTCGTAAGTAACAAACTTATGACTGATGTAAAAAGAATAAACACCACATACGAACCGCCCATATTCAATGACCGCAGTTGAATTAGTACTGCTAACAATGCAATTATAGTAAATAAGGACAAGATGCTTCCTGCCTGGAACAATAGTTGTAATGCAAGAGCATAGAGAATAACTATTGATATAGATATACCAGCAAGCAATTCCCATGGTCTTACCAGTATTCTAAGCCTCATAGTTTTCGCCACACTTTTCAAAAAATTCCATTATGGTCTTTGCCCTGTTCTCAATGGTTAGTGTGCTTGCCTTTCTTAGCGCACCTTTTGCCAATCGAATTCGCATTTCTAGATTATCTTTTAATAATCGAATCGCATCATATATCTCATCTGGATCCTGCTCATTTATTCTTATTGAACAACTCTCATCTAATATCTCATCATTAAATGACTTATTTGATGAAATCACAGGCAACCCGCATGCTAATGCCTCAATAATTGCATTGCAACAGCCTTCTGCCTCAGTCGGGAGAACAAATACATCTGCACAATTGAGGTATTTTACTATTCTGTTATGTGGAATTGGCCCAACAAACAATCTATTCTTTTCAGTTGGCATAATATCGCCTTTGCCAATAAAAATAGAATAAACATCATCAAATCGATTTAAAGCATCATTGAGTTGCTTCAATCCTTTTCTTTTTATAAAGCCACCAACAAACGCAATAACAAAGACATCCTTTGGGACGCCTAATTCTTGTCTTGTTAATTGTTTGTCTAATTTGTAAAACTCATCCATTCTATACCCGTTTACGGCAATACACGTCTTTGAAATATCTGTTAATCCATTATCCACACTCTCTTTTCTATTTTTTCCTGATGCACATATAACCCCAGTTATTCTATTTAATAACGCCAGCTTCTTTTGATATTCAAATACGCGTATTTCGCACTCACTTGCTTGGACAAAAACTGGAGTTTTTTCTTTTAGAAACGCACTGGCAGTTTTTAATCCAACATGCCAAAAATAACAATAAAAAGCATCTATTGTTCCAATTCTCTTCGTTGCCCATTTAATGGCTCTACGCCAAAAGAAATCACTTATTTCAAGCAGCACTCTGTTAGTAGTATTAGAAAAAGATACTATATATGGACGGTAAACAACTATTTTTTTTTCGTGATCACAATCCTCACTAATACATGGTTTTAACGCAGAATGACCAACTATAACTTTTGTAAGGCTTTGTGGGGCAATAATACTTATTTCATTTCCAATATTAGATAATGAGCTCGCCAGTTGTTGAACAAAAGGAAACGACGGATCATCTTTTGTTGGATATGATTCAGAAACGATACATATTCTTTTTAATTCCATAATAGTGATTATCCTTTTGTATTCAATACTTTATCAAGAACTCTCAATCCCTGGTTATACTCTTCTATAACAGTGTTAATAAAATCATCACATCGGTTTGAAAAAGTCAACATACTTAACTGCGATATATATTGATAAATTGTAGTAATAAAATCATCCGTATCAATATCGATAGGAACACCGATCCCGTATTTTAACAGACAAGAACCCATGTATGAGCCTTTTGTACATATCTGCGGGATATAGAATATTGGTCCATCGTAAAACTTATTTGAAACAGCATTTTTGGTTATTTCATCATAATCCTGTGCATTTTGAATCAGATCTGTTTCCATAGCAAATCCTATGCGTTCTTCTGGTTTGTACTCTCCATGAAAGAACACGTTATTTACACCGTTCTCTTTACAGTAACGCTGTATGGTCTCTGCTTCGCCTTGGACACGGCCATGAAAATGAAACTCAAATCTAGGATCATTTCTAATCTGCTTTATTATCTTTATATTAGTATCAGCGTATCGTATAAGCCCCCAATATCTGATCCTAATAGGATGTAATGACAACTCATGCATCTTAGGCCGATTGTGAATTGTCGACATCATAATATTGTGAGAAGTATAGATTTTATCAGCATCCGGCAAATATACTCTAAATGCATTAGAACTCACAAAACAACAACTTGCTGCATTTACCAGTTTCCAGATTATTATTTTGTAAATACTATTATTTTCAAATGTATAATCACGGTAATCAAGAATAAATCTATCCTTATAAAACCGTAATAAATAATCTGAAATCAGTACTGCAGGCAAAGTGTGTAAAACTATTATTCTATCATACCTTCCTTGTTTAATTACCTTTAAAGCCTTTTGTCTATAAGACAAAAATGCTGGAATCTTCTTTATTTTTTTTTCTGAATCAAGCAGATTTCTCTTAAACTCTATTCTCTTTATGTGGGGTTCCAATTCCAAATCAGGGCTATCATCTCTATTCCAGTAGAAAACAGTGATATCGTTTTTCTCAGCATCAATAGCATTCAAGTAAAAGCTCAAATAAGGCATGTATTTTATTTTTGTAAATCCTATAATAAGAAGCTTCATACTTGTCACCTTTTTGTATATAACTCATTAAACAAATCTATATACTTTTTCATATTAGTTGAGCGAGAATACAACTGCTTTCCATAATCAAACCCATTTCTCCCTCTCTCAATGATCTCCTTCTTATTATTATGGAGATACACTATTGCGTTGGCAACTTGTTTCGCTTCATCTGTACCATATGCATATCCTATCCGATTGCTATTTATCATGCTATTATAGAACGATCCTTTATCAGAAGTTGTGATAATTGGACGTTTGCATGCCATAAGCAATCCCGCTTTACTAGGTACGGAGTTACCAATTATCCCTTTTTTTAATGGAATAAAGCAAACTGAGCATGCACTATATACATCCGAAACCATCTCTTGAGGTTCTAAAGGGAGGAACACTATGTTGCTAAGCCCCTCTTTCTTTGACTCGGTTATAAATGCTTCTTTCTGGCTTCCTTCGCCAATCATCTGAATTACTATATCCGTATATGGCATTAACAGTTTAGCTACCTGCAAAACCATTTTATAGTCAAACACATATCCCATCGTTCCTGCGTACTGTACATAGAACTTGTCACTGGTCATCTGGTACTTTTTGACAAACATGTTGTCTTCCCAACTGACTTCATGAACAGAAGAATCGTCAAACCAGTTGACAATTACTCGGATTTTCTCTTGAGGTACTCCTTGTTCCATAAGTTTAGTTTTCATATCCTCAGATATTACAACCATTATGTCAGAATTCTTGTATGCATTCTTTTGCAAAGAATAGAAGAACTGCTGCATCAATTTGTTTGGCATTACGCCACTTGCAATACTACTGCCCGGAAACATGTCCTGGATATTATAGATAATTGGCTTTTTCTTATCTAAAGCTCTCACGGCTTTTATATTATATAAGACTGTTGGGGAGGATTGGATAAATACAATATCACATTCCCCGATTACTCGACTGATTAACTGTTTCGCTTTCCTAGCATATGTTATTCCATCAACATACCGTTTCACGAAGTTGTTCTTTGGTGTGTTTGGTAAACTTACTAATTGACAATGAAATGCTTTATGAGAAGCAAACTCTTCTGGGATATGCTTTTCAACCCCATTCAAAGCCAGTCCAACATATTCAATAGAAACCCCGTTATCCAAGAGGTCTTTGATCATCGTTGACATCAAATGAAATGACGGATTAGGTTTCTGATAAAAATCCACTGATGCAAAATAAAGTATCCTCATCTTTTCTCTCCCGGAGCAAATCTATACTCGTTCATTCTGCGACCTTCTGCGGTTACAAACTCTCGTTCCAGCATAAAACCGTTCTTAACGTAGAACTTATTTACGCCATCATTACCATCAGCGTCTGTTTCAAGGTTGATATAGGCATACTTATTGAAATCCACAATTCCCTTTAGATAGTCTATTAACGCAGATCCTACACCCCTGCTCTCGATATCAGGATCTACGCAGATAGAAGCCAATTCTACATACCTTTCATTTTTAACAACACTCTCACTTTTTTTAAAGGCCCCAAGGAGGCGCTTTATAAAAGAGGGATGACGGATAGCCGCACCAATAGAGCAGATTGCAAATCTCATGAGATGATTCTTTATGAGGCCCTTGTAAAACCGTGGATAGTCATTTGAATACGCTATGAAACCTACCAAGTGTCCTTTCTCTTCAGCCACAATGATTCCAGAATTTTGATCTTCCATATACCCCGTATACAGCGTCCTAAGAAAAGGATTACCTAGCTGTGTCAAGAAGAACGACGGAAAAGCCTTTTTATGCAGTTCGGCTATCGTTTTTATATATTCATGGCTTGCTGTTTCAAGTTCACGAATTTCTGCCATTTACTCATATTCCTTTCCGAGTACAGCAAATACGGTCCGGAACATTGTGAGAATCTCTCGTAAAAAACTGAATCGCTCTATGGAATTCAGGTTCCATTTCATTTTTGCTGGTAATACCTGTTCGATATAGACCTTATCCACATCTTCTGCGGCATCAAGTAGCTTTGCCTCATCCTTATAACGAATACTTGCCTCGCTCGTTATCCCCGCCGGCATTAGAAGTGTCGCATTATACTCTGGCTTATACTTCTCAACGTATTTTACAGCCTCAGGCCTGGTCCCCACAAAGCTCATATCACCACTCAGAACATCCAATAACTGCGGCAGTTCATCAAGTCTGAATCCCCTAAGTAGTTTCCCTATTTTAGTGATCCGAGGGTCTTCACCTACTGTCACAGCTGTACCAATCTTATCTGCATTAATAACCATTGTACGAAATTTATGTATTCTAAAGTGCTTTCCATATGTGGTCACTCGCTCCTGACGGTACAGTACTGGACCAGGATCTTCTTTCTTAATCGCAATCGCTATCACAGCCATTGGTATGGTTAGAATAATGAGAAGAGCAAGAGCTACCACAAAGTCAAAACACCTTTTAAGCACTAACTGTCCTCTTTTTCTACTTAAAACAGCCCAATAAGGCTTAACCTCTGGGGTTCTCATAAAAGCAGGTAAGTCATCCCATTTTTTTATCACAACTCATTTATCCTCTCGAAAAATGGCGGGACGGGCTGCAATGCTCCCTTCCCATCCAGGATATAAACTGATAAGTACTTCCATTTTTGATGATTCTTGTAACTCAAAATCAAGTCGATCTATAGCGCCGATCTCGTGACCAACCATTACATATTTGTCTTGATCATAATCAAAAACTGCTAATTCTAATCCTACTGTGTTTTTCTGAATCCCCGATAGACCTTCCATATAGTACAGACCAGGAGTTAATGAAAATCGTGCAATCTGGATCCAAGCTCTATTCGCAGACTCACCTTCTATTAGAATGCTTCCATCATGGTTATAAATTACGCTCACATCTGTTTGACCTATATATCGGGGAGCAGCACTAAGAACCAAAAGGTTCTTTGTATTTTCTTTATCATTTAGAGCAGCCAGCCGCTTCATTTCTTGATTTTTGAAACCTTGGTATCCTAGAGGAAACGCTATGAACAGTGCAATCAGGCACAGGAGAGTCCTCAGGCTTTTCTTTTTTTCTCCAAGTTGCTGTCTTAGCCACTTACCGGCCACTGTTCTTTTGACCAGAAATGTACCGATAGCAGTGCCAACTGTGTTATGTAAGAGATCATCGAACTCAAAAGCCCCCAACCAGAAGAGCCATTGACAACACTCAATGAAGAGGGAAAGTAATAAGCCGACAAGGAGACTCTTTTTGACCCCAACTTGCAAGAATAAAGCTGCAATCACGCCTATCGGCATGAACAATAAAATATTTCCAATGTTTTGAAATAATACTGCCCTCCTCCCTTGAATAATTGCGCCATACGACCAAAATGGGGGATAGAAGTGGCGAGTGTCCGTTCCAAGTCTGGAGAACACCGTCAACCACAGAATTGCCGCAATCCCACTTGCTAATAGGGCAATCAGTATAAATGGGATATACTTCTTTAACTTCACATGATTTCCTTTACGACCTCTTTCAAACATTCACACACATATTCCACGTCATCGTCGCTTAATAGCGTATGGAACGGCATTGTGATCAGGTTGTGATAATAGTCATAAGCATTCGGATATTTTTCAATCCCACCGCTCATTTTCTTATAGGCAGTCATCATCGGAAGCGGCTTATAATGAACGTTGGTGGCCACACCGCATTCCGCCATCTTCTCGATGATTTCATTCCGCTGCTCAGCGGTAATACCAGGCACACGGATCAGATAGAGGTGGTTGGAACTGTCCATATTCTTCGTATGATGCACCATGTTACTGATCCCAAGTTCAGCACAAGTGGCATCGTACTTTTTCATTATTTCTGCCCTGCGCTCCAATAAACCAAGATATCGGTCCAACTGACGCAGACCAATGGCCGCCATAATGTCCGTCATGTTGCACTTGTACCATGGCCCAATGATGTCATATTCCCATGCACCGATCTTTGTCTTCGCCAGAGCATCCTTATTCTGGCCATGGAGAGAAAGAAGCTGGTACATGTGATAGATTTCTTTGTTGTCGATGCCTTCAATCGGCAGCCATGTACTCGCCCCGCCTTCAGCGGTTGTAAAGTTCTTCACCGCATGGAAAGAGAAATCTGTAAAATCAGCTATTGCACCACAGTATTTTCGTTCGCCGCGGAAATTGCGGGAAGCCCCCAAGCTGTGCGCGCAGTCTGCAACCACGGCCACGCGGCCGATGGCGTGCTGAATCCGTGATGAAAGATCGCCTAAGGGTGTTCCGTCGCTCACCGACGGGGTAAAGAGTTTTTTCTTTCTCTCCACAATCTCAAAGATCCGATCATAGTCACAGACAATACCGCCCAGATCCACGGTGACGATTGCTTTGGTCTTATCCGTAATTGCTGCTTCCAATGCATCGTAGTCCATCTCCGGCATGTGCGTAACGGGATCTCCGTCTTTCTGGATGTCTACAAATTTCACCGTCGCTTCACAGTGAATGGCAGCACTGGCACTTGCCGTGTATGTATAGGCAGGAACAATAACCTCGTCACCTTCATGGACTCCTAAGATACGAAGATTCAATTCCTCCGCTGCTGTCGCAGAGTTCAGACACACAACTCTATGGCTGTATTTTTGAATTGCTTGCTTTGTTGTGCAATCAACATCCGTTTTTCCTGTTTCAATGTAGGCTGCCAGACGGCACTCCAACAGTTTCGTCCGAGGGCCGGTCGTAATCCAACCGGAGCGAAGCGCCTCAGCCGCCTCGGCGATTTCCAGTTCCGTAATATCAGGCGGACTAAAGCTAATCGTTCTTTTGGGTATCTCTTTCATATCAGGTATCTCCCCAACTATCATAAAGTGTCATCATTTTCGAATGTTAAAAAACCAGAAAAGACGGAAAAGCTTTCGCCAATGTGAAAGCCTGTTCCGTCTGTTATTCCGTAGTGTCTTAAAAGAAACTGGGCTCCTCGCCAAACTGCTTCTTGTACTCTTCTGCCCATTCCGGGTCGACATCGGTAACAGCCTTGAATTGCTGCTCACTGACTGGCTCATTTTTGCTTGTTGAGTCGAACATTCGTTCCTTCAGCTCAACATTTCGCACTTTGCAGCAAGCTGCAATTCGCCCCCTACTATTATTGGTCAGATCCGGCTCGGCGAGAAACACACATCTGATCCCGTTGTTCTCTATCAGTGCTTCAAGTGTTTCCAGACCATAAACCGGCGTACCGTCGATCATGAGACCGACATGTTCGTTCTCGGTATCGACGATAGCGCTCACCTCATAGTTCATGCCGGATTGGAGCATTTTCACCGTCTGCTGCCCCAGTTCGCCCGCGCCGATCACAAGGGCTTTTTCCGCCTTCTTTGCTCTTCTGCGCTTTTCATCCGCTATTGTCTTCGGGCCAAAACGGAGGGCCGTCATAAAGAGCAGCTGGAGCACGCTGCCCACCATGTAATAGGTGGCAGGCATGCGGGCAGAATTGAAGTTCATTGCCCTCATAGTGAGGAATGAATCGACAATCTGGAGCAAAGTTGTTACAAGCCATGCCCCCAGGATTCGGTACATGTCGTTGATGCCGGCGAAGCGCCAGACCCCGCCGTAAAGCTTAAACAGGAAAAACACGACAATGCATAAGACGGTGTAGATCGGTGCAATGCGGTAAAACGCGGAGAAATAGACCGGGACATCACTGGGCGAACCAAAAATCCCGCCCATGTTGTTCACCGCGACTCGGAAGACCAGGGCCAGATAATAGGCCAGATTTACCGCCACAATGTCCAGCAACAGGATCCAGATATCTCTTTTTAAAGCGTTTTCGATTCTTTTCATTATTATTTCCCTACACTCTGCCAAAGGCTCATCTATTCATATGTAGAACGATTCTATAATAGAGTTTTGACATTGTTTCATTTGAAACAACCTTGTGAGCCAGCACTTGGCATTATCTTCTTGCTTTATAAACAAATGAATCTCTTTCCATACTCTTTTCTCCTCACAGAATATTGTCTACGACCACAACAGTTTGACCATTTCGCTTATAAACTCTAGGTACACGTTCCCCTATAGCACAAACTATCTCATAATTGATAGTTTCATTTGCTTCTGCAATATGGTCCACTGAGATAACGTCACTCGTACCATACACAGTTACTTTACTATTCACCGCTGCTTCAGGAATATCAGTAACGTCTATCATGCTTTGATCCATGCATACGCGACCTATAATCGGCGCTAGCCGGCCTTCCACTTCAACAACCATATGGTTATGGAAATTAGATCGCCAGAGGCCATCTGCATAACCGATCGGAATAGTTGCAACTCGCATCTCCCGCTCAGTTATATATTCGCGTCCGTAACTGATGCATTCCCCTGGATGGACTGTCTTTATATGATCGATGATGGTTTTAAGAGTGAGAACTGGCTTAAGATTGCCTGGATTTTGAAGAACACCTGAAGGTTGTAAACCATAAAGAACTATTCCTGCACGAACCATATCAAGATGTGTATCCGGATAATCAAATATTCCGGCACTATTGGCACAATGACTCAATTGAAAAGATATACCCTTGGCTTCTAAATAAGTTCTCGCATTCACAAACTTATTAAACTGGTCAAGTGTATAATCTTTTCCTTCATTTCCTTCATCAGCAGAGGCAAAATGCGTGAAGATTCCTTCCACGACTAAATTAGGCAACATACAAACCTTAGCCGCCTGGTCAAGTTCATGCTCCTCGCACTGAAAACCAATCCTACCCATACCTGTGTCAATCTTTATATGGATCTTGACACTTACATGCGCTTTTGAGGCATTGACAGATAAAGCCACACCATAATCATAAGAGAACACGCACTGTGTTATATTCTGATCCGCTAGTTCTCGAGCGCAACGTGGATCTGTATAGCCAAGTATAATAACCGGAAGATTTATATCGTTGTTGCGGAGTTGGATAGCTTCCTCAATATTGGATACCGCTAAATAATCTGCACCAAGATCCTCATACATTTTTGAAAGCTGGATAGCCCCATGGCCATACCCATTAGCTTTTACGACACAGCAAAGTTTGGTTTCTTCTTTAAGCTGGCCGCGAATTACATAATAATTATGCTCTGCAGCATCTAGATCTATACTAGCCCATGTCCTTTTTTGAAACGGCTGGAGTTTCATGCTTTTTTCACATACCTCTTCTTGTAGAACCCAAACACCATATTCCGCCCGGTATTGAACACTGCCTTTATCATATTCTGGCCCTCGGCTTCTCTAAAGCCTGTAGTGCCAACCAATCATGGTCATAATACTATTGGTGCTGACGCTCCCCGCTCTTCCTCGTCTGTAGGAGAATGCCGATATCGCTTTTCAATGCTTTTTTGATTCTTTGCATGGTCATTTCCTCTTTTATTTCGCCGTGCTTGCCAGGGCCTGGTACTTTCCATCCTTCACGACTGTAACTTCCGGATTGGCAGGATGGTATGTACTGACCATGGAACGTACAGTGTCGCGGATGGTCGCCTCCCGATTAGCATAGGCGGCTTCCATCAGGCCGGACAGCTCGCGAAGGAACTCGTCGTTGTCGAAGGCGATGGGCTGGCCGATGTGGATCAGCTTGTTGTCGGTCTTGGTGAGGCCCTCCTCGGCCATGAGCTTCTCTTCATAGAGCTTCTCACCCGGACGGAGACCGATGTATTCGATCTTGATATCCACATCCGGCTTGAGGCCGGAAAGGCGGATCATGTTGCGGGCCAGAGTATCGATCTTCACCGGGCTGCCCATGTCGAGGACGAAGATCTCGCCCCCGTGGGCATAGGTGCCGGCCAGCATGACAAGGCTCACAGCCTCGGAGACAGTCATGAAATAGCGGATGATGTCCGGGTGGGTCACCGTGACGGGGCCGCCCTCCTCGATCTGCTGCCGGAAGATGGGGATCACAGAGCCGTTGGAGCCCAGGACGTTGCCGAAGCGGACTGCCACGAACTCGGTCTTGACATTGCGGAAGATCTCTCCCGTGCCGTCCTTATCCGCGCTTGTCTCACCCAGATGGGTAAACAGCTGCGGAATCTCGGCGGCGCGGCCGGCCTTGATCTTGGCGTCGAAGGTCTGGATGATCATCTCACAGAGACGCTTACTGGCGCCCATGATGTTGGTGGGATTCACGGCCTTGTCGGTGGAGATGAGGACAAAGCGCTCGCAGCCGTGGACCATGGCGGCGTAGGCCGTTTTATAGGTGCCGATGGCGTTGTTCTTAATGGCCTCACAGGGGCTGTCTTCCATGAGGGGGACGTGCTTGTGGGCCGCGGCGTGGTAGACAATCTGGGGATGGTACTTCTCAAAGACCTGGAAGACACGGCGGCTGTCGCGGACGGAGCCGATCAGGGTCACAAGGTTCAGGTCCGGATACTTTTTCCGCAGTTCCAGCTGGATGGCGTAGGCGTTGTTTTCATAGATATCGAAGATGATGAGCTGCTTCGGATGATGACCGGCCACCTGGCGGCAGAGTTCCGAGCCGATGCTTCCCCCACCGCCTGTGACGAGGACAACCTTGCCGTTGATGAAGTCATAAACTTCATGAAGGTCAGGGGCGATGGACTCACGTCCCAGAAGGTCCTCGATGGCGACATCCTTGAGTTCCGAAACGGTGATCTGGCCGGAAACAAGCTGATAGTACCCGGGGAGCATCTTCACCTCGCAGCCGGTCTCGTTGCAGATGCCGAGGATCTCCTTTCGGTCTTCCCGCGGCATGCTTGGGACGGCGAAGAAGATCTTCGTGACATGATACTTCTTGACATTCTCGAGGATCGTCTCTCTCCCACCCACGATGGGGACACCCTCGATGGGACGGTTCCATTTGTTCTGGTTATCGTCGATAACACAGACGGGTTTGTCATTCAGCTTGTCCGAGGTCTTCAGGTCACGCAGGAGCATCCTTCCGGCTTCCCCGGCACCGATGACCATGACGCGGCCGCCGGTCTCCCCCCTCTTCCACATATGGGAACGGAGGAAGAGCAGGAAGCGGAAGAGGAAGCGCAGGCCCACCACAAACAACATCTGAAGCATGCTTCCCCAGACGTAGTAAGACATGGGCATGCGGCAATAAATCGCCGTAATGAGAACGCAGTGGAGAACAGAAGCCGTCAGGGAGCCAAGAATCGTACGGGTCAGCTCTTCAATACTGGCATAGCGCCACATAATGCGGTGCATGTGGAAGAGGTGGTAAATCACTACCGCGAGGACGGCATACCAGGTGATAAATTGAAAGTATGCATTCAGATACTTCGGTTCGATTGCAGAATAATTGCAGTCGAAGCGGAGCCACAGGGCCAGGAAGTAGCTGATATGGGCAACGGCAAAGTCATAGATCGCCGCGAAGAAAGCAATGATCTTCCAATGCTCAATATGCTTGAGATTCTTCATGCGGCTCACCTTCTTCCTAAAGTGCAAAGTATAAAGTGCAAAGTGGAGTTAATAAAAGTAAAATCACCAGGGCATGCCGATGATGTCGAGGCGCTGCTTGCGCTCGGGTTTCATTTTCCCTGCGCGGTACTTCTCCCGCTGGTCCGCGACCCAGCCGCCGAGCTTATAGCCGTCCGCACAGACATAGGAAGGCGAGCCGGGAAGCCTCCGGTTCTGTCGGACATACTCCGCCGCGTGGGCATAGCCCTTTTCCCACTGAAGGTCGTTCCGGTTGCCCCAGATCATGCCGAGGGCGTCCAGGCGTGCGATCTGCTCTTCGGTGAGCCGGCCGCGCTGGGTCTTCCCTGCCCGGATCCGGCAGAGCCGTCTGAGCCAGGCGCCCAGCTTCACGCCGTCTGGATCCACATAGGCGGCCGGGACATCCAGGTTCCCATGGGTCCGGTGATACTCCACGGCGGCGGCATAGTTGCGCTCGAAGAGGTAGTCCAGCACTTCCCAGCACATGCCGAGATCATCGAGGGCCTTGATCCGCTCATCCGTCAGATAGGCATTCCGGATGCCGTTGCGGCGGTTCATACGCATGTTGGAAATCCAGTTGGCAAGCTGGATCCCGTCCTCGGTCACATAGCGCCAGGGCACCCGCAGGTCCCCATGTTCATCATGGTACTGTTTCGCCGCGGCATAATAGCGCTCCCAGCTCAGATCCGTGGCGCTCTCCCAGCGCATGCCGAGAGCATCCAGCTTTTTGATCTGATCCGGGGTCAGGGTTCCCTTGACGGTCCCCTTCCGGATCTTGCGCTGGGTGTCGATCCACTGGCCGAGGGAATAGCCCTCCGGGGTCACATAGCGGACCGGGACTTCGAGATCGCCGAATTCGGCCTGATAAGCCTTTGCCACCTCGAACATGATGTCCCAGGAGGCGGTGAGAGTGTCGTTCAGACGGTCGAAGAGCTCCAGGCAGTCGTGGACCTCATCGATAATGGTGAAGCCTTCGGCTTCAATCTTCTCCCCCAGGCCGAGGGAACGGTAGTAGGTAACGGCTGCTTCGATCTCTTCCTGAATGGAAGAAATTGAATAGAGATTCTCGATGTTCAAAACAACATCAAAAATAATCGGAGAAGATGAATTTCCGGCAGATAATGCTCTTCCTATCTGCTGTTTGTAGACAATGGGCGAGACAGTCGGGCGGAGAAGGATCACGCCGCTCACGTCCGGGACGTGGATGCCCTCGTTCAGCATGTCAATGCAGAAGAGGAGCTTCAGATGATCCGAGGTGTCGGCCTTGAAGTCTGCAAAGGCCCGGTCGGTCTCGGGGTCTTCGGAATAGGCGGAATAGACATGGGGATGTTCGTCCACCTTATAGAACCAGTCGGGCACGCGGGTGATCATGTCGCGCATATGCTCGGCATTGGCGCAGAAGACCAGGTACTTCCCTGTCCGGTCGGCCATGTGCCGGTCGAAAACGTCCTCCAGGCCTTCGGCCAGATCCAAGGCGCGGCGCAGCTTCTCCAGGATCTCTTCCGCGGCGTCGCGGGTTGCCTTGTTTCGGCTGCGGCGGGCGCGGAGCTCGTACTTCGCGAGGTCGTCTTTGTATTTGAAAATCGAGAGGACGTACTTCGGTGCCGGAAGGATCCCGCGGACGATGGCCTCGCCGAGGCTCATCTCAGAGGCAATGTGTCCGTCGAAGAGTTCCTGGGCCATGTCGCGCTGACCGTCGAGATAACGCACATTTGTGGCGGTAAGACCCAGGATTGTTGCGGAAGGATATGCAGCCAGGAGCCGTTGCACGCCAAGGCCCCATTGGGCTGCGCCCGCGCGGTGAAACTCGTCTAAGACAATCAGCGTCGGAAGACAGAGGGACGGTTCTTCTGTCTGGCGGCAGACAGCAAGAACCGTCCCTGCTGTCTTCCCTGTCAGCGCTTCTATCTCTTCCTCAGACATGATTGAAAGCTTTGCATACGTGAGGAATGTTATGTTGGGGAGAGTATCTCCGCCTGCGGAGAACCAGTTCTCCATTTGAGTACGGAAAATATATTCCGAAGGAGCGAGCCAGAGGATTTTTGTCTCCGGGTGGTCGGCGGCATACTGAAAGCCGATGAAGCTCTTCCCTGTTCCGGTCGGATGAATGACGGCGGCTTTGCCTGTTTTTTCCAGCATGGCGCAGACGTTTTCATACGCCGTCTGGTTATGCGGAAACAGCGAAACAGCCACTTTCTCACCTCCCCGAACGCCAAAAAATCCCCGATGTAACAGACTAAGGAGTCAGTTACATCGGGGATTTGTGAAAGATCCCTATTCAGTTGATCATTCGCGGTTGATAACGCTTGGAATCAATTTATCAGTCAATTTGGTACTTGTAAAAAGTACAGGACATGTGCTATAATTTTTTAACTGTGGCATTAACTGACTCCTTAATGTGTTACATTATACCCATGTCGCGCGGGATACTGCGTGAATTTAGCCAAATGTAACCTGAAAAGGAGTTGTTTTTTTATGTCTGTTGCCACCGATCCGATCCGGGACAAGAAAGAACTCAAGGCCCTGGCCAACTATTTTCTGAAGCGCGGAGAGCTGCGGAACTACTGTTTCGTGGTGCTCGGGGCTCACACGGCCCTGCGCGTCAGTGATCTGCTCGCCCTCACGTGGGAGGACGTCTATGATTTTGACCGCGGATGCTTTCGAGTGCGCCTTGTCGTAACCGAGCGGAAAACCGGCAAGTCGCGGAACATCGCGCTGAACCGGGAGGCGGTTCACGCGCTCGCGGTCTACTTCCCTCACCACAGGGGGCAGTATCTCTTCTCGAATCACCGTCGCGACGAGAAGCCCATCAGCCGGGTTCAGGCCTGGCGGATCGTCCACAATGCCGCACGGGAGCTCCGGCTCACGGGGCATATCGGGTGCCACAGTCTGCGCAAGACCTGGGGCTACAACGCGTGGTCCCGGGCGAAGATCCGGCCGGAAGTAATCATGATGGTCTACAACCATTCAAGCTTCGCGGTGACGAAGCGCTACCTGGGCATCACGCAGGACGACCTGGACATGGCATATTGCCAAATAAGGCTATTTGGCAATATGCAATGCTAAATGCTATATTAAATAAGAAATGGTAAATGATGAATGTTAAATTAAAATGAAAAATTAGCCGAGGAGAGTCAGGATTTCTTCGACGCAGCGGTCCAGGCCGAGGGTCGAAGTGCAGATCAGGCGGTCGTAGTTGTGCATGTCGCCCCAGGTGCGTCCGGTGACGTATTCATAGCTGGTGCGCCTGCGCCGGTCCATGTCGGCGATCTTTTTGACGGCTTCGTCCTCGCTGAGGTTCTCGGTCTCACAGATGCGCCGCACCTTGAAGTCCTGATCGGCATAGAAGAAGAGATGCAGGGCGTTCGGGTTATCCTTCAGATAATAATCCGCGCGGCGGCCGGCGATGACGCAGTTGCCCTCCTCCACAAGCTGGACGATGAACTTGCCCTGCTCGCGGAAGATATAATCCGCGTTCTCGTTCTCGGTCCGGGTGAAGACCGGGAAGACCT